>Ga0272448_1007592_pt1 | contig 11458 bp, 7 predicted proteins | sample YNPCB0191_FD_202220 | JGI IMG/M metagenome (GOLD analysis project Ga0272448, IMG submission 202220) | Hot spring sediment microbial communities from Yellowstone National Park, WY, United States - YNP-CB-019-1 | ecosystem: Environmental > Aquatic > Thermal springs > Hot (42-90C) > Sediment... | reverse complement strand
ATTCTGTTTTTGAAAGTCTGATTAATATATCTTCAAATGAGAAAATTTCTTTATACCATTCTTCATATCCGATTAAACCAGAACTGTGGGTTAATAGGTGTCTTATTGAAAATTTATTAAAATTAGGAACAGAAATATATTTAGAAACAGGGTCACTTAAATTTATTTTCCCTTGTTGATAAAGAAGCAAAACAGAAGTCGTTGTGGCTATCACTTTGGTTAAAGAAGCAAGGTCAAAAATAGTATCTTTTCTCATTTCTTCTTCAGAAGGCAATATTGCACATTTACCGACACAATCAAAAAACAATACTTCATTATTTTTCCCTACATACGCAACAGCCCCGGGAGCAGAATTTTGTATAGCTTTGTTCAAGCATTTTAATAATATCTCTTTTTCACGATTACGAAACATACTGTATTACTCCATTTCTCTAAAAATAATATGGCCTGCAATTATTTTTAATTGCAGGCCAGGAGAGAAAGCATTTTGTGATGTATTGAACATCACTTTTTGTTAACTACTTTTTCTTTGCCGGAGCTTTCTTTGCAGCCGGTTTCTTTGCCGGAGCTTTCTTTGCAGCGGGTTTCTTTGCAGCGGCCATGTTGTATCTCCTACTGTTTTATTTTATGAGGAAAGTTTTTGCAATGAATACAGTTCATTGCTCTTTCCTCTTGTTCGCTATTCAATTGTAATTATTTTGATAATGAACAAAATTATATTTAAAACGCAAATTTTTTTTTACTTTTTTTTGAATATTATTTTTAGCCTCAATTTATGCGGGTTTTATACAAGTCGTTTTTTCTTACTTTTTATAACAACAAAAATTTTTTTGAAAAAATTTTTATAAAACTTCAACTTTTATATTTTCATTAGTATATATACACACTTGAGAAGCAAGTTTCAAAGACTCTAAAGCAATCTCCTCTGCAGATAAGTTTGTGTACTTCATTAGAGCCCTTGCTGCGGTTAAAGCAAAACCGGCCCCGGAACCAATAGCAAGAATATCGTCATCAGGTTCTATAATTTCTCCTGTTCCGGATACTAATAATATTTCTTCTTTATTGCACACAATCAACATAGCATTGAGTTGTCTTAGATATTTATCGGTTCTCCACAATTTTCCTAACTCTACAGCAGAACGAGTTAAATTTCCACGATATTCTTCTAATTTCCCTTCGAACCGTTCAAACAAAGCAAAAGCATCGGAAACAGAGCCAGCAAATCCAGCGAGGATTTTCCCTCCATACAATCTTCTTATTTTTATGGCTGTTCCTTTAACAATAGTATCGCCCAGAGTAACCTGTCCATCTCCAGCCATAGCAACTGTTCCATTACGACGAACCGCAATAATTGTTGTGCCTCGAAATTCGCTCATAGAGATTATTCCTATTTACTGCATTTTTAATGAACGGCTTGTTCTTTGTGGTTTATAATTTTTTGGGTCAATTCCAAGTTTTTGCACTCGTAAACCCATAATTCTTTCCGTGATACCTAATTCCCTCGCTGCCTTTGCTTTGTTCCCTTTTGCATTTTTTAATGCTTCAATAATCATTTCTCGTTCAACGCGTTCTAATGTTTCCTCCAATTTTCCCTTCATTATTGTATTGGAAGCTTCGGCTGTCTGAAGCGTAGGAGGCAAATAATGTCCATGGATAACATCATCGGTAGTTAAAATTACAGCCCGCTCAATAATATTTTCTAACTCACGAACATTGCCCGGCCAGTGATAACTCATAAGCATATCAATAGCAGGGGTAGATATTCGACGGACATATTTATTATTCTCACGACTGTATTTTTCAACAAAGTAATTGGCTAATTCCAAAATATCTGTTTTTCTTTCTCTTAAAGGTGGAAGAAAAATAGGGAAAACATTTAAGCGATAGTATAAATCTTCGCGAAATTTACCTTCTTGAACTAATTTTTCCAAATCGCGATTTGTCGCCGCAATAATACGGACATTCACGCGAATTGTTTCACTTCCTCCTACTCGCTCAAAAGTTTTATCCTGTAATACACGGAGTAATTTTACCTGTGTTGAAAGAGGCATATCTCCAATTTCGTCTAAGAAAATCGTACCCCCATGTGCCATCTCAAATCTCCCTTTTCTTTGCTGATAGGCTCCTGTAAATGCTCCTTTCTCATGTCCAAATAATTCACTTTCTACAACAGTCTCCGGCAAAGCAGAACAATTTACTTTAATGAACGGTCCCGAAGCACGATGGCTGTTAAAATGTATTGCATAAGCCACCAATTCTTTACCCGTGCCACTCTCTCCACGAATTAGCACTGTCGCTTCTGTCATGGATACCTGCTGTATTAAATCGTAAACTTTTTGCATAGCCCCGGAACTACCAATCATATTAGAGGGGCGAAATCTTTTTTTTAATTCTTCTTGAAGTCTCGCATTCTCCAGAAGTAGTGCCTTCCTCTCTTGTTCATTTTTTAATCGCAACCGAACGGCACGAGCAATCATGGATGCAATAATCGTAAGAACACGCAAATCCTCATCTAAGGAAACATCATCGGAATAAATTCTATCGGCACTAAGTGTCCCTAAAACTAAATTTTCAATTTTTATAGGTACACAAATGTATGAAATCTCTTCTTTTTGTAAATTTTTTCTTGAGCCAGTTTTATTTAAAAACATGGGTTCTGCAGATATTTTAGGAATAACCATAGGTCTTCCCATTTGGGCAACTTTACCAATAATTCCTTCACCTACTTTATATACTCCTCTTTCTAATTCTTCACCTGAAAGCCCATAAGCAGCCTCTATTCTTAGCTCTCCTCTATCTTTATCAAGTAAAGTTATTGTGCCTCTTAACATCCCCGTATGATTTGATATAGCCCGTAAAACAGGATATAGTTCCTCCCGAAGGTCATAACTACGGTCTAATATTTCACTTATCTCAAGAAGAAGTTTTAATTCTTCAACGGCTCTATCTGTTTTTTCTTTCATTACTGTAATTCTAATACTTTAATTTTAAATAATAAATCATTTAATTAAACTAAAAAATACATATTTGTATAAGCCTTAATTATAACTATAAAAGTTCTATATATTCAAAAGGATAATATACTATTCTACACATCCTATTTATATACTTATATACTTTTGGGTTTATATTTTGCTTAAATATATCTGCATTTTATTTTTTTTATTGTGAAAAATAGTAAAATATATGAAAACTCAAGGAGTAGTGTATGGGTTATTTTCTTTTACTACTAACTATCCCGATTTTTTCACTTTCTATACCTGATAATGATTTAATCCATTCTGCACCACCTAAAACAATTCTTTTTTCTGCTTCTCCAGAACAGATTATAAAAGATGCAGAATTATGGAAAGAAAATGGTGTAAATGCATTTTTCCTCGATTATATAGCCCGTGAGTGGAGTGATAACATTTGGGCAAATGACAAAAAGCCGTGGACAATCGGAAAAGATGATGATAATTTTAAGAAAGCCGTTGAAGCCAATAACATTTGTAAAAAAATAGGTTCCGAAACATTTCTAAAAATTTCATTTGACCATTATTTAAATTGGTTTGATGATTTACAATGGGAAAATGTATTACATAATTTCCGACAATTTGCTATATTCGCTAAGGAAACAGGCTGCACAGGATTTGCCATAGACATAGAATATATTTGGGAACAATATTATTTTAATTGGGAGGGATATAAATATGATACCTACACTCGAAAAGACCTTATTAAAAAAGTGAAGGAAAGAAGTGCTGATTTAATTAACACCATATATAATGTATTTCCCGATATGGTATTCTTAACTTTTCCAGAGCAAGGGTTAAGCCTTGGACTCATTATTCACTTAACATGGATTGAAGAATTAGCAAAGAAAAATGCTCCAGGAGGACTTCATTATTGTATTGAACATACCTATCGTCTGAAAAATCCTGATGAAGTTCTCACATATATTGCAGGGATAGACCAAATCTTTCTTACCTATTTATCTCCCAGGGCTAAAAAATATTGGAAAGAAAAATGTTCCATAGCACCGGGGATATGGCCCTTGGGATATGATTATGATAATGGTCATAAGGCAGGACTTACCACAGCGGAATTAAAACAATTATACGCCCTTCATATATCTGCGTCTAAAAAATACCACTGGATTTACAGTCATAATTGTTATGAGCAGTTATTAGGTCGTCAGGCGGAATTGTTTGAAGGTGAAGAGCCTTTAGAAAACTATGTCCAAATACTGAAACAGAAAGAACCTGTTTCTGATAGTTCCTTTCAAGAAAAAATTCAATTGTTGAATAAAAGAGATTTTCAATCATTACAGCAAAAAACAGGTTTTACTTATATACCGTTTCCCGTAGGTCCCGATGATAGTCCCCGTTTTCAAACGGCTCCACTTAATAACTACGAATATGCATACAATTACTTCTGGAAAATAGGGAAAAAATACCTTCAAGGAGAAGAAGTATCTTTTTACTCATTATTTAATCCAATTACTCGTTGGAAAGTAGCAGGACCTTTCCATGCAGAGAATTTTAAAGAAACGCACGAAAAAGAATTTCCCCCTGAAATGGATATAAATGCAACGGACTGGAAAATATTATCTATAGAGAACAATAAAATATCTATGGACCTTAATAAAATTTTTGGGCAACAGGAAGGAGCCTGTGCTTATGCACTATGTGCCATTGAAGTTCTTCAACCTGTTTCTGCTCAAATACGATTTGGTTATAATGATGCTGTTAAGGTGTGGTTAATAAACGAAAAGCAAAAAGATTTAATCTTTGAATATTTTGGGGAATCTTCTGTAGTACCGGATAAGACAATAATTCCTGTAACCTTTGAAAAAGGAACTTATAATATCCTCATGAAAATTACAAATAATAAACGGTTCTGGGGCTATACATTACGGATAACGGATTCAAAAGGAAATCCATTGCCTTCGAAGATAATCAAATATTAGATTTAAAACTGAAATAACAAGGAAAACTCATTATGTTAGACAAAGTAGATTTGAATGCTCGTATGACAAAAGAACAGTTCAAACAGATAACAGACCAATGGAAATTATCGTTAGGAACATTTCAGAGGGAATTAAGACAAAAAAATATACCAACAATTATATTGATAGAAGGTTGGGATACCTCTGGAAAAGGGACATTATTGAATCACCTATTGTTAAATCTTGACCCCAGGGGTTATTGGGTGCATAACATAACCAAACCTACGAGAGAAGAAAAATTACATCCTTACCTCTGGCGTTTCTGGAACAAATTACCGGGGTATGGAGATATAGCCTTTTTTAACCATAGTTGGTATTGGCCTCTTATATTAGAGGCACAGAAAGAGGGTTGGAGTTCAAGTAAAATCCGCTCTGAATTAGAAGAAATCTTAACCTTTGAACGACATCTTATTGAGGATGGAAATTTACTTATTAAATTCTTTTTGCATATCCCTAAAAAAGAGCAAAAAAAGCGTTTTGAAAAACTTGAAAAGGACCCGGATTTCCAATGGAGAGCCAAAGGGAAAAATAAGGAATTATTAAAAGCGTATGATGATTTATATAAAATTATAAATATTGTATTGCAAGAAACATATACAGATATAGCACCATGGAATATTATTCCTGCTATGGATGAAAGATACTGTATTGCAGAGGCAGGGAATATCCTTCTTTCAAAATGGGATAATACATTAAAAAATGGATTAAGTATCCCCACATATCCAATAGCACCACGACAAACAGACCCACTAAAAGAAGTTGATTTATCCCAATCTGTTCCTCGAGAACAATATAATGAAATACTTCCCAAACTACAGAAAGAATTACGGAGGTTACAATCTATCTGTTTTAAGGAAAGAATACCTGTGGTAATCATGTTCGAAGGTTGGGATGCTGGTGGAAAAGGAGGATCTATAAAAAGATTGGTTAACGAATTAGACCCCCGTGGCTACGAAGTAATTCCCATAGGGGCGCCACAAGGTGAGGAGAAAAAACATCATCATTTATGGAGGTTTTGGAAAGCACTACCTAAAGCAGGACATTTTACGATCTATGACCGTTCCTGGTATGGAAGAGTATTGGTTGAACGAATAGAAGGTTTTGCTCAACCCAAAGATTGGATGCGTGGATATAGTGAAATCAATGAATTTGAATTGCAATTAGCAAAATGGGGAGCCGTTATTATTAAGTTCTGGTTACATATATCTCCGGAGGAACAATTAAAAAGATTTGAAGAGCGTCAATCCAATCCTTTCAAACAATGGAAAATTACAGAGGAAGATTGGCGTAATAGAGCAAAATGGAAAGATTATGAAGAAGCGGTATCCGATATGATTGATAGGACATCAACAGTCTATGCTCCATGGACTATTGTTGAAGGGAATGACAAACTCTTTGCAAGACTCAAAGTTTTAGCCACTGTCATTAAATCCATTAAAAAATTTCTTAAAAATAAAAAAACTTAATTTTAACTAAAATTTTTAATTTTTATAGAGTTTCTCTTTATCTTTTGTTTATCCTTATTTCCTTCAATTTTTAAGACAATTATTTATTTGTTATCTAAATAACAATTATTTTTATGTTTGTTTTGGCATTTCATTTAGAAAAATCAAATCATATTTATTTATTTTTTTATAATATTTTTTTTGTAAATCATAAGTATTTAAAAAACAAATATTTAAATTAGGTTTAAAGTATATATTTTTAAATTTATATATATAATAAGCACTTGTATTTACACATTGTCTATGTTATAATATATGTGTTGGTAGCAGAGTTGTGAATGTGTTCCCTATGCTACTACTACACATCAAGGTCCAATTGAATCCAACACATAGCGAAGCACATAAAATAGCTGCCAGTGGTTGTCCTCCCATTACCACTGCAGTGCATCTCTCTCTCTCCGGAATAACTGATATCCCGGTTTACCCCGGCCGGGAATCCTCTCTTCCGCTTCTCCGCAACTCTGCTACCTCTCCTTAACTCTGACCCCCCTCAGAGTTAAAATTTATAGAGGTGCCGGTCGCCCCCTACCGGCACCTCATTTTTTTTAGAGAAGACAAAGAATTTCTAATCAAAGTATCTTTTGCGATATTAAATTTATACTTTTTATTTCATTTGATAAATCCTTCACTACACAAACCACTTCTGCTCCTGCGGGCAAATTTAACAGATGTGTAATCTGAGCTGCATTTAAGGATTTAATATCCCATTCATTTATTTTTATAAGAGTTTCACCTCCTTTTAGATTATTCTGCCAAGCAGAAGAATTTTCAATAACACCAATAACCCAACCTTGGTCATTGTAATAATCGAGCAATATACCTGTTCCCGCCCATTCCTTTTCATTAGAAATATTCATCTTTAAGAAACATATTTCCGCTTCTTCATAGTTCATTTTGAGTGCAAACTGTTTCCAGAAAGAAATTCCCAGAGAAATTTCTTTTTCTCCCGGCACTGAAACGGAAAGAAGATTTTCAAATTTTTGATTACCTAACCGTAATGTTTTTAATCGGAAATACTGAATAATCTTTTTATTACAAAAGTGAACAAATTTACTATCTCCTGCTATTAAAGACCTTTCATTGACAAAACTCATAGGAAAAATAATATATTCGTTCCGTGCAAAATCAATATTAGCGACAACAGCAATCTTATTATTGAGAGTAATAGGAATTTGGGGCATTGCACTTTCAGAGGAAAAAAACATTTTTTCGCAAAAAATATCTTTTGTCTTTACCCTTTTTTGCGTGGATATTAATTGCCAAATAATTTTTCCTTTCCCAAAATCCATATACACTTCGAAACCGGGATAATAAACAGGTAGTATTCCTAAAATAGGTAACCCTATTTTCCGAGAGATATCCGATAAATCGGACAATATAATTTTGCCCTGATAGTTCGGTATAAAAGGAATACTATAATCCAAATCTTTTAAGATAACATTATTGTATTTTTGATATTCCTCTTTATCTGCTTCATCTTTTCTTTCTAATATAGGGATAGACACTCCTGTATCCAACAGATAGAACGATGGGAAATAATTCTTATTTGAATTTATAAGTATTACACCGCGCTGTATAGTAAATGATGTTTGGAATTGTGTGCCCTCCGCAGAAAAGCAAGTAAAACCCGATAAAATTCCGATTCCCAAAAGAAAAAATATTATAACTATATGAGAATTAGCCTTATTTCTAATCAGCACAAACTAATTATTCCTTGTCATTATAGTTTCTATCCATAATTTTATTTGTTCTTTCGCATGAGCAAATGATTTCAACAAAACGAAACCTGCATCATCTGTTGGATAAGTTCTCATCTCACAAAAGGAACGGTTTTTTTGATATAACTGTAAGGAAAAATTATATGCGTTTTTATCGTTTTCTCCGACAGAGATAAATGTCGGGGTATTGAGAACATTATTGTTTATTATATCCGAACTGTTAAGGTCACAATAGGGAGAAAGTAGGATTAGTCCTTCTATACAGTCCGATTGAATTTCCTTGCAGAGGGAAAAACATCCTAATTTGCCTGTTAACAGAATAAATTTTTTATCCTGCGAAAGAGTATTATTTAAGAGATTATAAATGGAGTTTATATTATTGTTGGTAGCAGAAGAATCTTTATACTTATAGAATATAGACAACCAATCAGCTAACAAGAATACTAATTTATATTCGTTGCTAATAAAATCACCCAAAACGGATTTTATTTCTTCTATATCTTCGCCTTCTTCTGCAAAGACAACAATAGCAACCTTCTTCTCTGTCCTATTAGTTGAATTAGGTGATACAATTTGTATAAAAACTGTATTCGAATTAATAGAATAGGTATGTTCAGAAAGATGGGGAGAATTATCTCTTTTACACTGACAAAGAAACAATACAAATATAGAACAAGAAATTGTAAAAAGAACAACAGTAGTAATTTTCTTTTTTAAATTCATAGATAAGCAAGCAGGGAATACCTACCGTTAAGTATTCCCTGCTAAAAAAAATTAGCCAAGATTGAAGACAGACTGTAATTTCAATGCGAGAGTCATATCGCCCTGAATCTTAAGTTTGCCTGTCAGAAATGCCGTCTGACCGTTTAACTTTCCAGCAACCAGGTCAAGGAAATCGCTGGCAGAAATTGTCAATGTAATATTGGCTTTCTCTGCTTTTCCTTGTGTCACGGAAAGTTGTTCATTAGCAACGGCAACTGCCCATTCTCCCCCATCATCCCCGGTGATGACGAACTGATAAGTTACATTCATCCCTTTAATTTTAGCGGGGTCAACTTTGGATGATAGTTGGTTGAAGAATTCAGCTACTTGGGACATACTAATAACCTCCCTCGATATAGGTTAATATTTCTCCGTAAGCCCATGCTCACGGAATTTCATTGTCTTTAATGTAAAACATATTATTACTCGATTTCAAACTGGTATGTTATTCATATTTAAATTTATGCTCTTGATAACATAGAATAATGTATAATTTCCTGATGACAATACAGGGTAATGGATATGTCTATACAAATTGTTTCGCCAGAAGAAGAAATTCGACATCCTCTTGATGCATTCTTTATGCCACGAGCGGTTGCCGTTATCGGTGCAACGGACAAAATAGATAGTGTTGGCAGAACAGTCCTATGGAATTTAATGAGCAGTCCTTTTGGAGGAACTGTTTATGCAGTAAATCCGAATCGCCATCAAGTCCTTGGAATGTTAGCCTATCCTGACATTAAATCCATTCCTGAACCCATTGATTTAGCAGTGATTATAACTCCTGCTCCTACAGTCCCTTATATCATTCGAGAATGTATTGAATCTTCTGTAAAGGGGTGCATTATCATATCTGCGGGATTCAGTGAAACAGGAGAAGCAGGGAAAGCATTAGAAGAAGAGATTAGAAAACTTATTTATCCTAATAAAATACGGGTAATTGGACCTAATAGTTTAGGGATTATGAATCCCATTATCGGCTTAAATTCAGCATTTGCACCTCATATTGCGGAAAAAGGGACCGTAGGTTTCATTACTCAAAGTGGTGCCGTTGGAGCGGCTATTCTGGATTGGAGTTTTCATGTTAAAGTCGGTTTCAGTAAATTTGTTTCTTTTGGAACGATGGTAGATGTTAATTGGGCGGATTTGATTTATTATTTAGGAGATGACCCTTACACGAAAAGCATTGTAATTTATATGCAGGCTTTAGGCGATGTGCGTTCTTTTCTATCCTCAGCAAGGGAGGTTGCATTACATAAACCGATTATATTATTAAAGGGCGGTAGAACGGAATTAGGGGCAAAATTAGCACGAAATACCCCCTATTATGTTGGAGGAGAATTGTGCAGTGATGAAGTATTTTCAGCTGCATTAAAGCGTTGTGGTGTGCTTCGTGTTGATAATATTCAGCAACTGTTTGATATGGCTATTGTTTTGGGGAAACAACCGCGTCCTAAGGGCAATCGTCTTGCAATAATTAGCAATGCCGCAGGACCCAGTATTCTTGCAACGGATGCACTTGTAGCAGCAGGCGGAACGATTGCAACTCTTAATTCAAAAACAATTAATGAACTCAACGAAATTTTGCCTCCGTACTGGAATCATGATAATCCCGTAGATTTATTGGCAAATGCAGACCCTAAAAGATATGCTCAATCCGCGGAGGTTGTTTTGAAGGACGAAGGGGCTGACGGTCTTCTGGTGATATTAACTCCCCAAGTAATGACAAAGCCTTTAGAAACGGCTGAAGAATTGATAAAAATAAAAAATCCCTATAAAAAACCTATCCTTGCAAGCTGGATGGGAGGTTACAAAGTAGAAGAAGGTCAACAATTGTTAAATAACTCAGGGATACCTACTTTAGATTATCCGGATATTGCGGCACGAGTTTTTCAATCCATGTGGCACTACTCATATCAATTAAAAGGACTATATGAAACGCCCAGTGCTCATGAGGAAACCAGTGAGTATTACTCCCAAAAGTTATTGGCTAAAACAACCATTGAATATGCTGTAAGGCAGGGACAGGTAATATTAACTCCATCTGCTACAAAAGATGTTTTATCGGCTTATGGTATTAATCTCATCGAAACGCATATTGCCCATGATGAAACGGAGGCGGTACATATTGCTAAAAATCTCGGTTATCCCGTCGTTCTTCGCAGGGTTCTCTTAAGTGGTAAAATTTCAGCAGACCCCGGAGGTGTTTTATTAAACCTACATGATGAAAATGCCGTTCGGAAGGCATACCGAGCTTTGCTTGATTTTGTAACCGAAGGAGCTAATGCATGTGCTTTCCCGGGTATTGCTGTTCAACCGTTAGTTCCTCGTGATGGGATTGAGATTTGTATTGGAAGCAAAATTGACCCCTTATTTGGACCTTATATATATTTTGGGTCGGGAGGCAGGATGTCTTATATCTTTGAAGACAGAGCGACAGGATTACCTCCACTAAATACGACATTAGCTCGTAGAATGATTGA
>Ga0272448_1007591_pt1 | contig 11459 bp, 13 predicted proteins | sample YNPCB0191_FD_202220 | JGI IMG/M metagenome (GOLD analysis project Ga0272448, IMG submission 202220) | Hot spring sediment microbial communities from Yellowstone National Park, WY, United States - YNP-CB-019-1 | ecosystem: Environmental > Aquatic > Thermal springs > Hot (42-90C) > Sediment... | reverse complement strand
TTTCTCCCGACAAGAAATTTAATCCCCCTCTTCAGGCAACGGAAAAGACCTATCCCCGGCAGGTGCTTACTTCTCAATTTGCTCCTCCTCTTTCCCACCCGGTTGCTATCCCCGGAAGAACTTTCTTCAACAATTCTTTATCTTCCTGGCCAAGCATTCTTGCAGCCAGCCAGACAAACAAAACCAGACTGATTAAAATGTAAAGACAAACAAGCGGCGGAGAGTAACGAAATCTTTGCAAAGCAACCAGTACACCGGCACTGGTTACTGACACCAGCGCCATATTTTTTACCGCACCCCAGTCAAAACGGAACTCCAAAAATCTTTTTCCTACCAGCCAGGCAATGAGAATGGTGGAGACTCTGGTAAGACTTTTAGCGGTGGCTGCGCCTATAACACCATAATACCTTGTCAGAAAAATTAGCAACACTAAACTGACCACAGACTGAGAAATTTCCATTTTGGTCGTCTCCACTGGCCTTCCTGCAACAAAAACAGCCCCGCCAAAAAGCACTTGGTAGCCAAAAAACAGCATCCCCCCGACCAGAATGAAGAAAAGCGGCATTCCCTCCAAATACTTTCCTTTCCCGTAAATGTCAAGCAAAAAATAAGACAGCGCTAACATAAATACTACCGGCGGCAGTGTCACAAGACAAACATAATGAGTTGCTCTAAAAAACATTTTACTCATGGTTTCTTTGCTGGACTGGAAAAGTTCAATCATTTTGGGGAAAAGCGGCTTCATCAGTGAATTGATATAACTTTCCAGATAGTCACTGAAACGTCTTACTACGTAGTAAGTGGCAAGCACCTCAGGCTTTAGCAAAAGGCTCACCAGTAAAGAATCAGCCTGGTTTCCTCCGTAACGGACAAACTCATTTAAATAAAAGGGCCAGGAAAACCGTAATATTTTCCCCATCTGCCTTATGTTCGGCTGCCCCAAGAGATAGTTACGGGTGATGGCTATCATCCACAAACCCAGCAGTGCCTGCCCGGTGATTAAACCAACCAGGTAACCGCTTATACCACCACAGAAATAAAGACCGAGAGCATATAACCTGACCAGAGTATAGCTGAGAATTTGAACCAGACTCATTTCCTTAAACATCTGCAAAGCACAGAGGTTATGCTGAGCAGTTTCATAGAGTTTATTGCTTATGACACCCCAGACTATAAGACCCATAAGTTGAACATAATTTTCTTGCTTAAAGAAGACTCTTGCCAGAGGCTTTGCCATTAAAAACATAAATACAGAGCAAAGAAAAGATGCTGTTATGATGAGAAACCAGGTATTCTGAAGGAAAGAAGTTGCCGCTTTTTTTTCTCCGGAAGCTAAGTACCCGGGCAGTAACTTACGACTGGCCTCATGAAACCCAAAACTAAGAAAAACACTGGAAAAGTTACACAACACTGTCATTACAGCTATCGCTGCCATTTCCATTCTGTTCAGAAGCCGTGTTAACACTAAAAAGAAAAATACTCCGAAAACAATATTAACGGTTTCTGCAACAGCCAGCTTCAGACTCGCGCGAGCAACCTTAACAGACTCACCGGGAATTTCATCGCCCCTCATAACAATTTCTCCAGGAGAAATTCTATCTTCTTCAAGAGTTCCTTCAATTCCCTGATTCTGCGCCTTATCATTTCCACATCAGTGTGCGAACACTTTCTGGGTAACTGCCGGGCAATCAAACCCACCGTGGTCCGCAGTAAAGTTAACCTTTTCCTTAAACCGGATTTTAATTTATCCACCACTATTTTCTCCACCTCCCCATTCGCCAGATAAAGACTCCGTGCGTATCCCTTTCGCCAGACCCGGACAACGGCATTCCAGTCCTCCAGTTTCCTCAGACTGACACTGACGTTTGCCTTACTTATCTTAAGCTGCCGGGCTACATCAGCCGGAGACAGTGGCTCTGGAGAAAAATAAAGAAGCGCATATATCTGACAGACTGTCCGGTTCAAACCCAGACTTTCGCCTATGGAACCAGCAACACTTATTAGCTCCTCTTTCCAGGACTGGACACACTTGTTCACTTTGTTCATAATTTTGTGAACATTTTAGCACAGAAGAGACCGGCTGTCAAAAATTTACAAAATAGCAACTTTACAGAGAAGACGAAAGGGCGCTCGTGTGGCCTCACAGACTCTCACCCAGGTCCTCTAAGAATTTTTTCGCTGCTTCAAAACCCGGGTCCAGTTGCAAAGTTTTTCTCAAGGCCTGTACTGCCTCTTTCTGCCGTCCTGTCTGCTGGAAAACACATGCCAGGAGAAAGTGGGCATCCGGACTTTGGGGTTGAAGTCTTACATAAGTCAGGGCTTCCTGATAGGCTTTTTTCCAATCGTTTCTGGCCAGGTCGTAAGGAACATTTTTCTTTGTCAGAGAAGCGAAAATTTTAAGGTAAACATCAGGTATCCTGGGCCCAGGAGTTGTGTTGAAAAAATAAGCAAAAAGCGAGATACCCATCCATAGAACCGTGGCTATTTTCCACTTACTTTTAAGATGACTGAAACTCCACACCAGACAGTAGGCGGCAGAAACCATTAAACAGGCCACAGCTGGCAGGCGGTACCGGTCAGTTACAAAAAACATAATCACCCAGGCAATATTGCTTAAGGTGAAACTTAAGAAAAGAAAGTTTTTCCTCCAGGCAGAAAACATCAGTACCAGACCTCCCAATCCAATCGGAACAACCAGCCCAAAGTGTACAAATCCTAACTTAAGAGTAGGTAGAACTTCTTCTATAAGATAAACATTAAGATTTTGTGGCCACTCGTAACTGGTGAAAAAAAGTATGGTCTTGACCAGTTGCAGCTTCCAGAAATCCACAGACCAGGGCATCAGTAGCCTTCCTCGTGGATAACAGAAAAGTCCCAGGGAATCTGAACTATTCCCTATAGCCCAGTTTACCGGCCCGTTACTACAAATGGGTACAAACTCGCCTGCCACAAACAGGTTGCGCATGGTTACCGGTAGGATTACTAACCCGGAAATAGCGACCACAAGCAAGAAAACCAGAAGATTTTTACCCCTGATATTACCAGGAACAAGCGCCTCGGATTTCTGCAGCAGAAGACCCAGAAGAAGAAACGGAAGGTAAATACCTATTGTGGGTTTGGCTAAAGCAGAAAGACCAAGAAGGAAGCCCACAAGCATCCATCTGACAAGAGCCGGTTTTCTCAGGGCAGAATACAACGAGAGAATGAAAGCTGTGTAAAGAAAAAGAATAAGGCTATCACTTAATACAGTAGAAGCATATACAATGAAGGTACGATAAAAGCAGCCGAACAAAGCAGCCAGAATGCCTACTTTTCTACCTCCGATGATTGTTCCCAGAAGATAGAGGAAAAGACATAAAAGGACGTCCAGAATTAACTGAAAACATAAAACAAAAAAGATATTATCCCCGGAAATCGTGTATAAAAGTGCCAGAAAGTAAGGGTAAAGCGGTGCCATGTAAAAGACTTTTCCGTCAACATACCAGGGATGGGCTTGAATCTGTTTAGCCCAGAGATGGAAAGTTTTCTGGTCGTGCCTGTCCATGAGGACTGGATTGAAAAAAACTGTAGACCGAAACTGGCAGGCATAAGTAAAACGCAACAATGTCCCCAAAAGCAACAAGAAAATTAAAATAAAGGGGAAGTACTTTTCCGCTCGCTCTTTCATTATTGTTCTTAAAGTCAGAAACAATTACCTTACATCCGTACTTCGGAAATAGGCAATGGTATCAGCCACTATCCGGCGGATGCTAAATCTGGGTCTGAATCCTGTAAGGGAAGTTAACCTGGTGATGTCTGGTACCCGGCGCTGCATATCTTCAAAACCATGAGGATACACCGTTTCTGGCTTAACAAAAACAATTTCCGAACTGCTGCCACTCATTTCCCTGACCAGATGTGCTAAGTCAGAAATGGTAATTTCTTCCTGACTGCCAACGTTAAAGACATCACCAAAAGCCTTTTTTTCTGCCGCCAGTTTCAGCATGGCTGTTAAAGCATCATCTACATGGAGGAAACAACGTGTCTGCTGACCACTGCCAAAAACTGTCAGCGGCTGATTATTTAAAGCCTGTTTCACAAACCTCGGCAGAACCATTCCATAATGATGAGTCTGTCTGGGTCCGACAGTGTTAAACAGTCTTACGATTATCACCTGAAGATTACTTTCTTCAGCATAAGCCAGGGCCAAAAACTCATCCAGCGCTTTCGTGCAGGCATAACTCCAGCGACGTTTGGTGGTCGTCCCTATGATAATATCTGAAGTTTCCCGAAACGGGACTTCGTTATTTTTACCGTAAATTTCAGAGGTGGAAGTAAGTAACAAAGGCTTGCGCCAGCGGGTACAGCTCTTCAAAATGTTGCTGGAGCCCTGAACATTGACAAGAATAGATTCAATGGGATTATCCAGAACCTTTTTCACACCAACGACAGCAGCCAGATGATAGACAAAATCACTGCGCCGGATTAGCTCGTCAACCAGGGCAGCATTTAGAATAGTATCTATCACCAGCTGCAGTTTTTTCTCCTTCAGAAAACCTGAGATATTATCAAGACTGCCTGTAGAAAGGTCATCTAAAACTATCACAGAATGTCCCTGTCGCAGGAGACGTTCTACCAGATGTGAACCAATGAACCCGCATCCACCGGTCACCAGAATGTTCATCTTACTCCTTTCTCTTTATCTTATCTTACATAATTCTGTTGCTGCTGTCTATAGAAATTATTCCTGGGAATTTGACAGGAAAAAGGGAATGGTTTACAATTTCTCTCAACTTTAAAGGGAGGTGATAACATGCCAGCTAAGAAAAAAGCAGCCAAAAAGAAAACAGCGAAGAAAAAATCTTGCACAAGGAAAAAGTAAGGCCAGAAATTATTAAAGGAAGAAGTGAGAAAAAGGATAGATGGAAAAAGACTGGTTGATTACAGCCAGGAAAAATGTTGCGTTGGAGAATTTACCTATGAGACGAAAAAAAAGAAAACTGCGCTGGCGCTCTAAGAAAGCCAACCACAGGAAAAAACCGACTATGGGTTAGACTACAGGAAAAGTGAACTGACTGAAGTTTCCAGATGGATACACTTGATGGCTTCGCCAAGAAGTTCTGCAACAGACAAAACCCTTACGCAGGGTGGCAACTCGGTATGGGGAATGGTATCCGTGACAACAAGTTCCTTTAGTGGGCTGCTGGCAATCAGCTGTTTAGCCTGTCCAGAAAACACAGCATGAGTACAGCTTCCGTAAACTTCTTCCGCCCCGTTTTCTACCAGTATTCTGGCTGCCTCCGTAATGGTACCACCTGTGGAGATTAAATCATCAACAATAATTGCCTGAGCTGCTTTCACTTCACCGATCACATGCATCACTTCGATCTTATCAGGGGCATCTCTTCTTTTATCAACAATTGCCAGGGATGCGCCGAGATGTTTAGCAAAAGCCCTAGCCATTTTCACACTGCCAACGTCCGGTGCCACCACCACAGGACGTTTGAGACCTTTTTTCTTAAAATAGCCCACAATCACCGGGGCAGCAAAAAGATGGTCAACCGGAATATCAAAAAACCCCTGAATCTGCGGGGCGTGTAAATCCATGGTAAGAATACGGTCAGCACCTGCAGCCACTAAAAGATTGGCTACCAATTTGGCAGTGATAGGTACCCGTGGTCTATCCTTCCGGTCCTGCCGTGCATAGGCATAGTAAGGTAAAACAGCTGTTACCCTTCTGGGAGAAGCCCGCCGGAAAGCATCCAGCATAACAAGAAGTTCCATCAAATTTTCGTTTACTGGGTGACAAGTAGATTGAACAACAAAAACATCCTTGCCCCTTACATTTTCAGAGATTTGGACGGAGATTTCACCGTCACTAAAACGGGAGATTTCAATTTTCCCCAGCTGTTTACCCAGATATGCGGCCATTTTTCCTGATAAGAGATAACTGGCAGTACCGCTAAAAATCAAACATTTGTCCATCTTACCCCCTTCTGGATACAAAATCTTTATCTCTTGTTTCATTTTTTTGCCTGAGCCACTCCTCTGCCCTTTTCAAATCTTCTTCTGTGTTTATACCCATAACTTCCTCCCGGCAGAGCGTTTGATGTGCTCCAACCTGATAACCCTTCCTGGCTAAAATCCCAATCACATCAGTGAGATAATATTCCCCCTTAATCGGGTCTGAAACAAGCTCCGGCAGGGTCTGAAAAAGTTCCCAACTTTTGAAGACATAAATACCGGCGTTAATTTCTTTGATTGCCTTCTGTTCTGCTGAAGCGTTCAATTCCTCCACAATTGCTATGACACTGTTGCCGTCGCGCACAATCCGACCATATCCGGTGGGATTATCTGTGATAGCAGTTAAAACAGTAACTGCATTATTTTCCCGCTGGTGTTTCTCTATTACTTCCAGCAGAGTTTTCTCTGTTAAGAAAGGAACGTCTCCGCAGAGGATGAGAATATCTCCCCGGTAGTCACGCAGTTTTTCTTCTGCAGTGGCTACCGCATGTCCGGTTCCCCTGGGTTCCTTTTGCTCCACAAATTCAACTTTATCATCCCTTACCCAGGAGAATACCTCCTCCTTCTGAAATCCAACAACAATAATAATTCGCTGCGGATTTAAGCTTTTGACTGTGGGAAGAAGATAGCTCAGCAAAGGTTTGCCCATCAGATGGCGAACAACCTTCTGATTTTTACCGCCCAGCCTCTTACCTCTGCCTGCAGCCAGAATAATAACTACCAGTTCTTTTTTCACTATCTTTCTACAGCGTAGTAACCAATCCTCACCTTCCAAAATATAACTGCCCGGCGAGGATTCGAACCTCGAACCTCGGCTCCAAAGGCCGGTGTGTTACCATTACACCACCGGGCACTTATAACCCTGCTGTGATTTTCAGAAAACAATTAACTGTGCCGAGGTCCCTTTTGACCACGACTTATAACGACACCAAGCGCTGAACCCACCGAAAAAGTTTATTAACCAGAAGAGCTCTGTTCAGTTTGCGTTTTAACCTGCTGGTAAGTCTCAATAATTTTTTTCTGCATGTACTCCCTGAACTCAGGACTGATGGGATGGGCCAGGTCCCTGTGCCGTTCTGCAGCTTCACCTTTCTGGTTGTTTACTGGCGGTAAAGCAGAACCACAGGACCCACAGAAGCGGTTTGTAGTGGGGTTCTTAAAACCGCACCTGGCACAGGGCTTCTGCGTTTTCTTACTGGGCATAGCCACAAACAAGCCCTTTTTACCTTCAATAATCCTTATGTCCCTCACCACAAACACACCATCGAGCGTAATGGAAGCATACGCCCGGAGACGGCTGTTAGGACTGTTCACTACCGACACTCTTGTCTCCGTAATCTCCATATGTCCTCCTGTGTGCAAGATAGTCCACGCTGGATACAACTGTAACCTGCCAGTCTTTTCTTCCGGGAAAAGAAAGAGCGCACTCTCTTGCAGAATCATAGTCTGAAAAAACTGAGAAAAGTGTCCCTCCACTACCGGAAAGAACAAATCTTCTCTTATATTTTTTCTCTAGATAAATCTTCATCTTTTTTATCTCCGGATAATGTAGTTCGCAACTCTCCTGAAGTCTGTTGAAAAGTAATTTTTCCGTACCTGGCACATTTCCCTCCGCCAGATTTTTGCTAAGAATTTTAAACTGTTGCCTGGCCCATGTCAAGTTACCCGACCGGTTTAATTCATCATACCAGGCATAAACCCTGCCTGTAGGAACAACCTGGCCAGGGAGAAAAAGTACATACCATAAGGTACAGGTCTCAGGTAAGACTTTAACCTTTTCACCCTTCCCTGTTATCAGACAGCGACTGTCTGCAATAAACAAAGGCACATCCGCTCCAATCTTTTCAGCCATATTAAAAAGCTGCTGGCGGGAAAGACAGCATTTAAAAATTTCGTTCAATGTCTTCAAGACACACGCCCCATCACTACTGCCACCGGCTAACCCAGCCCCGGCTGGAATGCCCTTTTTCACTTTCAGGTGCAAAGGAGGAATCTGTGGAAACTCTTGCCGGAAAATATTGATAGCTTTGGTGACAGTATTGTTATGAGGGTCAATACCTGTCGCCGGGTAAAATTCTACTGACCAGTCCCGCGCAGAGGAAAATTCAATCTCATCGTAGAGACAGATTAAGTCCACGACCGAAAAAATTTCGTGGTATCCGTCCTTCCTGACTCTGCCGATTTCTAAAAAAAGGTTAACCTTTGCTGGAGTTTTTCTCCGGATCATCAGATGGTTGACTGCAAGCAGGTCGCACCGCTACCTTTACCACAGCTGGTCTTATCACCTGCTCCTTCAGACGATATCCAGCCCGTTCCTCTTCTACAATATATTGTTCCGGCACCTTATCTGTTTCCACTGTACCAACAGCCTCATGCAGGAAGGGATTGAAGGGTTTTCCCACTGTCTCAATGCGGGTAACCCCCAGCTCTGCGAGAATATTACTTATCTCTTTTTGCAACATCTGTAACCCCTGCCGAACCGATTGGGCATGCCGGGTATCTTCTTCTATCTGACGCAGAACCTTCTCAAAAATTTCATCAAAGGGAAGAAGGGAACGCACCAATTTTTCTGTCGCCATTTGAAAAATTTCCTGCTTTTCTTTTTCTACTCTCTTCCGGTAGTTATCAAACTCAGCAGCCACCCGAAAACACCTTTCCTCCCATTCTTTTTTTTCTCTTTCCAGTTCAGCCAGCCTTTTTTCCACCGCCAGCTGTTCGTTTGCTGTTGCTGCTTCTTTTTCTTTTGTCTTTTCCAGCTTCTGCTCTCTGGCTGAATCAGGGCTGACCTGGTTAGAATTGCATCTGGCTTTTTCTTCCTCACCTTTAGAATTCTTACCGACCATCTTTATCTCCTTCAGCAGCAACTTTATCTGATAAAACCCATTCTCCAGGGAGGCCAGTAAGTGAAAACCGCCTTTCCCACTATATACCTGGCCGGGACAAAACCCCAGTATCTGCTATCTTTACTGTTGATACTATTATCCCCAAGGACATAATAAGCATCAGGAGGAACTTCCACTTCTGAATTAACACCAATCTCTCCATCACTGTAATAATAACGACAGGCAATGGTTTCATCCTCTACCACCTTACCGTTGATATAAATTCGTCCTCCTTTAATTAAAACCTTTTCCCCTGGTCCGGCAATCATCCTCTTCACAAAATCTCTGGTGGGGTCCTCAGGATACTTAAAAATAACCACTTCCCCTCTCACAGGTTTTCGGTACCGGTAAACCACTTTGTTTGCCAGTAAACGGTCTCCCACCTTTAACGTAGGTACCATGGAAGTACTGGGAATGCGGAAATTACCCACCAGAAAAGCCCTGATGAGAAGGGCTATCACCACAGCCCAGAAAAGAGACTTAAACCACTCCAGTACTCCTTCTTTTTTGCCTTTCTGACTGGTGACAATGTTCATTGGTTCTTACTTCCGGCTAATTTATTATTTTACCCTCTGAATCTGCCTGGTGTAAACCCAGGCAAGAGCAGTAAAATTTTACATAGCTATCAACCATCTTCTCCAGGGAATAGAAATCCTTTATTTTTCTGTAAGCCTGTTTGCCAAGGTTCTGCCTCATCTTTTCATCATCAAGGAGTTCTAAAAGAGCCCTGGCTAATTCGCCAGGTTTGCCTGGTGCCACCAGCAAACCATCCACACCGGATTTGATAATCATCGGAATATCACCGACACTGGTAGCAACACAGGGCTTACCCAGACTCATTGCTTCCAGCAAAGCAACCGGACACCCTTCCCACAGAGATGGCAGCACAAAAATTTCCCCGGCTGCCACGATACCTGATGGTTCTTTCTGGAAACCCATAAACTGTACCCGGGTGGCAATATTCAAATCCACAGCCTGCTTTTTCAGTTCTTTCTCCAGAGGTCCTTCTCCCACGATTATAAATTTAACCTGAGGTCTTTGCTTTAAAACTTCTGCTGCAGCCAGAAGTAGGAAAGAATGGCCCTTCGCTGGCCTCAAATTTCCCACTGTGACAATAGCCATTTCCTCTGGCTCTAAACCGAGACTTCCTTTGCTCCACGGCTTCACCTGCCTGACTTCCAGCCCGTTAGGAATAACATAAATTCCTTCCTGAGGTAAAATTCCTTTCTTTTCCAGTACTTTCTTGCCAGCATAAGAATTAGAAACAATAGCGTGACAGTAATAAGCAGTCAACCTGTCCAGTAACCAGTGATACCATTTTCTCCAGGGGTCAGTACTGCGCTGGCTGCAGATTATTACGGGTAATTTCAGAATCCTTCCCGTAACCCGACCGATGATATTCGCCCAGAAGAGAACTGTGTGCAGAATATCAGGCTTATAAACAGCCATGCTCTTGAAAAAACGGGAGGTTTCTCCTATCCCCTTTCTGAAATCTGTAACTTCTGTCTCCAGCCCTGCCTGTCTTAACTCCCTGCTGAATTTACCTTTGCCGCGGATAAGAAAAAACCTGACATCAAAACCCTTTTTCTGTAAACTCTGTCCTAAAACGAGAAACATTTTCTCCGCACCACCAATTTCAGCAGAGGAGATAAGATATGCCAATTTTATTTTATTTACCCCTTTATCTACCATAGAAGGGCTCCAGAGGAGGGAAAGAAAGACCTTTCTGTATTTTTAACCACGCCAGAGATGCTCCAGCGCTAGCCGCAGGGTACCAGAGAGAATTCTCTCCCACTTCTAAATTTTCGTAGCTATCCAGCATCTCTGGCGGAATATCTGCAAGACCCGGACCAACCAGAAGTGTCCCGGGCTCTAAACTGGACAGAATTTCTCTAATGGGCGCACATCTGATTTCTGAATGCTGGATAAAACTTGCCGGATTGCTTGTAGAGTAGTAATAAAAATTGCCCCGGTAAGCGTTTACCAGACAACAAACCTGTCTTTTTTCCTTACGACAGGCAAAAAGAATAGTTTCCATACTCAAAAGACCGTATATCCTTTCGCTGCGACCACAGGCCAACCCTTTGGCAAAACTCAGCCCAACCCGAACCCCGGTCCAGGAGCCAGGGCCAAGAGAAACTACAAAGGAATCTATCGCGGAAATCTGCAGTTGATTTGCGGAAAGGATATGTTTTATCTGCTCCAGCAGACTGGCAGCAATATCTTCCCCTTCCCAGAAAATTTCAGCCATTACTCCCTGCTGATGGAAAAGAGCCAGACTGGGGTATCTGGTGCTTGTTTCTAGACACAACAAAATCATGGTTTTACCTTCCAGGCAATAGCCTTTACCACAAGGAAAGAAAAGAAAGCAATGACAAGACCACCCAGAACATCCAGCGGAAAATGAGCTCCTACATAGACCCGTGAAATTCCACTAAAAATGCCTGTTAACCACCAGAGGTACCAGTATTCCGGTCTCAACCAGCTCAAAAATAAAGACCCAGTAAAAACTGTTTGCGCATGTCCAGATGGCCAGGACCCACCTTTTAACACAGGTCCGATAATGGAGATAGG
>Ga0272448_1007590_pt1 | contig 11459 bp, 10 predicted proteins | sample YNPCB0191_FD_202220 | JGI IMG/M metagenome (GOLD analysis project Ga0272448, IMG submission 202220) | Hot spring sediment microbial communities from Yellowstone National Park, WY, United States - YNP-CB-019-1 | ecosystem: Environmental > Aquatic > Thermal springs > Hot (42-90C) > Sediment... | reverse complement strand
CTAGTCTTATAGAGTATGTTATTTGGTATAATACTAAGAGGGTACATAAAAGCTTAAATAATTTATCTCCTATTGATTATATGTTAAAATATAACCCGGAGTCTCAAATGTATGTAACTCATACAATATCTTGACAATCTAAACAGACGAGTTATAATTTCATCTAAGAGAGAAAAATGAATAGAATGAGAAATGGAAAGAAGAGTGTCCCTTTAAGGGTAGGTTTTAGGTAGCAGTCTTAGGGATAGTAGAAATGGAGAGTAAAATGAGAGACTGTTATTCGGAAAGTTTAGTTTATAAGAGGTTTTAGGTTTTATAGGATATAGGAGGCTTATTAATTATGATAGAAATTAAAAAAGAAGAAAATATAAAACGGATTGAGAAGTTTAGAAAGAAAATATTAGATATTACTCCAGAGATATGTCCAGAACGAGCAAGAATTATCACAGATGTCTATGAAAAGACTGAATCTGAACCTATAATTATAAGACGGGCAAAATCCCTGGACAGGATTTTGTCCGAAATGTCTATTTATATACTTGAAGAAGAATTAATAGTAGGAAATCAGGCTTCAAAACCTAGAAGTGCTCCGGTTTTTCCAGAATATGCATGGGATTGGATCTATGAAGAATTAGATAGATTTGAAAAAAGAACTCATGATAGATTTATGATAAGAGAAGAAACAAAAAGAGAGTTAAAGGAGATCCTTCCTAAATGGAAAGGAAAAACTCTATGGGATAGAATTGTTGCTGTTCAACCTCTTCAAGTAATGCAAGCAACAGAAATTGGAGTATTAAACTGGAAAGGCAATGGTATTTCCGGGGAGGGACATATTGTAGTTGATTATGAAATGGTGTTGAAAAATGGATTTAGAGGGATTATAGAAAAAGCCAATTTTTTACTATCTTTTTTAGACCTTACAGAACCCGATAACTTGAAAAAGAGATTTTTTTACGAAGCTGTAATGATTGCATATAATGGAGTGAGTAAGTTTATAAATAGGTATGCTGATTTAGCAGAAGCTTTATCCTCAGAAGAAATTAATGATGAGAGAAGAAAAGAACTTAAAGAGATAAGTAATATATGCAGATGGATATCTTTAAATCCTCCGAGGACATTTTATGAAGCTCTTCAATTGACTTTCTTCATTTTATTGATACAACAAATAGAATCGAATGGCCATTCCGTCTCTTTAGGTAGAATTGACCAATATTTATATCCTTTCTATAAACACGATATAGAGATAGGTAGTATTACTCCAGAAAAGGCTGTTGAATTGATATCTCACTTCTTTATTAAGTTAAACAATATTAATAAGGTACGTCCTGAAGACCATTCTAGGACTCAATCCGGGAATCCTATGTATCAAAATCTCGTAATAGGGGGACAGACACCAGAAGGGACTGATGCAACAAATGAGCTTTCATATCTCTTTCTTGATGCGCTTGCCTTGGTTCGACTTCCTGAACCGAATTTTTATGTTAGAGTTCACGATAATACTCCACAAGAATTTCTTATGAAGGCTCTAGAAGTAGTAAGGTTAGGATTTGGGATGCCAGCTTTTGTAAACGATAAAGTAGTAGTCCCTTCTCTTATAAGTAGAGGGGTCTCTCTAGAGGATGCTTTGAATTATTCAACAATGGGATGTTTAGAAGTTCAAGTCCCGGGCAAATGGGGATATAGAGCAAATGGTAAAACCAAATTAAATCTGCTAAAGATTTTGGAACTAGCTTTAAATAACGGTATTGACCCAAAAACAGGTATTCAACTTCATCCTGGGAAAGGAGATCTAACTACTTTTAAAAATTTTGAAGAGGTATTAGCAGCCTGGGAGGATCAGCTTGAATATTATACTAAATTGCACGTTATAGCAGATAATATAAACGACTTAGTCCTCGAAGAACTGGCTCCTAACCCATTCTGTTCTGCCTTAGTTCAAGAATGTTTAGAAAGAGGAAAGCATCTTAATGAGGGAGGAGCAGTATACGATATGACGAGTGGAGCCCTTGTAGGTGTTCCGAATGTTGGTAACAGCTTGATGACCATAAAGAAGTTGATTTTTGATGAGAAAGTTATTTCTGGTATAGAGTTGAAGAAGGCTTTAGATAATAATTTTGAAAGACCAGAAGGCGAAAGAATACTTGAATTGATATTAAATAAAGTACCAAAATATGGAGAAGATGAGGATGAAGTTGATTTATTAACTAGAAGGGCATATGAACCGTACTGTATGAAGATTATTTCATTTAAAAATATGCGCTATGGTCGAGGTCCTATAGGAGGGAATTACCTTCCTTCAACCGTGACTATCTCTGCTAATGTTCCCGCTGGTGAATTTGTAGGAGCAACCCCAGATGGTAGAAAAGCTTTTACACCTGTAGCAGATGGAGTATCGCCTATGCAAGGAACAGGAAAGAAGGGGCCTACTGCTATTATGAAGTCTGTAGCTAAGTTACCTACAATATTAATGACAGAGGGACAACTTCTTAATCTTCGAATTAATCCAAATAATATTAAGATGTACCAAGGTTTGGAAAGATTAGCTGCTTTAATACGGGGTTTTTTTGACCTTTACGGATGGCATGTTCAGTTTAATACTGTTTCTACAGAAATGCTGAGAGATGCGCAAAAACATCCAGAGCGCTATAGAGACTTAGTAGTGAGAGTAGCTGGATATAGTGCTTTTTTTGTTGATTTAGATCCTATTCTTCAAGAAGAAATTATTTCAAGACTAGAACATGGATTATGAACGATAATTATATAATAGGAGTAGATATTGGAGGAACAAAAGTTAGAGTAGGGATCTTAGATCCTGAAGGAAATCTTAATGTTAGTAAAATAATCCCTACTAATCCTGAATTAGGTGTAGAAAATACTATAAATAGGATTATTCTTACTACAGAAGAATTAATAAAAGGACAAAACTTGAAAAGTAATAATTTTTCTGCCGTTAGCATTGGAGTACCAGGTAGTGTAGAGCTAGACACAGGTACTGTGCTACTGGCTCCTAATATCTACTGGAAAAATGTTCCTTTAGGTAGTATTATTAGAGAATATTTTCAACTTCCTACCTTTATTGAACAGGATACTAAAATTGCAGCTCTTGGAGAGTTTATAAAGGGAGCAGGAAAAGGCAGTAAAAATTGTATTTACATAACTGTAAGTACAGGGATTGGCTCAGGCATTATTATAGATGGAAATCTTGTTAGAGGAAGTGGAGGAACAGCAGGTGAAATTGGTCATATGGTTTTAGATCCATATGGACCTCAATGTACTTGTGGGAATAGAGGATGTCTACAAATGTTATCTTCAGGCCCTGCCATTGCGACGAAAATGAAGCAGGCTATAAGAAATGGTGCATTTTCTATAATTGAGAATCTTGTGCCAAACATAGATGAAATAAAATGTGAAGACGTAATAAAAGCCTTAAAAGAAGGAGATAATTTAGCTCTTCAAATATTGGAAGAGAGCACCTATTATTTGGGCCTTGGTATCAGTTATGTGGTAAGTCTTTTAAATCCGGAAGTTGTAATTCTAGGAGGTGGAGTAGTTCAAGGTGGCGATGATCTTGTAATTAACTTAGTAAAAAATGCAGTTCAAAAATATTCATATCCTCTAGCAAAAGAATGTGTAAATATTGTAAAGAGTAAACTAAGAGAAAACGCAGTTATTGTAGGAACAGCATTTCTCCCGAGGCAATGGAAATAATTCATTTTTTGAAGGAAAGGACAAGTGAAGGAAAAACGCCAAAGGGATATATTTTTAACATTCAAAGATATTCACTACATGATGGTCCTGGTTTAAGAACGACAATTTTTTTAAAAGGCTGTCCTTTACGATGTTTATGGTGTTCTAATCCAGAATCACAAAATCCATTTCCTGAAATTATGTTCTCTGAAAAAAAGTGTAAACAATGCGGAGAGTGTATTCCGATATGTCCAAATAATGCTTTACATAAGGGAGATCATACACTAATAATAAATAGAGAAGTCTGTAATAGCTGCGGAAAATGTGAAGAAATCTGTGTATATGATGCTATAAAAATAATAGGGAAAAAATACTCCGTAGAAGAAATAATGAACGAGATCAAAAAAGATACCATTTTTTACAGAAGCTCAAAAGGAGGTATTACAATTTCTGGTGGTGAACCTCTCTTCCAAGTGGAATTTGCAAAATCAATCCTAGAAGAATGTAAAATATATAATATCCATACAGCTATTCAGACAAGTGGTTATAGTGAATTTTCTGATTTATTATACATTTTACCCTATGTAGACCTTTTTATTTACGACTTTAAACATATAGATCCTTATATACATGAAAAACTTACCGGAGTGAAAAACGATATTATTATTGAAAATTTAGAGAGACTAGTTAAGTATGCTTCTAATAGAGTAATAATACAGATACCTATAATCCCCTCTATTAATGATTCTAAAGAACATATTACTAAGGTTGCAAGTTTTATTAGTCAGCTAAAGGATAAAATTTTAGGGATAAACATCATTCCATATCACAAATTAGGGATACCAAAATATATTGCTCTCGGTAGACATTATCATTTATCTGACCTAGAAGTCCCACAGCAAGCACATATAGAGGAAATTAAAAGAATATTTCAATTCTTCAATATACCCATTATTTCCTTCGAATAAAGATAGAAAACTTATCTTGTATTTCTGATACTCATCTTATTCCTTAAGTAATTATCTTTTTCAAAAAATTAATGCCCCTTAAATTAGTGCTTTCACCCCATAATAACATATTTATCTTCTCTATAATATACTCTTGAGGTAAACGGGTATTTTAGTATCTTTTTGTAATCATAGCCAGAGTGAGCAGGCCATACAGAAAAGAAAACAAACGGCTCACTCAGAGAAATATTGATAGACCTGTGTCCCCAACCACCTGGAATATAAACAATAAAATTTGGATTCATTTCTATAACCTTTGTCATTTCGAATTTCTGCATTAATATAACCCCCTTACCCTTAACTCCTAAATATACCTCTGCACAATCTTCATCGAGATGATAATGCCCTCTGGTCATAAATAGTTCCCCATCTACTTCTCCTGGTTCTATTACAGTAAGACAAAAAAGTAATTCACCTACTTTAGACGGAGTCTCTACTCTATAAACCGTATAAACAACTCTATTATTTTCCATTTCCATCTTCGATCTAACTTCTTCATTTTTAAAATAACTTTTAAGATGGGAAAGCTTAACTTCCTCTATTTTAGAAGCTTTAAAAATCTGATTGTCTATAATATAAGTATAAAAAGGTTCCTCAATCATTTCAATCTTCATCTCCCATTATCTCTTGAATAGAATTAAATTTTATCTTTCTTATTATTAGCATATGCAAATATAATAGCAGCACCACCGAAGATTCCTGCGTCACTCCCCAAAACTGATTTTTTAACCTCTAATTTCTCCATTAATGGACTTCTCACAGTCTTCTTTAATTCATCTAAAATTCTAGGATATATCAAATCATATTGACTTATCCCAATTCCCCCACCAATAATTATAGCCTCAGGAGCAAGGACATTTATGATACTTCCTATCCCTATACCCAACCACTCGATAAAAGAATCTATTAATTGGGAAGCTATAGAATCGCCCCTCTTAGCTAAGGTAAAGATTTCTCGAGCAGTCAAAAATTTATTTGTTAATTCATTATACATTCTTTCAAGAGCCCGTCCTGAAGCTAAGGCTTCAAAACATCCCCTATTCCCACAAGAACATATTGGGCCATTTCTTTCTACCACAATATGGCCTATTTCTCCAGCCCCCCCACTCCCATAATATAATTTTCCGTCTATAATTATTCCTCCACCAATCCCTGTTCCAATTGCTATAAAAACGAAATCCTTAACTTCTTTAGCTCCTCCAAACCACTTTTCTCCTAAAGCTGCTAAGTTTACATCATTATCTACTATAGTCAAAACATCTACCGAGTCTTGAATAATATCTTGCAATTTTACCCCTTCTAATGTTCTTAAGTTTGGGACAGACTGAATTATTTTTGTATCTTTATCTATTATTCCAGGAATCCCTATCCCTATCCCTAAAATCCTAAATTTATAATCGTTTATGAACTCTTCAATCGAATTTATAAATGATTGTAAGCCCTCATTAAATAAAACTTTAGATTCTAGTATCCTATCTTTAATTAGTTTCCCAGTCAAATCTATAAAACCAAATTTTATCTTAGTCCCACCAATGTCTATACTTAGAGCTAAATTTTCACTATCTATCATAGCTAAATTGCTTCATGTAAAATATCTATAGCTTTTTTAAAACCACCTTCTATCCCATAAAGCCCAGATGTCCCTAAGACTAACATATTAGCTCCGGCCTTTACTACCAAACTCGCAACAGTAGAATTAATATGTCCATCTACCTCTATAAAAAAATTCTCTTTCTTTAAGTCTAATGTAATTTTCTTAAGTTTCCCAATCTTTTCAACAGAAGTAGGAACAAATTCCTGTCCTGCAAATCCAGGGTCTACACACATTACACATATGCCATCTACATATTCTAATAAATATTCAGTTACAGATAAAGGAGTCAATGGATTTAACGCCACAAAAACAGACTTATATATCTTATGAATTTCTTTTATAAGTCTGTAGAGATTAGAAGTAGACTCCCAATGGACTATTAACCTGTCCACATATTCAGGAGGAAATAGATTAATATAATTTTCCGGATGTTCTACCTGTAAGTGAACCTCGAATTCAAGATTAGTTATAGGCCTCAACCCTTTTATAATATCTGGGCCTAAGGCAAAATTAGGAACAAAATGACCATCCATTATATCTATATGAAGTCCATCAATCCCAGAAGTCTCTAACTCATATAACTCTCTTTCCAAATTCCTAAACTTTGAACATGCAAGCGATGCTACTAGACGTATATCCCCAATCACTTTTTCTCTCCTCTATTTATTCCCTAAATTCTCTATCATAAGGGGAGAGAAGACTCTCTCCCCTTAACTATTGCAATCACTTCAGATCCTCTTTAAGTAATAACTGAACAGGAGAAATCATCGACTTAGGCCAATCTTTTCCTTTCAAAACATTATATGCACTAAGAATACCCAACTGACCCATTACATAAGGATATTGTGCAACAGTCCCTGTCATTAAACCATCCTTTATTGCCTGCCTCGCATCTGGAATCCCATCAACCCCAATAATTATTATCTTTCCCATTTTACCGGCTGTTTTAACAGCTTCTCCTGCCCCTAAAGCCATAGTATCATTACAAGCGAAAACAGCTTTAAGGTCCGGATGGGCTTGAAGGATATTAGTAGTTACTTCAAATGCCTTGTTCCTATCCCAATTTGCCGGCTGAGAAGAGACAACTACTATTCCTTTAGCTTCTTTCTTTATTGTATCTATAAAACCGTTCTTTCTATCAATACCGCTTTTAGCACCAGGTTGACCTTCAAGAACAGCAACTTTACCTTTCCCCTTCAAAGCCTCAATTATATATCTCGCCGCTATCGTTCCTGCATCGTAATTATTAGAGGCTACAGTGCACCTTATCTTAACACCAGCCTTTTCAGCTATATCATTAGGAATAAGCTCATCTACATTTATTATAGGAATTCCTTTGTCAGTTGCTTTTTTTAATCCAGGTAATAGGTTCGTAGGAGTTATAGGAGAAACATAAAGTGCTTGGTAACCTTTCTCTATCATCGTCTCTAGTAAGTTCAACTGAGCTTCTACATCACTTTCACTTGGAACCGAACCTATTTCGACGGTAACCCCTAAAGCTTTAGCCATATCTTCAATTCCTTGCTTCATAGTTACCCAGTGGGGGTTAGATAAAGTCTTTATTACCACCCCTATTTTTATCTCTTCTGCTAAAACAGGATTACTTAAAGAAAAAGTCATACCTCCCAACAAAACTGTAATTAAAAATATAGATAAATACTTCCTCACACGTAATCACACTCCTTTCTTTATAGAAATAGACCTCCTCAAATCTTCAGCTCCTATAAACATACGTATACCTTACTCTCAAATCTTCTACTTAAAGAATACATTCAAAATTAATATCCAACATACCCTTAGGTTAACTAGACTAGATCTATTCTCCGAAAATCTCACTCGTATATATCTTTCTTCCCCATCCATCACTCCTTTCTTGATTTTATATTTCCCCCAAAGTATACCCAGGCTACCTCATTCTATTTAAACTCCATAAACTTAATTTATATTTATTCTATCTATTATCCTAAAAATTGTCAAGGCGGGTGTCGCTGGGTGATTCTTGCAGAAATGGTTGATAAAATTCTGATTTTGCAGTCGAATACTTACTTTTATGACATTTTTGGTTATGAGCTATTCTAATCAAGTAAATATCAACATTTATGCTGATTTATCAACCAAAATTGCAACAGTTACTAACAACAAACGTCTCGACAGAGTAATATCTGTAAAAATCCCTTCTACAAACCTCTTTGAGAATTATCTTTTTCTGAAGGTATCTACTAATACTGCTCCAACTATAACTAATCCTATTACTAACTGCTGATAATAAGCTTGAACATTAGTTAAATTAAGTAAATTCTGTAATATTCCCATTATGATAGCTCCGACGAGCGTCCCTAAGAGATTTCCTTCTCCACCTGCTAGACTACATCCTCCTATTACTGCAGCCGCTATAGCATTCAACTCATAACCAGAACCGGCAATTGGCTCTGCTGCATTTAATCTTCCTGTCAAAATAATTCCTGCTATACTCGCGCATATTCCCGAAATTATATATACCAGTAATTTATATTTATTCACTGAAATTCCACAAAGTCTAGTAGCTTCTTCATTACTACCTATAGCATATACATAAAGTCCAACTTTTGTATATTTTAATATAAAGTATGCAATAAAAAATATTATAAATGTAATAATTACGGCTATAGGTATAGAACCTAAATACCCACTTCCTAATATGGTAAAGCTAGAAGACAGTCCGTACATTGTCAACCCTCCAGTATATATAAGAGCTAATCCTCTAGCTATACTCATCATTCCTAATGTAGCTATAAAAGGGGCTAGCTTCCACTTTGTTATCAAAGAGCCATTTATAAATCCACAAATAATACCAATTAAAATACCACTTATTATTACTAATATCACAGAAAAACCTCTGTGTGAAAGACTGGCCATAACTACCCCCGAAAGGGCAAGCACGGAACCCACAGAAAGGTCTATTCCGCCTGTGATTATAACAAAAGTCATTCCTATAGCTATAATACTATTTATTGCAGACTGAAGAAGAATATTAATAACATTTGTTCCAGTCAAAAAATATGGAGATAAAATTATTCCAGCTCCAAAAAGCACCAACATAATTAAGATAATTAAATAGTTTCCAAGAAAAGATCTAAGTAGAGTCATTTTGGAAGGAAAAATATTCTCAGATTTTTTAAATACTTCTTCATTTTCCTTTTGTCGCATAATATAAGATCGTTTCTTCATTAGCTTCCTCCTTTAAAAGTTCCTTAGTTATCTTCCCTTCTTTTAAGACTATTATTCTATCACTTAAGTTTAAGATTTCAGGAATCTCAGAAGAAAATACTATTATTCCAACACCCTTTTCCGCTAAATCATTTATAAAATTATAAATTTCAACTTTCGCTCCAACGTCTATCCCTCTCGTAGGTTCATCAAAAATTAATATTCTAGCCTTACTAGCTAACCATTTAGCTAAGCATACCTTCTGTTGCGTTCCTCCACTTAGATTTTTTACTTTTTGGAAAATACTAGGAGTCTTAATCATTAATTTTTGGACATATTCTTCAGCTATATTCTTCTGAATTGCAAAATCTATAATTCCATTTCTACTTATACTTTCAATTAAAGGTAAAGTAATATTATCTTTTACGGAAAGGTTAAGAATAAGCCCTAAAAGACCTCTATCTTCCGGAAGAAGACCTATACCTAAATTTATAGCATCTAACGGGGACCTTATATCTACTATCTCCCCATTTACAAAAAAACTCCCAGAATCGACCGGGTCCACTCCAAATAAAGCTCTTGCCAATTCAGTTTTACCTGCACCTAATAAACCAGTTACTCCTAAGATCTCTCCTTCTCTAAGAGAAAAACTTATGTTATGAAGTTTGCTATTTCTTTTCAATCCTTCAACCCTAAACACTTCTTTTCCTCTACTTCTTCCTTCTTTTTTCCTTTTAGGATACTTATTCTCTAATGTTCGACCTGTCATAAGTGTTATTATAGAGTTAATATCAGTCTCCTCCACAGAGAAAGTACCCATATTCTTACCATCTCGTAAAATAGTAACTCTATCACCTATTTCATAAATTTCCTCTAATTTATGAGAAATATATATTACTCCAATACCTCTCTCTTTCATCTTTCTAATAAAACTAAACAACTCTTCTGTTTCTTCTTTACTCAACGCAGAAGTTGGTTCGTCCATAATAATAATATCAGCATTAGAAGAAAAACATGCTCTTACTATCTCTAATATCTGCCTTTGTGCTATTCCCAGATCCTTTATCTTGAGGGTAGGAGATATATTAATTCCCCAAACTTCATTTAAAAGTCTCGAAGCCTGACTATTTAAACTCTTCCAGTCTATAATACCAAAAAAGTTATATTTACACGGTTCTCGACCTAGAAATATATTTTGGGCTACTGTAAGATGAGGAACTAAGGACAACTCTTGGTAGATAGCAGCGATTCCTAACTCCTTTGCAAGAATTACATCTAGCTTTTCTATACTTTTCCCCTTTATAGTAATTTCCCCTTCATCTCTGGGAAAAGCTCCGGTAATAATTTTTACAAGGGTAGATTTCCCTGCACCATTTTCACCTAATAGTACATGAACTTCTCCGCTGTATAAATCAAATTCTACCTTGTTTAATGCTCTAACGCCAGGAAAACTCTTCGATATCCCTCTTAATTCTAGCAAACGCTCTTGCATCCCTTCCTCCAAAGACATCACATTTTCGTATATTTTAAATGAAAACCTTATATAAGTCAAGGATGTGTATAACTGTAACTGTTGCAATTTTGGTTGATAAATCAGCATAAATATTGATGATTACTTGAGTAAATGAAATTAACCCCTTGAACGCTCTAAAAGTAAGTATCCAACTATGAGATTGGAATTTTATCAACCATTATGCAAGAATCACCGAAAGGTTAGATATATAATTTTTATCAGTAATAAAGCTTCAGAGATATTCTATTAAATCTTCTATTCGTATAGCAATTAAGCTCTATCGATGGAATACTAATTATTAAGAATAAAAGAGATAAATGCATTCATATAAGACATATTATACGAATAGGAGCGGTTTGCCCGCCCCTAAACCCCTAACAAGTTCTTAACTCCTCTATGATACCCCCTTAAAACCCCACCAATCTAAACTAGGTCTAAACTAGGACATCTTCCTTATCCTCTCTCAGGAAAT
>Ga0272448_1007589_pt1 | contig 11459 bp, 5 predicted proteins | sample YNPCB0191_FD_202220 | JGI IMG/M metagenome (GOLD analysis project Ga0272448, IMG submission 202220) | Hot spring sediment microbial communities from Yellowstone National Park, WY, United States - YNP-CB-019-1 | ecosystem: Environmental > Aquatic > Thermal springs > Hot (42-90C) > Sediment... | reverse complement strand
CTGGTCTTGGTGGAGAGGGCCGGCCAGCTCTGCCGGGACCTGGGCTACCTGAGAGGGCGAGCCCTGGCTGTCAGGATGCAGGGGACGATCTATGAACAATTGGGTGATTATGCCCGGGCGGTGAGCCTGGGGACCGAGGCTCTGGATTTATATAAGGATTTGGGCGATAGAGTTGAACAGGGGAGATGCTTTAACAACATCGGATTGGCCTACACCCGAATCGGGGCCCTGGGCCTGGCCCTGGAATATTTTCATAAGGCGTTGGATGTCCTGCCGGGCGATGGCGACGAACAGATCCGAGCCTACGTGATCAATAACATCGGACTGACCCATCATGCCCTGGACAACCATCGGAAGGCCTTGGAGCATTTTCAGCAGAGCCTGGCGATGTTGGAGAGATTGGGAGATGCCCGCAACGTGGCCCGGGCATTGAGCAATATCGGGCTCTGCTACCGTAATTTAGGCGACTTCCCCCTGGCCATGGAGTACATGAAAAAAAGCCTGGCGCTGAGACAGGAGCAGGGCGATCGTTTCTCCCAGGTTCATAACTGGATCAATATCTCCACCCTGCATCGGGAGCAGAAGCAATATGATCAATGCTATGATTGTTTGATGAAGGCCATGGATCTGGCGGTCGAGGGCGGACATGCGGTGATGGAGATCTACATCATGACCCTGCTGGCCAAGCTCAAGAACCTGACCGGGCATTTGGACGCCGCCCAGGAGTATTTGGATCAGGCCCTACCCCTGGCCGAGGGACAGGCCGATCACAACGTCCTGAGGTCGCTCTATTATGAATACGCCGAGAACTACGAGGCCCGGGGTGATATCGCCTCGGCCCTGGAATACCGGGCTAAATATTTCTGCAGCCAGTTAGAACTCTTGGAATCCAACATCGCTCACTTGGAGTCCGGAGGCGAGGAACGGAGAGGGTTGTCTTCGGAGATCTACCGAGAACAGCTGTCCGACCTCAAATTGAAAACGGGCAATGTCCGCCGTGAATATCTCCAGATGTTGGAACACGCATATTCTATCATCGGCTCCGAGAATAAAGAAGCGACTGCACCAGTTCCCAGAGACGATGAAAGCTGGGTCAAGGAGATCCTGAAGGACATGCCCCAGGACAGCCGGCCGGCCCTCTTCGGGATCTGGTCACATCTCCAGGATGTTCAGGCCCGTTTGAATAAATTGGGGTGATGATAGCGGACGGTCAGGGCCACAGATGTTATGAGGATAGAATCCGGTGTGCTAAAGGGCCTGGCCCTGGAGGCCGGGCTGGAGGCGGCCGGCATTGCTCCGGCCGAGCCTGATCTTGAGGCACTGGGGCGGGCCCGGGAGCAGGTGAGTCGGGGACTCAAGCCGAAATGGGATCTGAAAGACCTCGAAAAAAAATTCGACCCCTGTGGGGAACTGGCCGGGGCCAGGACGGTGCTGGTGGCGGCCAACTGCTATTTAGAGTCCGGCCCGGAGACCTTAGGGAAGCCCGGGCAGCCGCACGGGCGCATCGCCCGCTACAATTGGAGCAACTACTATCAGGACACCAGGGAGAGGCTGCAGCAGGTTGCCGATCGCCTGACCTGTGAGCTGGGCAGTTCCTTCCGCTATAAAATATCTTGCAACGGTCGGCTGGCCGAGAAGCCATGGGCGGCCAGGGCCGGGGTGGGATGGTACGGCAAGCACGGGATCATCACTACATACGAATTAGGTTCCTGGATAGTCATCGGCCTGCTGATTACCAATCTCGACCTCGAGCCGGATCGGCCCGTGGCCGAAGGCTGCGGCGATTGCCGAGCCTGCCTGGAAGCATGCCCCACCGGGGCCATCGTGGAGCCAAGGGTGGTCGACAACAGAAGATGTCTGCAGTGGATGTCCAGCCGGCAGATGTCATTGCCCGAGGAGGTGCGAAGGATCTGGAGCGATCGGCTTTACGGCTGTACCGCCTGCCAGGATGCCTGTCCCTTGAATAAAAAGGTTCGGCCGAGGGAAAAAAGGCCGGGATATGGCCGGGTGGGCCCCAGCCTGCCGCTGATACCGATATTGGGCATGAACGAAAAAGCGTTCCGTGAGAAATACAGGGGAAACCAGATGGCCGAGCGCTGGGTGAGCTTCGGGGCCATTCAGCGCAATGCGGCCGTGGCCCTGGGCAACATCGGCGACAGGGCTGCCATCCCGGCCTTGGAGAATGCTGTCAAAACGAGCCGCAGCCCGGTGGTGAGGGAGCATGCGGCGTGGGCGCTGGAGCGGATGGGCGGGCGTTCGGGTTAGTCGATCGGGATAACAAAGAGAGATCACGTCAGCCCAATCTAGCAATGGACTCGGCCACCTCGGGATCGGGTGGACAGCCTAATTCCTTCTTCAGATAATCTACATGGCGCCCGGCCCAATCCTTGGCCTGGGAGACCAGGCCGGCTTTGGCCAGCACCTCCAAAAGAAGCTTTAGGCACTCGCCGCAGGAGATATCCCGGTAGAGAGCTTCCTCCAGGACCCGCCGGGCCTCGGATAGATTCCCCCCCCTCCTTCTCCAGAACCGCATAACGGATGGTAGAGCGCAGGTAGATCTCTTTTATGGATTCACGTTTCTGGACGAGCCAGTCCTCGTAGGGATATTCCTCTAGAAAATCTCCCACATAGAGATCCAGCGCCTGGCGGTAGGCCTTGCGGGCCTCTCGGAAACAACGTTTCAAATAATGGGCTTCGGCCTCCTTGATCAGGCGGGGGAACTCCTCACAGTCCAGCCAGAGCCGGTCCGCTCCGAACAGGCCGCAGGCGCCGCGGCGGGTCTGGATCAGAAGATAGGGCTTGCCCGGAGGATGCCAGGGCTCCAGGATATGCCGCAGCTCCGAGAGTCGGCTGGCCAGGACGCGGCGGGAGGCCAGGGGGTCGGGTTCCTGCCAGAGGCATTCCTGGATATATTCGTTGCTCAGCCAGCGGCCGCGGTTGGCCAGGAGCAGCAGGAACAGCCGTCTGACGCCGGCCCGGCCCCAGACATCCTCGGACAGCAATCGATCCTCCAAGAATATCCTCAGGCTGCCGAAGGTGGAGATACGATAGGTGCTGCGGCTGTGCCAGCCCTCGATCAGGGAACGAGCCAGCCGCCTGACCTCGGGGGACCGGTCGCCCAAGAGTTTTTGTACCTGGGAGCGGTAGGCGATGGCATTGTTAACGTTCAGGCTGCGCAGGAAGGTCAATTTGCCTTCGGAGTGGTGATGGCGGATCAGCTTGGCCACCAATCCGGGATGGCCCAGGGAGACTATCAGCCGCCCCAGGCCGGGTTCCATATCTATCCGATCGTAGAAGTTGATCAATAATTCTGTGAGATCGTCTTTGGCATCCAGCAGCTGGGAGGACATATTATATTCCCGGGCGGTGCCCAGAGAACGTTTCAGCCACTCCAGGGCCAGGTCCCTGTGGCCGGCTTTGAGGTATCCCCGGGAGAGATAGAGCATGATGATTATCTGATATTGGGGAATGCCAAGCCGGACGGCGTTCTCCAAAGCCTGGGTCAGTATCTCCAATCCCTGTCGATGGGCTCCGGCCCCGATCAAAAGATAGCCCTTGATGCTCAGGAAGGATAGCATCTGGGGCTTCAAACTTTTCAAGGCGGCGTTGGTCAACAACCTTTCGATGATGGCTAAGGCCTCGCTGAGGTTGCCCCGGCGGAAGTGGACCATGGCCAAGTTGCTGTAGATCTGGCTCTCCATCAGGGGATCGGGCAGTTCCCGCAGGATGTCCAGTGCCTGGCGATAGGCCTGCAGTTCCTTCTGGATCTGTCCCTCCCGCCCATACAGGGTTCCCAGCTCCACCTTCAGGAAGACCATGCGGCCGGAGCTGCCCGACCTCTCCACCAATTTTTCGGCCCGCTGCAGACATCGCCTAGCCTCGGCCAGCATCCCCAGGGAGCTTAAGAGCTCGCTCTCCACGATGAGGAAATGGGCCGCGGCCAGGACGCTATCCCTCTCCAAAAGCTGCTTGACCGTGGCCTCCAAAATGGTCAGGCCCTGGTCCACATGTCCCTGGATGGCCTTGATGATGCCCAGATTCCCCCTGAGGATCAGGTACTGCACTAGGTAGCCGTTCTTCTCGGCTATGGCCATGCCTTTTTCACTTACCTGGATGGAATCGGCGAAACGCCCCAGATGGTTGTAATAGGTGGCTAAGTGATTATAGATGTTAGGCAGCAGCCAGGCGGGCGGATTGAGGGACAGGGCCCGATCCAGGATCTTCTTGGCCTGGTGCAGGGCGCCGATCCTGAGATGATAGCCGGACTGGCCCCAGAGGCGCTCCGCCTCCCAGGAAGGATGATGAGGAACGGCATCGAAGATCCTCAGGGCTCGGTTGTAATCGCCGTAGAGGTTCAAAGCATGGCCTAAGACCAAGCTGCGCTCCGGCTCGGTCTCGGGATCGGGGTAGCCCTGCTTTTTAAGGATATCCAGAACCTTGGATACCCGACCCTTCTCAAAAAGAAGGCAGCGCAGATCATCCATGGCCATATTATACATGCTTTGAAAAAATATTTCAAGTAAATTATTTACAAGGAGTTGGCTGCGGTTAACTTTTGGTGATGGTTGGGTTTTAAAATCATGCGAAAAAGAAAAAGGAGGGATAGAATTATGGTGGGCAAAGTTAAACAAATGGCTCTACTCGGTATCTTTCTGCTGACCGCGGCGTCCTTGGCCTGGCCGGAGGTGATCCTTTCCGATCTTCAGAAACGGATGGACGAGGCCCAGGAGGGAGAGAAAATTCCGGTCATCATATTGATGAAAGAGGCGCCGGATAGGGCTTCCTGGGAAAAATCGTGGCAAGGGCTGGATAGAAAAGAGAGACAGAGAGCCTTCGCCTCGGCCATGATGAACTTCTCCCGGCAGACGCAGCAGGAGATCTTGGGGATTCTTGATTCCGAACAATCGCAGGGACGGGCGGAAAGGATTCGTTCCCTTTTCCTGCTCAATGCTGTCTCCGGCAGATTGTCGGTCTCTACCATCAAATTGTTATCCCAGCGATCCGACATCAAGGCCATTGTACTGTCGAAGCCGATCGTCAAAAATCCTGAGCTTCCCGGGGTCAAAAATCCCGGGGTGGTCGAAGGCGGACAGGAATCGCCCTCCAAGGGCATTGCTTGGGGAGTGCAGAAGATCGGGGCGCCCACGGTTTGGGCCGGCGGCAACCACGGAGAGGATGTCATCATAGACGTCATCGACACCGGGGTGGATTACAACCATACCGATCTCTCCTCAAGGGTTTGGATAAACCAGGCAGAGCAAAACGGTACCACAGGGGTGGACGACGACGGCAACGGCTATGTGGACGATATCCGGGGCTGGGATTTCGCCGATAACGACAACAATCCCATGGACTGCGGCAGCACCGATCCCTGGGCCATCATGTCCGGGGCCACGCCGCCCCACGGCACCCATGTGGCCGGGACCGTGGCCGGCACCGGAGCCGGCGGCCAGCAGGTGGGAGTGGCCCCCGGGGCCAAAATCATGATCGGCAAGGTGTTTCCGGATACCGGCAACGGCGGCACCTTGGAGGATCTTTTGGCGGCCATGGACTACGGGGTGGCCAACGGCGCCGACATCGTCACCATGTCCTTGGGCTTCTCCATCACCGACAACGGCGATACCAGCCAGATGCTCAAGGGCATTATGCGCACCGAATGCGATATGATCCGGGACGCCGGGGTTATCCTCACCGTGGCTGCGGGCAATGGCGATCCCCAGAGCGGCGGGCACTTCGCCAAGCCCTATGATATCGCCTGTCCCGGAGATGTGCCGGCGCCCTGGTATCCCAAGACCTATCTTCACAACGGCGACAGCACCGGCGGAGTGATCACCGTGGGGGCCACCGACAGCAACGATGTCATCGGCAGTTTCTCCAGCCGGGGGCCGACCCAGTGGTACTTCACCCTTACCGACACCAGCTACACCAACCACTTCGTCAAATGGCAGGACTATCGCTACAATCCTCCCTCGCAACAGGGGCTGCTCAAGCCCGATGTCTGCGCGCCCGGCGTCAAGATCCTCTCCTGCAAGAAGGGCGGCGGCTATTGGGATGCTATAATATCAGGGGTGGCCAACTGGGACGGCACCTCCATGGCCACTCCCCATGTGGCCGGCCTGGTGGCCCTGATGCTCAAGGTCAATCCCAATCTGACGCCGGCCCAGGTGGACTCCATATTGGAGGCCACTGCCCTGGAACTGGGAATCGCCGGCAAGGATACGGTCTACGGCTCCGGTCGGGTGCGGGCGCCGCAGGCAGTGGCCGCGGCCCAGGCCTTGGGGGTAGCCAACCAACCCAGCGACCTGCCGACCCTATCCGGGCTGAAGATCGTCTGCCAGAGCTCCAATCCTGGATTCGGAGGTTTCGACCTGCGGTATGATCTGCCGGTCAGCGGAAGGACCCAGCTTCTGATATTCAACATCATCGGCCAAGAGGTTGCCAAGCCGGTGGACGAATATCAGGCCGCTGGCCGCCATTCGGTCAAGTGGGACGGCATTGACGCCGATGGCCGGAGGGTCGCCTCGGGTGTCTATTTAGCAGTGCTCAAACAGGGCCAGAAGGCGACCTCGTTGAAGCTGATAAACATAAGATAGAGAAATTCGATCTTCCGAAAACCGCTGATGCCGAAGTCCAGGGAAAGAAGAAGGCCCGAGGATAATATCATCTCCCGCTGGCTGTCCTCGATCGAGGACAGCCAGCATGGCCTGGGCTGGTCGTTTCTGGCGATGCTGGCCAGCTGCTATGGCCGGGGTTTTTTAGAAGGGGCGCTGGAGAAATTCGCCAGGTTGGGGTTTGGTCTTGAGCCCTGGCAATCGTTGCTCATGCTCTTCGTCCACCTGCCGGCTTTCTTTATGGCCCTATTCCTGTGGATCATCCTGGCCCTCCATCTGGTGACCGGAGAGAGGGTGATAAGGATCACCAGAGCCCTGGCGGTGGGTTCGCCCATCATCCTCTTGCCGGTGCTGGTAGACGCCCTGTTCTTCGGCGGCGGCTATCAGCTCTATTACCTTTCCTCGCTACGGCAGATACCTGAGTTCTTCCTCTATACCTTCATCCCCTGGCACCATCTTCAGGGAGCTTCGCCCGGGATCAGGATCGAGGTGGCCTTAGGATGCCTGGCCGGCGCCTGGTATTGCTGGCAGAAGACCCGAAACTGGCTGAAGGCGGCATCGGGCTTCTTGCTCGTCTTCCTCTCCTGTCTCTGGGCTGGCTCCTGGCCCATCATCATCGCCCATCTCTGGTCCTATCTGGTCGGGCCGCCGGCGCTGGCAGCCAATTGTTTCGGCCACGGAGGTCTGGTGCCGACCGATACCGCCAAATATGGACTGTCATTTTTGCTCCTGCTGGCGATCCTGGCCCCAATCTATTTGCGATTGATGGATGGGCGTCTTTTTAGGATATTGCTTCAATCTTCACGGGGCTGGCGCATCGCCCATTACAGCGGCATGGTGGTCCTGGGATTCGTCTCCGGCATTTTAGCGATCGGTCCGGCATACCCCCAGCTATTCTCCAATCCCTTCGACTATCTATTCCTGCCCGCGGCCGTCATCTCCATCATCGCGGCCTTCCAGTCGGCGGTGCTGATCAACGATATATTCGATCGGGAGGCCGATGCCTACACCGGCAAGCCCAACCCCCTGACCCGGCAGGAGATGGATGGGGAGACGGCCAGGAAATGGGCCGGACTCTATGCTGCGATCTCCCTCACCTGGGCCTTGGTACTAGGTCTATCATCACTACTGATAGTCCTCTTCATCCTTGCCCTGTCCTTGGTCTACTCGGCGCCGCCTCTTAGGATCAAACGTTTCTATCCGCTCTCCACGTTGACAATAGCCTTAGCTTCGTTAGGCTCGGCCTGGCTGGGCTTCTCGGCCTTCGGCCGGGAGCATACCCTGGCCCTATTTCCCGGCAAACTCGCCTGGTTCATCATAACCTGCTTCGGACTTTCCTTCGCCACCAAGGATCTCAACGATGTGGAGGGCGACCGCCGCACCCGGGTGCAGACGCTGCCGGTGCTCATGGGCCAGGCTGCCGGGCGGAAGGTCATCTCGGTTCTGGTCATGGCCGGATACCTGCTAGGTCCGTTCATCCTCAGAAACTACTGGCTGTTAGTGCCGGCGGCCCTGGCCGGGGTGACAACAGTTTGGATGATAAACCGGCCGCGTCTGAACGAAAGCTTAGTGTTTGCCGTCTATTTTTTCTATGGGGCTTTGGTATTGCTGAGTTTGATTCTTAGGCCGGAACTCATCAGGGGGCGGGCAGGTGAAATCCAGGGCGAGGTCCTATCTGGTTTGGAGTATTATCAAAGTAAGGATTATGGCCGAGCCGTCCAGCTTCTTGAGGAGCCGGCCGAACGGACCGGAGATCCCAGCCTGTTATGGCCCCTGGTCAGGTCGCTTTACGGCCAGGGAGATAGGGAGGGGGCCCGAAGATGGGCCGAAAAGCTTTTGGCTCAACAGCCTCATCCTCATAATGAGAGAGCCTATCATCTTCTGGCTAAAATCTATGGAGAGGAAGGCCATTTCGACAAGGCATCGGCCATTTTGAGACAGGCTCTGGACCTGGGTCTGTCACCCGAAGAATTCCACCAGTATTTGGGGGATCTGAGATACAGATGGGACAGCCTTGACGAAGCCGAGAAAAGCTACTTACTGGCTTCTCTAACCAAGCCTGGTGATGATGGTCTATGGGCTAGGCTATCGCTGGTGAGATTGCAACGGGCCGACACCATAACCGCCCTTTCCCTGGCCGACAGGGCTCTGGCTATAAATAAAAGCAATCTTACCGCGAGCATGATTAAGGCCGATGTTCTGTTGTCCCGTGAAGATTATCAGGGAGCGCAAGGCATCCTGAAGCCTTTAGCGGAAAAGGGAGGCAAAAATCCAAAGTTCCTATGCCTTTGGGCCAGGACCTTGGAAGGTCTAAACTCATGGTCCCAGGCCGTCTCGGCCTATGAAAGGGCGGTAGCCATAGAGAGAAGATATCTACCAGCCTGGCTGGGCCTCTCCCGCTGCTACCTAGCCATGGGGGATATGGAGCTGTCTCAGAAAGCTAGGGAACAGGCCATGGCTTTAGAAAGCCAGTCTTTAGCCACAAGAGAAAAGATGGTGACGGATGATTAAACGAGATCCCGGAAATCCTTCCCAAGAGTAGCAGTTTTCACGAAATAGGAAGAAAATTCGATTTTCATAATCCATGAATATAAACTAGAAAGGAGCAGAGGAAATGAGGATTCTAATGGCCTTCTTCCTTATGGTCTTCTCGACAGTTTACTCCTGGGCCATCGTCTATGACACCACCGGTGTTTTCACCGTCTCGGAACGAACGGTCAGCATTCCCACCCTGCCCGGCGGCTCCACCTCCAACATGTCCGGTTCCAAGATCTACTATCCGTCAGACGGCGGCAACGGAGTGGCCCCGAGTGCCGTACCCTGTCCCATCGTGGTATTCGGCCACGGCTTCAACATCAGCATCGATCAGTATGTATCCTACGGACGGCACTTAGCCAGCTGGGGCTATGTGGTGGTCATCCCTACCATCTCCAATCCCTTTCCCTTGCCTTCTCATTACGGGCGGGCCATTGATATGAAGGCGGCAGCCAGATACCTAGCCGGGCTGGATACCACCCAGAGCGATATCTTCTATGGCAAATTGGATCGCTGGAACTGGGCCTTTGCCGGGCACAGCATGGGCGGCTCCATCGCCTGTCTGGCCGCCGACACCCTGAGGATAACCGATACCTTGAAGTGCGTGGTTTCGTTCTCCGGACCGCAATCCACTCCGGCTACCCATCCCCAGCATATCGCCCAGCCGCTTTTGATACTTGAAGCCAGCAACGATCAGATCGCTCCCTGGAACGAAGTCTATACCGCCTTCTACCGCGGGGGAGTCCAGCCGGCCACCTTTGCCGTCATCAACGGCGGCAACCACAGCCAGTTCACCGACAGCTGGACATCGCCATTTGGAGACGGTTCCGCAACCATAACCCGCGGCCTACAGCGGCGCTATGCCCGGCGATACCTCACGGCCTGGTTGGAGCGCTATCTCAAGGGTTCGCGCACCCCGCTCAACTACCATTGTTGCTTCGGGGATTCGATAAACGGCCATCAGGCCATGTCCGATACCGTGGCCTCCCGATTCTTCAATCTGCCGCCGACCAGAACGGTTCTGACCGCGCCGTTCGATGGCGCCGCCCTGCCTCTGAAGCGGCCTACGTTCGGTTTTTCCGCCGACGATGATATAGATCAGCTGAGCTATCGATTGTACCTGGACGATGTCCACGCCCTTTCATCGCCCGATAGCGTAAATGCCGGCAGCGGCCAGAGCGGTCAAATCGTTTCCTACACCTGGGCCGGCGACCTGACGCATAATATGGTTTATTATTGGCGGGCCAGGGCTAAGGACGGTTCGGGCCAATGGGGCCAGGCCTCGGAGATCCGCAGCTTTACAGTGGATACCACCCTGCCTTCGGGCTATTGTTACTGGCGCCAGAGCCGGGCTGGCCAGTTTTCCTCCTGTGCCATGAGCGGAACTACGCTTTCCGGGGACAGCGTGGTGCTTTCGGGCTCCGGAGCCGGGACCGTAACCGGCCCCGAGGTGGGCTTCAGTAATCTTTCCCTTTTGGCGCCGCGCTCCAACTGGGGCTATGCCAGATGGGGCCAGGGGACAGCCGAGGATTCCATAGTGATACAGATAGAATACCGCAGCGGCAGCACCTGGTCGTTGGTCCCCAACAGCGCCCTGCCAGGCAACAGTTCTGGATTCATTGTCAGAAATCATTATGGCTTCGTGAAGCTGACCAATTTAGATACCACCATCTATAAAAGCCTTAGGCTGAAAGCCAGGCTGGTCGCCGGGTCCAAATCGAGTTCCAGGCCGGCGCTGCTCTGGTGGGAGATGGGATCGCCGGACTCTTCATATACCGGAGTGGCCGCGGAACCTGTGAGGCCTGATCAAAATGAGGCGGAACTGTGGCTGGGATGTCGTCCTACGGTAAGCCACGGTCCTCTATGGATAGAATTCAGCCTCCCCCGGGCGGGCCGGTTCAGTTTGGAGTCATATAATATCTTAGGCGAAAGGGTGGCTATAATTGCCCAGGGATGGATGCCTCAGGGAAAGCATAAAGTTTATTGGGCAGGGAAAGGCGAAAAGAGCCGTCTGGCGCCGGGGACGTATTTCATCAGATTGAAAACGGATGAGGGGCAGATATTGACAAGAAGCATGATCATACACTAAAATGTAAAAACAAAGGTAAAAATAACCAAGTAAGGAATAAAAATGAGAAAAAGTCTATCGCTATCGGTCCTGATGGTTCTGGCCATCATCCGTCAATTGCTGGCCGTGCCGGCCAATCCCCATCCCAGGGTGCTGCAGCAGCCGGACGGGACGACCTTCACCGCGGTGCTCAAGGGCGACGAGCATTTCGGCTTTGCCGTCACCGAGGATGGTTTTTCGGTGGT
>Ga0272448_1007587_pt1 | contig 11460 bp, 22 predicted proteins | sample YNPCB0191_FD_202220 | JGI IMG/M metagenome (GOLD analysis project Ga0272448, IMG submission 202220) | Hot spring sediment microbial communities from Yellowstone National Park, WY, United States - YNP-CB-019-1 | ecosystem: Environmental > Aquatic > Thermal springs > Hot (42-90C) > Sediment... | reverse complement strand
GTTGACGTGGTAACTGTGGAAAACCTCAACGCAGAGCTACTCGCCCCGGGAACACATCCTGGAAGACTGACAGTCTTCACAAGATCAGCAATAGAAAAACTTGATGGACTATTCCAGTAAAGAAGGAGTGACGGTGTATATTATGGATCCATATGCTGTTATCATGAAGCCACATGTCACAGAGAAGAGCATGAACCTTATAGATCAGAACAATGAACTGGCATTTGTGGTTATGAGGAAAAGCACAAAGAAGGATGTGAGGAGGGCCTTTGAGGAGCTCTTCGCAGTTAAGGTTGAGAGGGTCAACACACAGGTAACTCCCAGGGGCCAGAAGATAGCCTACATAAAGCTGGCCAAGGAACACAGTGCAGAGGACATAGCGGTTAAACTGGGAGTATTCTAAAAATAACCAGGAGGATATTCGGATGGGAAAAAGGTTAATATCACAGAGGAGAGGAAGGGGAACTCCCACATACAGAAGTGCATCTCACCGTTTCAAGGGCAAAATAAAATACCGCGCCTATGACTCCATCGAGAGTGAAGGCTCCCTCAAGGGTAAGGTCGTTGACATAATGCACGACCCTGGAAGAACAGCGCCGGTTGCCCGCGTTAAATTTGAAAACGGTGAGGAACGCCTGATACTGGCGCCTGAAGCTTTAATGCTCAACGAAGAGGTTGAATGCGGAGTGAAGGCAAGGGTTAAACCAGGGAACTCACTGCCACTCAGTGAGATTCCAGAGGGGACACCCATATTCAACATCGAAAACAGACCAGGAGACGGAGGAAAACTCGTAAGGTCCTCTGGAACATACGCTTCTCTAATCACCCATGATGCTGACAAGGCAGTTATTGAACTCCCATCAGGTGAACTGAAGGCACTCAACCCACAGTGCAGGGCCACTGTTGGCGTTGTTGCTGGAGGAGGTAGAAGGGAGAAACCATTCCTCAAGGCTGGTAAGAAGTACCATGCCCTCAGGGCAAAGGGTAAGAAGTCCGTCACAGTCAGGGGTGTTGCAATGAACGCCGTTGATCACCCACACGGTGGTGGAAACAGACAGCATCCTGGAAGGCCAACAACCGTATCAAGGCATGCTCCTCCAGGAAGAAAGGTCGGTTCAATAGCTGCCAGAAGAACAGGGAAAAGGAGATAAATAAGGAGGTGACCTATTGGCACGTAAAGAGTTTAGGTATCGCGGCTACACCTTGGAAGAACTGCAGGAGATGCCACTTGACGATGTAATCAAGTTGTTCCCATCAAGGCAGAGAAGATCCCTCAAAAGGGGATTCCTACCAAGGCAGAAGAAGGTACTCGAGAAGATAAGGAAAATAAAGAAAGAGGGGAAGACTGAGGGAAGGCCACCGGTCATCAGGACACACTGCAGGGACATGATAGTGCTTCCTGAGATGGTTGGAATGACCTTCGGTATCCACAATGGTAAGGAATTTGTGGAGGTCAAGATCCAGCCCGAAATGATCGGCTGCTACTTCGGTGAATTCGCACCCACAAGGAAGAAGGTTGAGCACGGAGATCCCGGTATGGGAGCTACAAGATCATCAATGTTCGTGCCTCTTAAATAAGGAGACTAGACAATGGCTAAGGTTAAATACGCTTATAAAGAGGAAGACAGGTCAAGAACAGCCAGGGCATCAGCGACTCACCTCAAGATATCACCAAAGCACGCAGTGGAGATCTGCAGGGAGATCAGGGGAATGGAACTCGAAAAGGCCAAGAACTACCTTGAAGAGGTCATCAGGATGGACAGGCCAGTTGCCTTCAAGAGATACAACAGGAAGGTTGGCCACAGGAAGGGCCTCAATGGCTGGGCCAGCGGTCGTTACCCTGTGAAGGCAGCAGGTCAGATACTTAAGGTCCTTGAGAACGCAGAGGCCAACGCAGAGTACAAGGGACTCGACACCGAGAAACTCAGGATAATCCACATATCCAGTCACCGGGGGCCAGTTATAAGGGGCTGGATTCCAAGGGCCTTTGGAAGGGCCACACCATTCAACACACCAACAACACACGTTCAGATAGTTCTGGGGGAGGCATAAATTTTGATAGAGAAAGATTTTGTCGTTGAAGGTCTCAGAAGGACAAGGATAGACGAATTCCTCGAAAAGGAACTTGAGAGGGCAGGATACGGTGGCATGGATGTCCAGGTCACACCGATGGGTACAATGGTTGTGGTCTACGCTGAGAGGCCAGGTATGGTCATCGGACGCGGCGGTAAGACAGTGAGGGCCATAACACAGAAACTAAAAAACAAGTTTGACCTTGAAAACCCCCAGGTTGAGGTCAAGGAGGTTGATGTCCCTGAACTCAACCCCAAGATAATGGCCCACAAGATAGCTGCAATGCTCCAGAGGGGCATGCACTTCAGGAGGGTTGCCTACACCACAATGAGGAGGATAATGGCTGCAGGTGCCCAGGGTGTCGAGGTCACCATTTCAGGTAAGATAAGGGGTGCCCGTTCAGCCACAGCAAAGTTCACTGATGGTTACATAAAGAAATGTGGTGAACCCTCAGTCAAGCATGTCAGGGAAGGATTTGCCACTGTACAGCTCAAACCCGGTGTTCTCGGAGTGTATGTACGTATAATGCCTCCTGATGTTGTTCTGCCTGACAAGGTTGAAATAGAGGCCCCAAGGGTCACTGAAACTCCTGCAGAGGAAACCTCCGAAGCCTCAGAGGTTGTTGAGGACCTTGAAGATCTGGAAGAGATTGAAGACCTTGAGGAGGTCGAGGATCTCGAGGAGGTTGAGGACCTGGAAGACACTGAGGCAGAGAAGAAGGACGCAGATGGTGAAGAATCTGAAAAATAATATATATGGACCTGATTCATATCAGTGAATAATAGAAAGGGATTGAAATGGCGATACTTAGGAGCGAAGAGATAAGGGAAATGGATGGGGAGGAACTCCAGAAGAAACTGGATGAACTCAAGGCAGAATACGCCCGATACATTTCCAAGAGCGCTGCTGCCGGGATCCATGAGAACCCCGGTAAGATGAGGGAAATCCGAAGAACAATAGCCCGTGTTCTCACCATCATGAATGAAAAATAGAAGGAGAAATAAATGAAAATCTGCGATGTATGTGGTCTTCCGGAAGAACTTTGCGTCTGTGAGGAAATAGCACGCGAAGTTCAGACACTAAAGGTCTACACAGTGAGGCGAAGATTCGGTAAAGTGATGACCATCATTGAGGGCATCGATGAACACGATATAGACATAAAGGAGCTCACTAAGATACTGAAGGCAAGATGTGCCTGCGGAGGCACAGCCAAGAAAGGCCAGATAGAACTTCAAGGGGATCATAAGAAGAAGGTCAAGGAAGTTCTGGCGGATATGGGCTTTTCATCAGATACAATCGAGATAAGGTAGGGGTTACCTTGATAACCCCCCGGAATATTTTCAGGCATGAGCTTATTGGCCTTTCTGTGAGAATAACCAGGAGTGTTCACAGGGACATTCAGGGAATATCAGGAAGAGTCGTGGATGAAACCAGGAATACCCTTAGAATCGAAATGGATGACGGACGGGAAATAACGGTTCCAAAGGGAATAGCCGTCTTCCATTTCAGAACACCGCAGGGTGAACTTGTTGAGATTGATGGTAGAGCTCTGGTGGCTCGTCCTGAGGAAAGAATAAAGAAGAAATTTAGAAAACCATAGTGGTGATAGAATGGTCGGCATTGATGTTCCAGAACCTAAATCTAAATGTAGTGATCCTAACTGTCCTTTCCACGGTGACCTCCCCATCAGGGGTCAGATACTGGAAGGAACCGTAGTCAGTGACAAGGCAGAAAGGACAGTGACTGTTGAAAGGAGTTTCTACAAATTTATACGCAAATATGAACGATACGAGAAGAGGAAATCCAAGATAAAGGCCCACAAACCTGACTGCATAGACGTCAGGGTAGGGGATACAGTGAAAATTGCTGAATGCAGACCCCTCAGCAAGACCAAGAACTTCGTGGTTGTCGAGGTGAAGGGGGAAGAGTAAGATGAAGGCAATAGCATCCAAGGTTACCAGGGCATTACCTGTAGGGGCCAGACTCCAGTGCGTCGACAACACCGGTGCAAGGGAAGTCGAGATAATATCAGTCAGGGGATACAAGGGTGTGCGCAGGAGACTTGCAGCAGCAGGTGTTGGCGACATGGTCGTTGTCTCCGTGAAGAAGGGAACAGTTGACATGAGGAGAGAGGTCCTCAACGCTGTTATTGTAAGGCAGAAAAAGGAATACAGAAGGCCCGACGGATTGAGGGTGAAATTCGAGGATAACGCTGCAGTTATAGTGAGCCCTGAGGGAGTCCTCAAGGGTTCCGAGATAAGGGGTCCTGTTGCAAAGGAAGCTGCTGACAGGTGGCCCAGTGTGGGAAGCGCAGCAAGCATAATAGTGTAAGGGTGATAGAATGTCAAAACAGCCCAGAAAGCAGAGGAAGTACATTTATGAAGCACCATTACACGCTCGTCGAAAGATGATGAGCGCAAATCTCAGCAGGGAACTCAGGGAAGAATATGGTAGAAGGTCCCTGCCAATAAGGAAGGGAGACAAGGTTGAGATTCTGAGGGGTGACTTCAAGGGACATGAAGGTAAGGTCGAAAGGGTGGACCTCAAGAGGTACAGGGTCTACGTGGAAGGGGCCACAATACAGAAGGTTGATGGGACAACAGTCTACTTCCCGCTACACCCATCAAACCTGAGAATAGTTGACCTCAACCTTGATGATGAGAAGAGAATTAAAATCTTAGAACGGAAGGGATAAAAATGGCAATAATGGCATCAAGAAAACATCTTAAACGTTTCAAATCACCGGTTCACTGGCCAATTCATCCCAAGGAATACAAATGGACCGTTAAACCATCTCCAGGTCCCCACGCAATTGAGAAATCACTGCCACTCATGATAATTGTGAGGGACATCCTGAAGATTGCAGACAATGCAAGGGAAGCCAGGAAGATAATAAACAGTGGAGATGTCCTGGTGGATGGAAGGCCAAGGAAGAACTACAAGTTCCCGGTCGGATTCATGGACGTTGTCAGCATACCCAGGACAGGAGACGTCTACAGGGTGCTCCCCGATGAAAGGGGAAGGCTGGTTCTGCACCCCATAGACGAGGAAAACGCAGGCTTCAAGCTCTGCAAGATAGTGAACAAGACAACCATTAAGGGTGGCAGGACCCAGCTCAACCTCCATGACGGCCGTAACTATCTCTCAGAGGATGAATTCAGGGTGGGAGACGTTGTAAAGCTCTCAATACCTGAACAGGAAATCCTTGAGAGGATACCCTTTGAGAAGGACAGCCTCGGCCTTGTTACAGGAGGACGGCACACCGGTGAAATAGGCAGGATCAAGAAGATAAACATAACAAGGTCTTCAATGCCAAACACAGCTGTCATCGAGACAGGCGCAGGAAAAACATTCCTGACACTCAAGGACTACGTTTTCGTCATAGGAAAGGACGAGTCAGTGATCTCACTTCCAGGAGGGAAATAGATGAACCCGATGGAGGAAGTACGGATATTCAAGGTCACCCTCAACATAGGTGTTGGTGAAGGCGGTGAAAAGCTTGCAAGGGCCGAGAGGCTCCTTGAAGAGATGAGCGGCCAGAAACCAGTGAGGACACACTCAAAGGTCACCAACCCTGAATTCGGTATAAGGAAGAAACAGCCCATCGCATGCAAGGTCACCCTCCGTGGTGAAAGGGCCGAGAAGGTACTCAAAATGTTCCTTGAGGGAATAGGTAACAGGTTAAAGGCCAGCCAGTTCGATGAGTATGGTAACGTTTCGATGGGTATAGATGAACACATAGACATACCTGGAATGAAATACGACCCTGAGATAGGGATCTTCGGTATGAACCTTTCTGTCACCTTTGAGAAGCCAGGCCACAGGATAAGCAGGCGAAGGATACAGCGCAGGAAGGTTCCCCAGAAGCACAGGGTCAGCCGCGAAGAGGCAATCGAATTCATGAAGGAAAAATTCCAGGTTAAAATAGTCTGAAGGTGATTGTATTGCCAAGGAAATATGGAAAGGCATCAAGGAAATGCTCAAGATGCGGGGATCACTCTGCCCTCGTCAGGAGATACGGGTTAATGCTCTGCAGGCAGTGCTTCAGGGAACTCGCACCTAAAATAGGGTTTAAAAAGTACAACTAAAAGAGGTGTTTACTGTGACTCTTATGGATCCTCTTGCAAACGCCCTGACCAACATAAGGAACAATGAGATAAGGGGTAACGTTAAGTGCAGGATAACCCCCGCCTCAAAGCTTATAGGGCGAGTGTTAAGGACAATGCAGAAGGAAGGATACATCGGTGAATTCGAATACGTTGACGACGGCAGGGCCGGGAAGTTCATAGTTGAACTTGAGGGAAACATAAATCACTGCGGAGTTATAAAACCCAGGCACGCTGTTAAGAAGGACGAATTCGAGAAATTTGAAAAGAGATACTTGCCAGCTAAGAACTTCGGGATAATAATAGTATCAACCCCTGAGGGGATAATGACCCATAAAGAGGCCAAGGACAGGGGTATTGGCGGTAGACTGCTGGCATACGTCTACTAGGTGATAACATGGTTCTAGCAGCTCTAATCCGGGAAGAGATACCCATCCCTGATGGTGTGGATGTCACCATCGATGGTGGCGTCACAGTTAGGGGCCCCAAGGGCGAACTTTCCCGAAAATTCAACCATTCAGAGATATCGATGGCTGTTGAAGATGATAAGGTGGTCCTCGAGGTTAAATTCCCGAAAAAGAAGGATAAGGCCATGATAGGAACCGTCAGGGCCCACATAAGCAACATGATAACAGGTGTTACAGAGGGCTTCAGATACCGCATGAAGATCGTTTATGCCCACTTCCCGATGAGTGTGAAGGTGGCAGGGGATAAGGTTGTCATTGAGAACTTCCTCGGTGAACGCCACCCCAGGACCGCAAGGATCGTTGGTGACACAAAGGTCCAGGTCAAGGGCGACGAGGTTGAGATAACAGGTATCAACAAGGAGCACGTGGGACAGACCATGGCCAACATCGAACAGGCCACCAGAATCAAGGGAAGGGACCCAAGGGTTTTCCAGGACGGCATATACCTTGTGAGCAAGGAATAGGGACGGTGATTCGATGAGGAAAAAATTTAAAAGACAGGAATACGCCCGATACAAGAAATTAGGGGAAAAATGGAGGAGGCCCAAGGGCAGAACAAGCAAGATGAGGAGGTACGAGAAGGGTAAACCTGCGATGCCTGCAATCGGCTACAGGAAACCAAGGGAAGTCAGGGGTCTCCACCCATCAGGATACGAGGATGTCCTGGTTTCCAACATGGAGGAACTTGAGGCACTGGACCCTGAAAAACAGGCTGCAAGAATAGCTTCAGCAGTGGGTACCAGAAAGAAAAACCTGATGCTTGAGAAGGCAAGGGAACTTGGCATCAAGGTTCTCAACCCGTAGAGGAGGACTGGAAGGGGCCTTATTTTCCAGTCCAGCGAAAAACTTTTTAAGGGGATGCCCGGAATTTTTCGGGTTTATCAGCAAATGCTGAATACAAGGAGGTTTCTTGAATGAATCTTACTACTCAGAAGAGATTAGCTGCAGATATACTCAAGGTAGGGGTTAACAGGATATGGATAGACCCTGAAAGGATAGATGAGGTTTCAAGGGCAATAACAAGGGACAGTGTGAAGCAGCTAATAAAGGATGGCGCAATAAAGGCCAAACCCAAGAAGGGCATAAGCAGCTACAGGTCAAAGAAGATAGCCCAGCAGAAGAAGAAGGGACGAAGAAGGGGACCTGGAAGTATAAAGGGTGCGAAGGGTGCCAGAAGACCCAAGAAGGATGAGTGGATGACCACCATAAGGGCACTGAGAAAGGACCTCAAGGAGATGAGGGACAACCGCGAAATAAACAAGAGCACCTACCGTAAACTATACAAGATGGCCAAGGGCGGAGCCTTTAAGAGCAAATCTTACATGAAGACCTATGCCCGGGACCACGACATGCTCAGGTAGGAGGGATTTGATTGGCACATGGACCAAGATACAAGCTGGCATTTAGAAGAAGAAGGGAAGGTAAAACTGATTACCGGGCCCGCTACAAAATGGTAGAAACAGGTAAATCAAGGTTCGTCGTCAGGATAACGACATATCATGTCATTGCACAGATAATCAACGTGGGCAGGGACGGAGATGAGACACTTGTCTCAGCCCACTCAAAACAGCTCCAGAAGATGGGATGGCTTGGAGGCACAAGCAACACAGCAGCAGCCTACCTCACAGGTTACCTGTGCGGTAAGAGGGCCCTGAAGGAGGGTATAGATGAGGCAGTCCTCGACATAGGACTAAGACCAGCCATCAGGGGCTCAAAGGTATTCGCTGCACTCAAGGGGGCTGTTGACGCAGGACTCAGTATACCGCACGGTGAATCAGTGCTGCCCGATGAATCAAGAATCAGGGGAGAACACATAAGGGAGTACGCAGAATCCCTTGATGAGGAAGAACTCAGGAAGAGGTTTTCAAAGTACCTTGAAAGGGGTCTTTCCCCTGTGGATCTGCCGGAACACTTTGATGAAATCAAAAAGAGAATAGATGAAGAGGTATGATTATGAACTTCAACATGGAGGAATGGGAGCCAAGGACACAGCTGGGACGCCTTGTAAAGGAGGGTGTCATAACAAGCATCGATGAGATCTTCGAAGAGGGACACCCCATAATGGAACTTGAGATAATCGATGCACTGCTTCCTGACCTTGAGGAGGAGGTCATCGACGTCAACCTTGTCCAGAGGATGCACAAGTCAGGGAGAAAGGTTAACTTCAGGGTTATAGTTGCAGTTGGTAACAAGGATGGATACGTTGGACTTGGACAGGGTAAGGCAAGGGAGGTTGGCCCTGCCATCAGGAAGGCAGTTGACGATGCAAAGTTCAACATAATAAAGGTCAGAAGAGGATGCGGTGACTGGGGATGTGTCTGTGGAAGGGAACACACTGTACCCTTCAAGGTCTCCGGTAAGAGCGGAAGTGTCCGCGTGACCCTCATACCAGCACCGGGTGGTGTTGGACTTGCAATAGGTGACGTGGGCAAGACCATAATGAGACTTGCGGGTATAGACGATGTATGGTCACATACACGCGGACAGACACAGACCACAGTTAACTTCGCCAGGGCAACCTTCGACGCCCTCAAACAGCTGAGCAAAGTAAAGGCAAGCGAGAAGGACCTTAAGAACCTCGGTGTTTGCAGTACCTGAAGGTGATTCTAGATGTTCGCAGTAGTAAGGGTAAGGGGATCAGCAGGTGTTCGAAGGGACATAGCTGACACCATGGAAATGTTAAGACTCAACAGGATAAACCACGCCGTCCTGGTTGAGGACACACCCAGCTACCTTGGCATGCTCCAGAAGGCCAAGGACTACATAACCTGGGGTGAAGTCGACCAGGAAACCCTGACAGCCATGATAAGGAAGAGGGGAAGACTCGTCGGGGGAGAGAGGATAACCGATGAGTACATAAATGAGAAAACCGCTTACGGTTCAATTGATGAGTTCGCTGCAGCCGTCTTCAAAGGCGAGATTAAACTTGAGGAAGCAGGAATAAAACCTGTATTCAGACTGCACCCCCCAAGAAAGGGATATGAAGGTGTGAAAAAGGCCTTCAATGAGGGTGGAAGCCTCGGATACCGCGGCGAAAAGATAAATGACCTTTTGAAGAGGATGATCTAGGGAGGAATCACTCATGATCAGGAAAAGACGAAAGATCACAAGGATGAGGGGCTCACGCACCGTCGGTGGAGGATGCTCCAAGAAGAGGAGGGGAGCAGGTCACCGCGGTGGTAGAGGACAGGCAGGTGGGCACAAACACCACTGGACATGGATAGTCAAGTATGACCCAAAACACTTCGGTAAATATGGCTTCAAGAGGCCCCAGAAACTCATAAAGAGGCTGGAAACAGTTAACCTGGCCTGCCTGGATGAAATGATACCTGAACTCCTTGAGAAGGGAGTTGCATCTGAGAAGGATGGAATGGTGTTACTGGATGTTCGCGACCTTGGATTCGAGAAGGTCCTTGGAAGCGGGAGGATCACAAGGCCCGTCCATCTGAAGGCATACGAGTTCTCCAGGAGCGCAACCGAGAAGATCGAAGAGGCTGGAGGAAAGGCTGAAGTCATAGAGTAAACCGGCTGACAAGGAGTGGAGCAGTTGAAGGAAAAATTTGAACCCCTATTCTCAGTCCTCCCCCAGGTAAAGTCACCTGGTTACAGGGTACCCTTCAGGGAGAAACTCAAATGGACGGGTATAATCCTCGTACTGTATTTCTTCCTGGCCCAGATACCCCTCTATGGTTTGAGTGCAAATGCTGTGGACCAGTTCGCCCAGCTAAGGGCAGTGCTCGCAGGAAACTTTGGTTCAATACTCACACTTGGTATAGGTCCAATAGTATCAGCATCAATCATACTTCAGCTCCTGGTAGGGGGTAAGATCCTTAAACTTGACCTTTCAAGGCATGAGGATAAGGCGTTTTTCCAGGGACTGCAGAAGCTCCTTGCCATGGTATTCACATTCTTCGAGGCCCTGATATTTGTACTCACAGGGTCACTGGCACCATCAGCTCCACAGTTTGCCTGGATCCTCATACTCCAGCTCACCATCGGAGGTATACTCATAATATTCCTTGATGAGGTGGTTTCTAAGTGGGGATTCGGCAGTGGTGTTGGACTCTTCATTGCAGCGGGTGTATCCCAGGAGATAATAGTGGGTGCCTTCAACCCGCTCTCAGCACCCACCCAGCCAGGGGTGCCTGCGGGTAGAATAACAGGTTTCCTCTACCTGCTGTTCACAGGACAGTCACCGGACTTCCAGTACTATGTGCTACCTGTGCTGGCCCTCATAGGTGTGTTCCTGGTGGTTGTATATGCAGAGAGTATGCGTGTTGAGATACCCATATCCATGGGTGGAGGTAAGAGGCTATCAAGGGGTGCTGTTGGAAAGTATCCCCTCAGGTTTATCTATGCGAGTAACATGCCAGTTATACTCACAAGCGCCCTCCTCCTCAACGTCCAGCTCATGGCCACAGTCTTCCAGAAACTTGGATACCCCATACTGGGTACCGTCAGCAATGGACAGGCAGTTGACGGGCTGGCATATCTCCTGACAGCTCCCAGATCAATAGACGCCCTCATACTCGACCCCTTCAAGGTTATATTCTATGCAGTTGTATTCATCGGTCTCTGCGTCCTCTTCGCCTGGCTGTGGGTTGAGATAAGTAACATCGGCCCGAGGCATGTTGCAAACCAGCTCTATCAGATGGGTATGCAGATACCTGGCTTCAGGAGCAGCAGGAGCCAGTTTGAGAAGATACTTAAACGCTACATACCCACCATAACCATACTTGGCGGGGCATTTGTGGGGCTCCTTGCATTCGTGGCCGACCTCACGGGTTCACTTGGCGGAGGAACAGGTGTACTTC
>Ga0272448_1007582_pt1 | contig 11465 bp, 5 predicted proteins | sample YNPCB0191_FD_202220 | JGI IMG/M metagenome (GOLD analysis project Ga0272448, IMG submission 202220) | Hot spring sediment microbial communities from Yellowstone National Park, WY, United States - YNP-CB-019-1 | ecosystem: Environmental > Aquatic > Thermal springs > Hot (42-90C) > Sediment... | reverse complement strand
TGCCTACTGGTGCGTCGGCATGGAGAAGGCGATCCCGCCCCGCGCCGACGTCGATATCGTCGGCCGCTACAGCCCTTCACCCTTCGGCTTCGGAGGCCATCGCAAGGGCGTCAGACCATCGGACTACAGGATGGAGTACCGGCTTTCCGATTGACCACGACGCGCCGGCCACGAACAATCGCTTGAATAGGCGGGCAGCTTGCGCCCGGCATGTGCCGGTAGAAGCCCCGGTGCGGCGACCTCCACCCGTGCCTCGTCAGGCCGGCCCCGCCTGACGGTCGTCCACGGCAACACCCCTTCTCCGCTTACCGTCGCTATGCCCGTTTGGCTGCGGATGCGGTTCCTGCTGGGCACGCGGAAGCCAGATTTCGAAGAGGGAACCCTGCCCCGGCGAGGCGGTCACGGACATCGCGCCGCCGTGGTTCCGCACAATGCTGCGAGCGGCGGCGAGACTTAATCCATAGCCGCCCGCCTTGGTCGTGAAGAACGGCTCGAAGGCACGCTCCATAACCTCGGGGCTCATCCCGCAACCGGTGTCCTCGACCGAAAAACAGACATATTGACCCGGGCCGACGGCAGTGTGGGCGTTCGGCAACGACGCGGGGAGAGTAACGTTCCTGGCCGTAATGCTCAGACGGCCTCCGCTGGGCATGGCCTCGACCGCATTGCGGCAGACGGCGACGAGGACCTGCCCGATCTGCACCCGGTCGACTTCGACTTCCCAAGCGTCGGATGGAACCCGGTAATCCGCAGTCACCGAACCAGGCAGCAGCGCCTCGATTTGTGTTTTCGTCATGGCAATGACGTCGGCCGCGCCGGTAATCCGCTTGAAAAACGGACCGGCCCCCACCATCGCGAGAAGCTCGTGCGCGAGGCGGCCGGCAGTCGCCGCCGCGTTCTCGATTGCCGTCAGGTTTATGCGATCGGGGTCATCGGGAGCCCAGCGGGCCTTCAGGTGGGAAGCGAGCCCCAGCACGACGGCCATCAGGTTGTTGAAGCCGTGCGCAATGCCGCCGGTAAGCGTTCGGATCGCCTCGGCCTGCTTCGACTCGAAATGCCGCTCGAGCGACCGCAGATGATCGGTGATGTCCGTAAGGTTGAGGACAATGCCCTCATAAGCGTCATCGACCCCGCAAACCGGGGCGCAATGAAGGAGAATCCCCCGCGCGCACAGCGAAGAATGGAACGTGATCGGCGGCGCGTGCGGATCATCGCGGAAGGTGCCGATCGCCCCCTCAATGACGTTGCGCAGGCACACCGGGCGCAGGCACAGGACGCTCCGCTCGATCAACTCCTCACAGTGCATATCGAGCAAAGCGCAGGCAACCTTGTTGGCGTAGCGCACCAGGCCCTGGGCATCGGCGAAGATCACACCGACTCGCATGTGCTCCAGGATGGCCGGCCCCGGGCCCGCGGCGCCGGGCCCCTCACTGGTGTGGCGCATGGAAACTCCGTCCTTCGGCTCAGGCACTCGCGGATGGACGCCCGCGTGTCCGGCAACGGCGAGCGAACGATCCCCCCGCGAGCGAGCAGCATTTATCGCATTCATGGCATCCAACCCTTCCGGCGGTTTGCCCGGCAATGCGGCCACCTCGGGCTCCAAAGCCGGTACCTACTCGCTCACAACAGCAGTTCGCTCGAATCCCCGATTTCTTTCTCAGACCCGTCGATCCCCGGTCTTTCGCAAAAAAAGCCGGTGCCCGGTCGCGCGGGAAGCCCGCTCCAGGCGTTATGAGTACAGGAAATGCAGTGTCGCGATAAACCGCGATCCAATACTTCGGCGACCCGGTCTGCCGGGACACCCAGGCATACATCGAGAGTCATAGATCGAGCGTCAAGGATGTCGTTCGAGCGGAGGTTGGTGCAGGCGCCCTCGTGTAACTGCGCGAAAGCGATAGCGATTGTCGTCACGACGGGCGAAACGATGCATCCTGCCCCCGGATGGCTGCCCATCCCCCGGGCCAAGCATGGGAGACCCCGTCTGGGCGAGCTGGCCCGCAAAATCGCGGCATATCGGCGTGTCAGGGACCGTTCGGGCGTCCGGGCACTCCTGCCCCGCTGCGTATCGACCAAGACGGCGGAAAGGGCATAGCGGATCTGTCACGTCGCCGTGCCGCATGGAGCGTGACGGCTCCGGCCCCGACCGAAAGCCGTGGGCAGCCCGGAACGGCTTGGCACATCCGGATTCAGCTTGATCGGGATAGGCGGTTCTGTTAGCATTAAACTTGGTAGCGGCCGATTGCTCATGCCTGCGGCAGGGACGGTTTCGGCCGGCCGGCTGTGCGGTTTGCGGAACCGACTTAAGAGGAGCCGGGCCGCAGCTTCGGTCGTTAAGGGCTTGCCGGCTCCGCAACGGCTCCGTTGGTGCGCCCGTTGCCCGCGCGATCCTGCCGGGCCATGGCAAACCGAGGGGGTACGTCTTGGACGTCATCACAACGACAACACTCCTGGACGGCTTGCGAGAAACGGGCAACGTGCGGGTATGGCAGCGCTTCGAAGAGCGATTCTACCCCATGGTGCTCGCGTTCGCGCGAAAACTGGGGCTCAACGAAACGGATGCGCAGGACGGCGCTCAGGAGACCATGGCGACCTTTGTGGAGGCGTACCGCCAGGGGCGATACGATCGGAGCAAGGGGAGGCTCCGAAGCTGGCTCTTCGGCATCGCCCGGCGTACGGTGGTGGACATCATGCGCCGCCGTCCGCGCGAGGTCGCCGTGTCGGACGCCACGGATACGGCGGCATTCATCGAAACCGTCGAGGCGCCCGACACCGCTGCCCGGATATGGGAACACGAATGGCGTTGCGCCATCCTTCAGGCATGCGTGTCGGAGGTGGCGCGGGACGTAGAGCCGCAGACGCTGGCGGCGTTCGACCTGTACGTGCTGCGACAGTGGCCGGCGGAACAGGTCGCGAAACAGTTGGGCATCACGACAAACGCCGTGTATATCGCCAAGAACCACGTCATGACCCGCATCCGGCAAATCCGCGAGCAGATGGAAGCGGCGCTGTGAGGAATCGAGGCCATGGCGGCCCACCCGTCGATTGACCGCCTGGAACTTCTGGCGCAAGGCGTGCTCGCAGACGGGGAGGCCGCGGAGGTCCGCGAGCACCTGGCTGCATGCGCGGAGTGCCGGGCGCATTATGCGGAGTCGGTCGCGAACCAGGCTTTCGAGGCGGAACTGCGCGATGCCATGGAGCCAGCGGAAGCCGGCGGCGGCAGCCTGGTGCAGCCGCCCCTTTCGCTGCCGGGCTACGAGATCATCCGCGAGCTTCATCGGGGCGGCCAGGGCGTGGTGTACCAGGCGCTTCAGCACGGCACCCGCCGGACGGTGGCCATCAAGGTGATGCGGGAAGGCCCGCTCGCGACCCGCCGGGAAAAGGCCCGCTTCGACCGCGAAGTCGAGGTGCTCAGCCAGCTCAATCACCCCAACATCGTCACCATTTACGAAAGCGGCAAGGCCGGCGGGTGTTTTCATTATGTGATGGATTACATCGAAGGCGAGGCCCTGGACGAATGGATGGCCCGCGGCCCGCACTCGATCGAGGAGACGCTCCGGCTTTTCGTGAAGATCTGCGACGCCGTCAACGCGGCCCACCTCCGGGGCGTCATCCACCGCGACCTCAAGCCGAGCAACATCCGCATCGACGGCAACGGGGAACCGCACATCCTGGATTTCGGCCTCGCCAAGGTTTCTTCGGAGGACGCGCAGACCGAAGCCGTGACGATTACGGGACAGTTCCTCGGCAGCCTGCCCTGGGCCTCGCCGGAGCAGGCCGAGGGCGCGCTGGATCGGATCGACGTGCGAACCGACGTCTATTCGCTCGGCGTGATTCTGTACCAGATGCTCACCGACCGGTTTCCGTACACCGTCGTCGGCACGATGCGGGAGGTGCTCGACAACATTCTGAAGGCCGAGCCGGCGAAGCCGAGCGCCTTTTGCAGGCAGATCAACGACGAAGTCGAGACGATCGTCCTGAAATGCCTCAGCAAGGAGCGCGAACGCCGCTATCAGATCGCCGGAGAACTCGCCCGCGACATCCGGCACTACCTGCAGGGCGAACCGATCGAGGCGAAGCGCGACAGCACCCTGTACGTCCTGAGGAAGACGCTGCACCGATACCGTGCGCAGGCGGGCGTGGCGGCGGGGTTCGTGCTCCTGCTGATGGCGAGCCTCCTGGTGACCTCCAGCCTCTACGTTCGGGCCGAGAAGGCCGGCCGGGCCGAGGCCCTTCAGCACGCACGGGCCGACGAGAAAGCGCGCGCGGCCGAAGCCGAGCGCGATCGCGCCGAGGCAGCCAAGCGGGAGGCGAACGAGCGCGCGGAGCAACTGCGCCGATCGATCTACCGCAACTATATCGCCCTCGCCCAGAACGCATGCGACACCGGCCGCATTCTGCAGACGATGGATCTCCTTGCCGCATGCCCGGCGGACCTGCGCCGCTGGGAGTGGTATCGGCTGATGTGGGCCTCCTCGCGGCGGGTCCTTACGCTGCGGGGCCATCGCGGACCGATCATGTCCGTCGCCTGGAGCCCGGACGGCACGCAGCTCGTCACCGGCGGAGGTTCCGACGGTACGGTCCGGCTCTGGAACGCCGCCACGGGAGAGGAAACCAAGAGCATTCAGGCGCACGAGGGCTCCGTCATGTCCGTAACCCTCACACCGGACGGGCGGCATGTCGCCTCGGCCGGCGGCCGCGATTCCATTGTGCGGCTCTGGGATGCAAGAACCGGGACAGAGAAGCTGACCCTGGGCGGGCACAGCGGCGCCGTCTTCACTGTCGCGATCAGCCCGGACGGAGGGCGACTCGCTTCCGGCGGCGCCGACAAGACCATCCGGATCCGGGATACGCTCACCGGGGCGAACGGTCTCACGCTGCGCGGCCATTACGCGCCGGTGCGTTGCGTCGCATTCAGTCCCGACGGGAAGCGGCTGGTATCGGGCAGCAACGACGGCACCGCCCGCATATGGGATGTCGCCTCCGGGGCGCCGCTCCTGAGTCTCGACGTGGGCAAGGGCCCGGTCTTTGCCGTCAGCTTTACCCCGGACGGAAAGCGTATCGTATGCGGCGCAGGCACGGACCGCCTGACGGTCTGGGATGCCGAGACGGGCGCGAAACTTCCCGCCCTCGGTTCGGCAACCGGCACGCTGCACGCTGTCGCCTTCTCTCCGAACGGAAAGCTGATCGCGCTCGGGACTCAAGACGGGTCCGTTGTGATCCTCGATGCCGCCACGGGGATAGAGCGGATGACGCTCCGTGCCCACACCCGTCCGACACTCTCCATCGCCTTCAGCCCGGACAACGAGCGGATCGCCTCCGCCAGCGGGGACGGTACGCTGCGGATCTGGAACGTCGCCGGCGGCACGGACGCGCAGACGCTGGTGGAGCCGGCGTACGGGATCACTTCCTTGTGCTTCAGCCCGGACGGCAAGCGTCTCGCCGCAGGCGGGGCGGACACGGACGTGAAAGTCTGGGATGCGGAAAAGTACGTCGTCGCAATGACGCTCCGAGGCGACACCGGCCCGATCACCTCCGTCGCATTCAGTCCCGATGGAAAGTGGATCGCATCGGGGAGCGAACCTTTCGCCATCCGGCCTGCGCCGAACGCCGATGCACGGCTGCACGAGGAACAACCCACGACACGCGCGTCGGACGCGCCGATGCTGAGGATCTGGGACGCCGCCACCGGGGCCGTGATCGCCTCGCTTCGCGGCCACACCGCAACGGTCACCGGCGTAGCCTTCACCCCGGACGGTGCGCGAATCGTCTCGTCCAGCGCGGACGCCACGCTGCGGGTCTGGGACGCGGGCGCACGCGTCACACGACTGACTCTTCGCGGGCATGAAGGCACCGTAACGGCGGTGGCGGTGAGCCCGGATGGCAAGCGAATCGCGTCGGGCGGACAGGACAAGACGGTGCGACTATGGGACGCCGCGACGGGCCGCGAGATTTCGACCCTTGGCGGGCACACGCTCAGCGTCCTGGCTGTAGCGTTCAGCCCGGACGGCCGTCAGGTCGCTTCCGGCGGCAGGGAAGGCACGCTTCGGGTCTGGGATGCCGACACCGGTGCGACAACCGCCGTCCTCACGGGGCACAAGCGAAACGTCACCTCCGTCATCTTCAGCCCCGACGGCTCGCGGATCCTATCCGCCAGCGACGACTACACGGTGAAAGTCTGGGATCCATCCGCGGGCGTCGAGGTGCTGACGCTCAACGGTCACGAATACGGCGTCCAGTGCGTAGCTGTTTCTGCGGACGGCAGGCGGGTCGCCTCGGGGGATAACGGCAGTCGGATCATCATCTGGGACGCCGCCCGACCCGATGCGGTCATGAGCCGCCCGGCCCCCGACTCCGGCAGGGCTGACCAGAGTGCCTCGCTGTTTTCTCAGCCATGACAGAACATGGCCCGCCGGCGGCCTTTGCACCGAAACCCGCCTTCCCGAAGCAGGAACGCATCATCGGCGCGGCATGTCACCGCAGCGGAACGTACGAGAACAAGAATGCAGGAGACCATGAAACCGCCGGCGACGGCCACATGGCGCCCCAGCGGGCGAAAATGACGAACGGCTCCAGTCACTCTCGGCAGCCCCTGCCGTGCGCAGGCCGGAAGGGCGCGCCACTGCGTGCCGATCCATTCACCCGCGCGTGCCGTCTCGCCAACACCGGTACCTTTATGCTAAGATGGGCCCTTGTGTCGCGCTTCGGGACCGCAGTCGTGCCCGCCGGGCCGGAAGCAGCCCCGGAATTGTGCGTCGGTTTCTTCCGTCGTTTGGGGTGCGGTCTCTCCAGGGCCGCCCACGGGTTTAAGCGGATGGTGCGAAGCATTCGTCGCGGTCGTGAACAGGCAGGTGCGTGCCTCGTGGGCGCCATCGCGTGGGCGTGCGCCGCAGCGTGGAGCACCGGCTCCGTCGAGGCCGCCCAGGCAATCCGCTTCAAAGTGATCGACGGCAAACTGTGCGCGAAATGCACGCTGAGCTGCCGCGCCAAGTCGATACCGGCCAATGTGGTGATCAACCTCGGCCTGCCGACGCCGCTGCTGGTACATGAGCGGACGGCCAGACTGATGGAAGTCGGGCCCGATGCCGCCGTGGATCTCAAGTTCGATGACGTGGTGATGCCGAATCTGACCGGGCGGGCGTCGAAGCTGCCTTCGCTGGACAAGCTGACCAGCGAGTACTCGACGGAGCTGGAGGAGATCCCGGCGGTCGCCATCCTGGGCGCGACGGCGTTCGCGGATTTCTCCGTGCAACTGGAGGTCGGCGAGGGCATCCTGCGTCTGCTGCCCGCGGCGCAACGCCATCCGCCGGCGGCGAGCCGGCCGCTGGAGGATGCGACGACGGACGGTTCTTCCGCGACGGCCTGCTCGGTTTCTTTCGAGGAGCGCGGATACGGCTACTTTCTGGCCGGGCGCGCGCCGGACGACTTTGCGCTTCGTGTGTTGTTCTCCACGTCGGGGTACGACACGATTATCGATTCCAACACAGCGGACCTGGCCGGCGCCCCCGGCGGGGACCTGGATGACCTGCGCCTGGGGACGCTGAACCTGGCCCGGTACGTCGCGCTGCGGCCGGAGGACCTGTCCGGCACGCCGCCGCCGCACCCCGACGTGATCCTGGGAACGAACCTTCTGTCGCACTTCCGCGTAACGATCGACTGGGTGAACCGCGAGATCCGCTTCGAGCAGACGCGGGCGCCGCAGTTTCCGACGGAAGAACGCGAGTTCTTCGTCGCGCGAGCGAAAGGGGACGCCGATGCGATCGAGTCGTTCCTGAAGGCGCACCCGTCGTCGCGGCTGGCCACCGAGGCGAGCACGAAACTGCTCGCCCTGCGGCTGGATGAGTATCCGCCGAACCGCGATGCGATCGGCCGTGCCCAGCGGTGGCGCGCGGAGGCAGCCCCGAAGGACCGACGCTCCGGGCTGATGGTGGAGATGGCCGACGATCTCCTCTCCGGCAAGCGCGACGACAAGTACGCCCTTGCGGCAAACGCCCTGAAGATCGGCCTCGAATACGCATCTTCGGCGCTCAACGGCCGGACGATCCATGACCTCCGCGCCCGGCTCGGGCTGATCGCCCTGCGAAACAACGACGCGAAGCAGGCGCGGCGAGACCTGCTGTCCGCGGCGTTCGGCATTCCGCGAGACCCGTTCGTGAACCTGTGGCTGGGCGAACTCTATGAACAGTCGGGGCAGTTGATGCGGGCCTGGTCGCGATACGCCCAATCGGCCATCAGCGAGAATCCCCCCCCTGAAGCCATGACCGGCCTCGACCGCCTGAACCGGAACCCCGCCTTTCGTGCTTCGTTCACCATGGCGGATGCGGAACAGCTCCTGGAGGGACGCATCGCGGAGTTTCACCCGGCCGAGCGGTACGGGGAGGAGAGCTCGCCGACGCCGCCGACCCGGCCGACCGCGACAACGCCTGTGGCGCCGGGCCGAACCGTGCGCCTGGTGGAACTCTTCTCCTGCGTAGACCACCCGCAGACGCGGGCACCGGAGATGGCGTTCGCCGGCCTGCGGGAGTACTTCGAACCGGCGAACGCCGACGAGATCGCCGCCCTGCCGGCCTCGGGCGCGACGCCGGCCACCCAACCGGCCGCAAGCGAAACACCGGCGTCAGCGCCGACGGTAGCCCTGATCGAATATCATCTCGCCGCGCCGGAGACGGACCCGCTTATCTGCGGAGCGAGCGTTTCCCGTGCGGCGTTTTACGGGATCCGCGAAGCGCCGGTCGCCTGTTTCGACGGCGGCCGACCGAACACGGACGGGGGAACCGACAAGGACGTGGAAAAGATCTTCGCTGCGTACAAGGCGGCCTGTCTCTCGCCCGAGGGCCGCGACGCGGCGTGGCGAATCAACGGCCGCGTCTCTCTCCTGGGCGATGAGATCCACGGCGCGATTCAGGTCCGCGGCGGTGCCGGCGGAGAATCGCTGCGTCTTCATGCGATGCTGTGCGAGAAGATCCTGATGGCCCCGGCGGCGAACGGCCTTCTGCTCCACCGGATGGTCGCCCGCGCCGCCCTTTCGCCGGACGGCGGATTCCCCGTCGCCTCGGGCGAGGGCGAGCAGGTCTTCGACATCCGTGCGAACGTGAAGCAGGTCGGCGAGGCCCTCGAACAATTGATCGCCGGGCTGGAGAAGGAGCGGAACGTCAAGTTCCTGATGCGGCCTACGTACGTCGACGGCGGAGCGTGCGTGGTGGTGGCCTTTCTGCAGAACATGCAGAGCAAAGAGGTCCTTGCAGCGAGCGCGTTCGACGTCGTGCCGGGCGCCAAGGGCAAGAGATGAGCGGAATCGCGGACAATCCGGGCGAATATGCGGGCGCTCGCGACGGCGGGCCCGGGCGGGAATTCGAGCTTCTGCTGCGAACGTCGCGCCAGCGCCTGCGGCGCGCCAGGCTGCGCGCGCAGATCCGCGCCGCCCTCGATCGCGCAATCTGGACCGTGACCCTCCTGGCCGGCGCGTACTGCCTGTTGCGGCTGGGATGCCTGGCGGCCGGACGCCCGGCGCCCATCGGGTGGACCGGATACGGCTGGCTGGTTCTGGCCGGTGCGTTCGCGGCGGCAGCGGCAGCGATGCTGGCGGCACTGCGAGATGTGCCTTCCCTCCGCGAGGCGGCGGAACGGCTCGACCTGAGCGCGCAGGACCACAACCGGATCGCCATCGGGCTGGCGCTGGCAGACAGCGGAACGCCGGGGGCCTTTGCCCGGGCGGCGATCGACGACGGCTTGGGATATCTGCGCCGCCTGAAAGACGCAATCCCGTATCTGGACGCCGGACGGCCGATGCCGCGCGGCAGCTTGTATCGGGCGATTGCCTTCTGCGGATTGACCGCTCTCGCCGCGCTCGTGGGCAACGCGCCGACCGGCGCCGCGATTGCAGAGGCCGGGGCTCCGGCAACGGCGCACGCGGCGGCGGAGCGCCGGCCGGCAGGCGAGAGCGCCAACGGGCGCCGGGATCCGGCGATGCCGGCCGCCGCGCAGTCGCAACCGGCCGTGAGCAGCGGCAATCGGAAAAGCGTCGCGACGTCGCCCGCCGGGCGGCCGCCGGCCGGCCTGCGGAATGAGGCGGGGACCGGTCGCACGGGCGGCGAGGTCGGTGCGGAAGCGAGCCCGTCAGACCGGTCGGCGAGCGCCCGCGGGGACTCGACCGACACGTCGGCGACCGCCCCCGTTCCGAAGCGCAAAGACGCCAAGACATCCGCGCCGAAGCCCTCGAAGGAATCCAAGGTGTTGGCGGGCCAGAAGCCGGAAAAGGGCGAAGAGAGTTCGTCCATCGGCCAGGGGGCCTCCGGGGGCGGAGCGATGTCGGCGGTGCAGAACGCGTGGTCGCAGCGCGATCAGGCAAAAGAGGGCGACCGCCAGGAGAACGAATCGGAGGAGAAGGTGGAGGAGGAGAAGGAATCGAGCACGCAGCGGGGCGGCATCCAGCCGTCGCTGAAGGACCGGACGGACTCGCCGCAGCGGGAGCTCGGGATCCCCGACGCGCAGGAAGGTCCGCCCGGTACCGGGCGCGGCGGACCAACGCCGCCAAAGAAGTCCCGCGGCACGGCGTCGCTCGTGCTGGGCGTTCCCGTACCCGACTTCGTCAAGGGGCGAGTAGGACCGGGCACCACAAAGATCACCCATGAGCGCGTCGAGCCCTCGCCGATGCCGGGCTATGCGTCCGTGGCCGCCCCGGCCGCACGCCGTTCGCAGGATGAGACCCCCTGCCGGCGGTTCGATGTGCCGTCGGCCTTTGCCGCGGTGGTTCGGAACTACCTCGTGGCTTTGCATTCGGCGGACCAGAGAGTCTCGACAGAAGACCGGCGGCCGGCGGCCCCCGGGCAATCGACCGACGCAGGCCGGGCGCCTGCGGTACAGGAGTAACCTACAACCATGAACAGACCGATGTCCGAGCATCCCCTGGCTACGGAAGACGCCGCCCGGCAGGCGGCCCGTTTCCGCGAAGTCTTCGACCGCCTCAAGAAGGAGGTGCACAAGGTCTTCGTCGGCCACGACGATCTTGTAGAGAACGTGCTGGCCGTCCTCCTGTCGGACGGGCACGTCCTGCTCGAAGGTGTGCCGGGTCTGGGCAAAACGCTGCTGGCGCGAACGCTGGCGGCCGCGCTTCAGATCGAGTTCTCGCGGATTCAGTTCACGCCGGACCTGATGCCGGCGGATATCGTCGGCACGATGGTGCTGCATGAGAAGGAAGGCGGCGGCCACGAACTGCGGTTCCAGCAGGGGCCGCTCGTGGCGAACTTCATCCTCGCCGACGAGATCAACCGGGCAACGCCCAAAACGCAGTCCGCGCTGCTCGAGGCCATGCAGGAGCGGCAAATCTCCGTGTCGCGGCGGACCATGCGGCTGCCCGAGCCGTTCATCGTCGTGGCCACGCAGAACCCGATCGAACAGGAGGGCACCTACCCCCTGCCCGAGGCGCAGCTCGACCGGTTCATGGTAAAGCTGCTCGTCGGCTATCCGCA
>Ga0272448_1007579_pt1 | contig 11466 bp, 9 predicted proteins | sample YNPCB0191_FD_202220 | JGI IMG/M metagenome (GOLD analysis project Ga0272448, IMG submission 202220) | Hot spring sediment microbial communities from Yellowstone National Park, WY, United States - YNP-CB-019-1 | ecosystem: Environmental > Aquatic > Thermal springs > Hot (42-90C) > Sediment... | reverse complement strand
GTAGGCGCGGCATCGTGCCGCGTGGCTCGCTCTGTGGCGCGTTGGGCGGCAGGGGCCACGCGTGCTTGGTGGCCGTCAGCGGTACACCCCGTACTTACGCCCCGCTTCCAGCATCGCCCGGAAGTTCTCGGGCCTCGCGTCGACCGGCAACTCGCAGCCAGTGCCGAGGATGTACCCGCCCCCCTCGCCAACCTCTTCGCACAGTCTACGCACGTAGGCGGTGACCTCCTCGGGGGTGCCGAGCTTGAGGAGAGAGGGTGGCACGTCGCCCATCAGGCACATGTGACCGCGCAGCACCTGCTTGGCCTTGAAGATGTCGGTCGTGCTGTCGAGGTCCAGCACACACGTGCCTTTGGGCAGTTCCTTAAAGAACTCCAGCAGCGGCGTCCAGTCAGAGTCGAAGTGGAAGAGGGGCGTGATGCCGGCTTCGATCAGAGCCAGGGCCATCCGCTTGATGTAGGGCCAGGCGAACTTTTCAAACATCTTGGGCGAGATGAAGGTAGCTGCCTCGCGCGTAGCCCCCAGGAAGGCAGTCAGGCCGCCCCACTTGGTCGCCTGCCGCAACGCTCTGCTCCCGCCAATGGCTGCGTGGGTCACCGACTCGGTGATGACCTCGAGGGCGGCCCGCACCTTATCCGGGTAGCGATAGAGGTCCACGCTGAATTCCTTGAGTGAGCGTGCGGTAGAGAGGATGTCGAAGGGTGGCGAGACAGGAGGGCTGATAAAGTTGGGGACGCCCCGAGCCTCCCAAGCAAGCGCGTCCTTTACGCCCTGGATGGCCGCAGCCTCAAACTCCTTCGGAAACTGGTCCGGCGGCACGTGGGGGCGGATGCGGGGCAGGATCCTGCTGGCCATGAACGCGTCCCAGCCCATATTGATGAGGTCATCATACTCGTCAACCGACATCACGGGCGTCTCGTCGAATTGCCAGAGGGAGTCCGGCGGCAAGTCGCGACCGGGAATCTTGAGCTTGAGTGGGAGGTTCAGTGCGAAAGCCACCTCTGTAATGCCCCCCGAGAAGTACACGGCGTCCCAGCCACCGAAATCGTCGAAGACCTGCATAATGAGCTCGCGCGGCAGGTCTCCGCCCTCGACGAACTTGGCAAGGGGCACACCCTTGTAGCGCGCAGCGAAGAACATCACCGAGGGAACAATCGGCACTCGATCGGGCTGCTCGCAGCGGATCGCAGCCCCGATGCGTTGTAGCGCGGTCATCTCAGCCATTCTGCTTCCCTCCCGCCCAGCTCTCGCAGATGCGCACTGCCTCCTGGGCGTCGTGGCCCAGCCGGTCCGCCCCTACATATTCCCTCACCCTCTCGGTGACGGGCCCGCCGCCGATCATCACCTTCACGGGCAAACCGGCCGCTTTGAGGGCAGCCACCGTTTCCTTCATCGGCTCGAAGGAGATGGTGAGCAGGCCCGAGAGGCCCACGATGCCGGCGCCGCTGGCCCTGGCGGCCTCCACAAAGCGCTCGGGGGGCACGTCGACCCCCAGGTCCTCCACCTGGTAGCCGGCGCCGCGCAGCATGCTGACCACGATGTCCTTGCCGATGTCGTGGATGTCGCCCTTGACGGTGCCCATGACGATCACGCCCTTGGGCTTGCTGAAGGCGGCGCCGGGCTGGGCGGTCAGGCGGGCGGCAGCGGCCTTGAAGATCTCGCTGGCCATGATCAGGTCCGAAAGGAAGTACTCGCCGCTCTCGAAGCGCTGGCCGATGAGGGTCATCCCCTCACGGCACTCTTCGAGGAGCTGTGCCGGGCTGACTCCCTGGGCCAGCCCCGCCTGGACCAGGCTCTGCACTTTGGCCTCATCCAGGTCTGCCATCGCCGTCGTCAGTTCGCTTGGCATTGTCGGAATCCTCCCCGGCGCTAGTAAACGCCGTACTCATGGGTAGCGTCGACCCAGGCCTCGACCAGCTCGGGCTTGCAGCCTTCCATTTCGCCGATGCCGGTGCTCATGATAAAGCCGCCGCCCTTGCCCACCACCTGGCAAAGCTTCTTGGTGAAGGAACGGACCTCGTCGACGGTGCCGGCCTGCAGCAGCGAGTTGCGCATGCCGCCGTAGATGCACATGGTGTCGCCCACGACCTCTTTCACGTGGAAGATATCGCTGAACTGGAACCAGCCGGCCGTCTTGCCTCTGGGCAGCTCGGTCAGGTATTTGAGGCGCTGGTCCCACACACCCTCGTAGAAGACGAAGGGCATGATGCCGTTCTCGACCAGGCCTACCTGCAGGGCCTTGAGGGTGGGCCAGTAGAACTTTTCGAACTGGGCCAGCGACATGAAGCCGTCGGAGCCGCGGTGCAGGGGGATGAAGGCGGCCTTGAGGCCGGTGGCGCGGCTGAAGGCGATGGCATACTCCAACTGGAAGTGCAACACCTTTTCCATCGCGGCCAGGAGCTTCTCGGGGCGGCGGTGGATGTCGAGCATGATGCCGCGCATGCCGCGCAGGGTGTCGGACATAAAGTCGAAGGGGGCCTCGACGATCGACCCGGCCAGCGGCGGCGGGGCAAAGCCCAGGGCGGCCATGCGCTGCACCGATTCCAGGGCCCGCGCGTCGGCGCCGGCCTGGGCATCGATGGCCCTGCCGAGGGCCTGCAGGGCCTTGGCCACCGGCGGCGCCTTGAGCGCGCCGAGAGTCACCAGGCTGTAGCAGCCCAGGGCCGCCATGCCCAGCGGTGGCAGGAGGGCCAACCCCTCGAGCTCGGCAAAGACGCGGGGCCAGTACTTGCGGATCGCCCAATCGGCCGGGTCTTCGAGGAAGGCGTCATAGTCCTCGGGCTTCATGTACTCGCCTTCCACGAACTGGAACGAGCCATTGGCCGGCAGGCCGTGGCCGGGCCAGCGGGTCATGCGGTCGCCCAGGGCCAGGCTGGCAGCGGGGTCGTTGAAGAGGCCCATGGCGCTGTCGGGCTGGAAGTGCTGGGCAGCGCGCTCCAGGAGCTCCTGTGCCTTGCCAAAGTTCTCGGTCTGCTCCTGGCGAGTGATGCCATACATCTCGGCCAGCATGTAGCCAAAGCCGAGCACGATGGGGATGCGGTCGGGCTGGCGCAGCTCCAGGGCATCCTGGAGGCGTTTCGACCGTTCGGCAAACAACTGCTGCGGGGTCTTGCCGCTATCGAGCGCTGCAGAGGTTCTCTCGGCCATGTCATCGTCCTCCCATCCACCCTTTGGCGAGCGACACCGCCGCCATGGCGTCGGCGCCGAAGGCGTCGGCCCCGGCGTAGGTGCAGACCTGCTGATCCACCGTCCCGCCACCGACCATGATCTTGACCCGGTCGCGCAGGCCGGCCGCTTTGAGCGCTTGCACCGTCTCTCTCATCGCATCGTAGGAGAGGGTGAGGAAGCCGCTGAGGGCCACGACATCGGGCGCGAAAGCCTTGACCTCGCTCACAAAGGTCTCGGGGGCCACGTCGACGCCCAGGTCCTTGACCTCGAAGCCGTTGACGTCGAGCATGAACGACACGATATCCTTGCCGATATCGTGGATGTCGCCCTTCACGGTGCCGATCAGCACCTTGCCCTCTTTCCTGGCCGCGTTGCCCCCCTCGCTCAGGTAGGGCTTGGCCTCCGCCGCGATGGCCTTGAGCATCTCGCCGGCCAGGATGAGCTCTGGGATGAAGTATTGCCCCTGCTCAAAGCGCTTGCCGACGATCTGCATGGCTGCACGGCAATCGTCGAGGACGGCGGTGGGCCGTGTGCCGCCGGCCAACAACTGCCGGGCCAGGGCGATGGCTTCCTCCTCACGCATGTCCGCAATGGCGCGGACCAATTCCTCCGACATGGGCTCTTCCTCCTCTTCCACCTTCGCAGGGCCGTTGGGGTTCGCGACCAAACTGGTGCTTGCCGGGTGTGCCCGGCACAACCGGGCCGCTATACGGGTCACTGGTCGATGGCTCACTCCCTCCTTCCCTCGTATGGCCTACCGACCGCCGGTGGCCGGGTGTTCCCCCGGCGGATGGTGGTGTGCAGCGGTGTGGGTATCGACCTGCCCGCCTCGCTGCGCCGCCAGCGTTGCTGCCTCTTCGGTGGCGATGCGCTCCAGGGCCGTGTGCGGCAGGCCATAGACCAGGAGGTTGAGCGTCAGGTCGAGGGCCTGCAGGCCGTCGGGCGCGCGGCCGTCGACGGTGGGTGGGTGCTGGGCGCTGATGGCGCTCGCGCGCAGATAGCCGCCGGCGGGGAAGAGGGCCAGCGCCTTCAGGTGGCCGATGATGCAGGGCCCTGCCCCGGTGCAGGCGCGGGTCAGCGCCGCCAGGTACTGGGCCAGGAGCTCCTGCCAGGCCTGGCCGGGGAGGGGCGCCGGCATCTGCCAGCGCTGCTCGGCTGCATAGGGCTCGAACACGAGGTCGTTCATGGCACGAGCTCCGCGACCAGCTCCGGCGCCAGCCCCTCGCGCAGCGACAGGCAGTGGACCGGCGCTCGGGGGTTGATGGCGCGTACGGCCTCCTGCGCCCGAGCCAGCTCCTCGGGGGTGGCCAGGTCGGCCTTCGAGATGACGAGCACGTCGGCCTGGGCGATGCCGGCGGTGATCAGGGGGGTCAACACCTCCAGCAGCATGGGCAGGCGCAGCGGGTCGACCACCGTCGCCCAGCGGATGCTCTCGAGCGGGCGCCCGCGATAGTAGGGCAGGGCACGTTGGAGGTTGGCGGGATCGGCGGCGCCTGAGGGCTCGACGATCACCAGGTCCGAGCCGTAGGTGGCATCGAGCTTGTGGAGGGTGGTGACCAGGTCGGCGCTGAGGGTGCAGCAGATGCAGCCGCTGGTCAGCTCCCAGACGTCGAGTTCGAGCTGGCGCATGAGCTGGTTGTCGATGCCCACCTCGCCGACCTCGTTGACCAGGATGGCCACTCTGCGGCCCGCGGCGCGCGCGGCGTGGGTCAGGGCCAGGATGAGGGTAGTCTTGCCGGAGCCGAGGAAACCGGTGACCAGGAGCAGGCGCATGGCTTGCCACCTCGCAGTGGCGTGCAGGGGCCGGGCGGCGTGGAGCCACCGCGCGGCCGGGCCAGAGCGCGCCGGGTGGGGCGCTCATGCTTGATTATACACTTATATAGGGAAGTCGTCAAACCGCGTTGGTTGAGGGGTGCATCCAGGATGTGCCAGCAGGCCCGGAACCGGCAGCCTCACGGAAGCGCTGCGGCGGTGACCGGGCTTCACGCTGGGCTGGCGCCGGGTGGCAGCCCAGCGAGAAGCCTGGCTGGCAGCCCAGGCACTCTTGGATGCGCCCCGGCTCTGTGGCCGCCTTTGACGCGCGGGCGCATCTCCACTACACTTGTCTATAGAGGTTGCCGACTCTGCCAGGAAGAGGTCAGGCTGTGAGCACTACACCAGAGGGCCGGCGTGGCCCCGGCATCGACCGCGACTCCTACGAGCCAGCCTACGCACAATTGGTGCGCATCCTCAGCGAGGAGATCGCCCAGGGCCTCTATCGCCCGGGCGACCAACTGCCGTCGGAGGCGCAGCTCTGCGCACGTTTCGACGTCAGCGGCATGACGGTGCGGCGGGCGATCAACATCCTGGTCGACCGGGGCATTGTGGTGGCCTCGCAGGGCAAGGGCACCTTTGTGCGCGGGCTCGACGTGCGCGAGGCGGCCTTCCGCCTGCGCGAGCGGCACAACAACGTGGTGCCGGGCCCCGAGGCGCAGGTGCGCCTGCTGCAGGCCTCGATCCTCGCTGCCGACGAGCGGGTAGCGCGCAAGCTGGCCATCCCTACCGGCACGCAGGTGATCTACCTGCGCCGGCTGGTGTTGCAGCCCGACGGGCCGGTGATGTACCACCGCGAGTACCTGGTCTACGACCCGCGCCGGGCAACGGTGGAGGCCGAGCTGCAGATTACCTCGCTGGAGGGCCTCTTCAAGGGCCAGGATGGCCAGGGCCTGCGCCGCGGCGACCTGAACCTGGAGGCGGTGGCTCTGACGGCCGAGGAGGCGGAGCTCCTGCAGGTGCGCCCGGGCGCCGCGGCCCTCTGCCTGGAGCACATCTTTTACGACTTTGACAACCGGCCCGTCGCGTGGGGCTGGTTCATCTGCCACCCCGGCCGGTTCCACCTGACCAGCCGCATCGGCCCAGAAGTGGCGTGAGAGGGGGCTGAACCCGTGGACGAGCAACTGCGCGCGGCATTGATCCAGGGGATTGCCGAGCTCGACGAGCCCGGCGTGCTCTCGATGGTGCGCGCCTGCGTCGCGGCCCGCGAGGACCCGGTGGCGGTCATCGCCGCCTGCGAGGCCGGCATGCGCCTGGTGGGCGAGCGTTACGAGCAGCACGAGTACTACCTCTCGGGCCTGATCATGGCCGGCGAGATCTTTCGCCAGGTGCTCGAGATCGCCCAGCCGGCTCTGGAAAGCGCCCTGGCCGGCCGCGCCCAGGGCAAGGTGCTCATCGGCACCGTGCAGGGCGACATCCACGACATCGGCAAAGCCATCCTCCAGCTCGCCCTGCGTAGCCACGGCTTCACTGTGGAGGACCTGGGCGTCGACGTGCCGCCCCGCGCCTTTGTCGAGCGCGCCCTGGCCTGGCAGCCCGACGTCGTCGGCCTCTCGGGCCTCCTCACCACCGCCTGGGATAGCATGCGCGAGACCATCCAGCTCCTCCGCGCCCAGACCTGGCCCGGCGGGCGACGCATCCCCGTCCTCATCGGCGGTGGCCTGATCGGCGAGCAGGTGGCCCGCTTTGTGGGCGCCGACTATTGGGCCACCAACGCCCTCGAAGGCGTGCGCCTCTGCCAGGAGATTGTGGCGCACGCACATTCGGATTGACTCTCGCCTCCCCCCGCCCTATCATGCTCCCCAGCGGGTCTGCCCGCCTTGTCACTCTGAGCATCCCAGGGCTCGCGCGGCCCTGGGCCAGGCAAAGGAAGCTGCTGCGAGCAGGGGCCGCAGCCGGGTGTTAAGAGTGCCTAACAAAGCCTCGGGCGCGAATGGCTCTGGGTGCAGCGCCCATCCCCCTGGCCCGCTTCCCGCCCTGCGGGAAGGGGGTTTGCGCGGGCGCTTTGCGCCCGCGCAAACCCCCTCAGTCCTGTATTCCCCGCCCCCGCAGGGGGCGGGGTTAGGGGTGGGGGTGCCCGCGGTCGCGCAGGCGCGTCGCCTCTCATGGTTCTGTTAGGCGTCCTAGGCTCCGCAGGAGCGACCGGAGCTCAAGACCCGGCTGCTGCCCCTGGCAAGTTCCTTCGCCTGGCCCAGGGCTCGCGCAGCCCTGGGATATTCAGAGTGACAGGGAGCGCCTTCCCTGCCTTGCCCAGGGCTCGGCAGCGCGGGGCTCCTCGCAATGGCGGGCCGGGCAGATACTCGAGCCGCGGAGAGGTATGAGCATGCCGCGCGAGATGGTTACGATCGACGGCAACGAGGCGGCCGCGTATGTGGCGTACAAGACCAACGAGGTCATCGCCATCTACCCCATCACCCCCTCGTCGCCCATGGCCGAGCACGCCGACGAGTGGAGCGCCTTCGGCGAGCGGAATATCTGGGGCCATGTGCCGCAGGTGATCGAGATGGAGTCGGAGGCCGGCGCCGCCGGGGCGGTGCACGGCTCGCTGCAGGCGGGCGCCCTCACCACCACCTTCACCGCCAGCCAGGGCCTGCTCCTGATGATCCCCAACATGTTCAAGATTGCCGGCGAGCTGACGCCGACGGTCTTTCACATCGCTGCCCGCACCGTGGCCACCCATGCCCTCTCCATCTTTGGGGACCATTCCGACGTTATGGCCACGCGCTCGACGGGCTGGGCGATGCTCTTCTCCAACTCGGTGCAGGAGGCGATGGATCAGGCGCTCATCGCCCAGGCCGCCACCCTCGAGGCGCGGGTGCCCTTCCTGCACGTTTTTGACGGCTTTCGCACCTCGCACGAGGTGCACAAGATCGAAAAGCTGGCCGAAGAGGACCTGCGGGCCCTGATCGACGACGACTGGGTGCGCGACATGCGCCAGCGCGCCATGTCGCCCGACCGGCCTTTCGTCCGCGGCACGGCCCAGAACCCCGACGTGTTCTTCCAGAGCCGCGAGGCGGCCAACCCCTTTTACCAGGCCGTGCCACGCATTGTACAGGCCGCGATGGGCCGCTTCGCCGCACAGGTGGGCCGCCAGTACCACCTCTTCGACTATGTGGGCGCCCCCGATGCCGAACGGGTGATCGTGCTCATGGGCTCCGGCGCCGAAGCGGCCGAGGAGGCCGTCGCGTACCTCAACGGGCGGGGCGAGAAGGTGGGCCTGGTGAAGGTGCGCCTCTACCGGCCCTTCTCGGTGCCCGACTTTTTGCGTGCCCTGCCGCCCACCACCCGCGCCATCGGCGTGCTCGACCGGGCGAAGGAGCCGGGGGCGGTGGGCGAGCCACTCTACGTCGACGTGCGCGCGGCGCTGCCCGAGGCCGCACGCGAGAACCCGGGCCTGGCCGAGAGCCATCCCCGGGTCGTGGGCGGGCGCTATGGCCTCTCGTCGAAAGAGTTCACGCCGGCCATGGCCATCGGCGTGTTCGAGAACCTGCGCGAGGGCCGCCTGCAGGACCACTTTACCGTCGGCATCGACGACGATGTGAGCCACACCAGCATCCCCTACGACCGCGACCTCGACATCGAGCCCGCCGATGTGGTACGCGCCGTGTTCTGGGGCTTGGGCTCCGATGGCACGGTGGGCGCCAACAAGAACTCGATCAAGATCATCGGCGAAACGACCCCCTACCACGCCCAGGGCTACTTCGTCTACGACTCGAAGAAGGCCGGCGCGCACACCGTCTCGCACCTGCGCTTTGGGCCGCGGCCCATCCACTCGACCTATGAGATCCGTCGCGCCCAGTTCGTCGGCGTGCACCAGTTCGGCTTCCTCGAACGCTACCACGTCGTCGACGGCGCCGACACGGGCGCCACGCTGCTCCTGAACAGCCCCTACGAGCCCACCGAAACGTGGGACATGATCCCCCGCCCTGTGCAGGAGGAGATCATCCGCAAGAAGCTGCGGGTGTACGCCATCAACGCCAACGATATTGCCGCCGAGATGGGCCTGGGGAACCGCATCAACACCATCATGCAGGCCTGCTTCTTCGCCCTCACTCAAATCCTGCCCCAGGAGCAAGCCATTGCCAAGATCAAGGAGAGCATCCGCCAGACCTACGGGCGCCGCGGTGAGGTGATCGTCGAGAAGAACAACCGGGCGGTCGATGCGGCGCTGGCCAGGCTCTACGAGGTGCGCGTGCCCGCTCAGGCCACCGGCACCGTCGAGCTGCCGCCGCCGGTGCCCGTGGAGGCGCCCGAGTTCGTGCAGCGGGTGACGGCGCGCATCATCGAGGGCGTGGGCGACCGCCTGCCGGTGAGCGCCATGCCGGTGGATGGCACCTGGCCCAGCGGCACCACCCGCTGGGAGAAGCGGAACCTGGCCCTCGACGTGCCGGTGTGGGCGCCGGAGGTGTGCATCCAGTGCGGGCGCTGCTCGCTCTTCTGCCCGCATGGCGTGGTGCGGGCCAAGGTGTTCGACGAGTCGGCTCTGGCGGGCGCGCCGCCGGGCTTCAAGTCGCTGCCGGCCCGCTTCCGCGAACCCGAGCTGGCCGGCAAGCGCTACACCATCCAGGTCTCCGTCGAAGATTGCACCGGCTGCGCCGTGTGTGTCAACGTCTGCCCGGCCAAAGACAAGACGGCCGTGGGCCGCAAGGCCTTGAACATGGCGCCCCAACTGGCCGTGCGCGAGGAGGGCCGCGCCCACTGGGCCTTCTTCCGGCAATTGCCCGAGATCGTGCCGCCGGGCCTCAACTACGCCACGGTCAGGAACGTGCAGCTCCGCCAGCCCCTCTTCGAGTTCCACTCGGCGTGCGCGGGTTGCGGCGAGGCGCCCTACATCCGCCTGCTCAGCCAGCTCTTTGGCGACCGGCTGCTCATTGGCGATGCCACGGGCTGCACGAGCATCTACTCGGCCAACCTGCCGGGCATGGCCTGGGGATACAACGAACAGGGCCGCGGCGCCGCCTGGAACAACTCGCTCTTTGAGGACAATGCCGAGTTCACCCTGGGCCTGCGCCTGGCGGTCGACCGGCAGGCGGCCTACGCCCGCGAGTTGGTCGAGGCGCTGCGCGGGCTCATTGGCGACGAACTGGCCGATGGCATCCTTGGCGCCGACCAGTCGACTGAGGAGGGCATTGCGGCGCAGCGCGAGCGGGTGGCACGCCTGAAGGAGCGGCTGCGGGGCCGCGACCACCCCGCCGCCCGCCACCTGGAAAGCATGGCCGATGCGCTGGTGCGCCGCAGCGTGTGGGGCATCGGCGGCGACGGCTGGGCCTACGACATCGGCTTCAATGGCCTCGACCATGCCATGGCCAGCGGCCGCAACGTCAAGTTCCTGGTGGTCGATACCGAGGTTTACTCCAACACCGGTGGGCAGTCGAGCAAGTCGACCGACCTGGGAGCGGTGGCCAAGTTCGCCGTGGCCGGCAAGCGCACGCCCAAGAAGGACCTGGGCCTGATGGCCATGACCTACGGCTACGTGTACGTGGCCCAGGTGGCCATGGGGGCCGACGACGCCCAGACGGTGCGCGCGTTCCAGGAGGCCGAGGCCTACGGGGGGCCGGCGCTCATCATCGCCTACTCCACCTGCATTGCGCACGGCATCAACATGGCCGAGGGGATGAGCCAGGAGAAGTTGGCGGTGCTCTCGGGCCACTGGCCGCTCTATCGCTACGACCCGCGGCGGCGCGCGGAGGGCAAGAACCCCCTGCAGCTCGACTCCAAGGCGCCCAGCGTGCCCCTGCGCGACTATTACTACAACGAGAACCGCTACCGCATGCTCGCCCAGAGCAAGCCGCAGGTGGCCGAAGAACTCCTGGCCGAGGCCCAGCGCGCCGTCGTCGCGCGCTGGCACAAGTACGAGCAGATCGCTGCCATGACGGTCGACGTGGGGGCCGAGGCGCCGCGTCCCGAGGCGGCCCCCGTGGCCGAGGCCCGCCGGTAGCGGCGAGGGGGCTACTGGCGCGAGCGCTCGTGCGAGGGCCCACGTCGCTGCGCCCGCAGCGCCGAATGCGGCACGGGCGACGCCCACAAGAGCCTGCCCTGAGCAACGCGAAGGGGGCTATTCCACGAGTTTTCGGATAGGCCCTGAGGTGCAGCGCCCATCCCCCGGTCCCCTTCCCGCCCCGCGGGAAGAGGGCAAGCACGGGAAGGGGGTTTGCGCGGGCGCAACGCGCCCGCGCAAACCCCTCATTCCCGTATTCCCCGCCCCCTACGGGGGCGAGGTTAGGGGTGGGGGTCCCCGCAGTCACGAAGCTGCGTCGCGTTTCATGGTTCTGTTGGGCGTTGTAAGCTCGGCGCTGCCGGCCCGGCCCCCCGTGGCGGGGGTTTGCGGGTGGGTTACGGAGCGTGTAGCCCGGCGCCTGGCCCGGCGGCCAAGTTCGCGAGCAGGAGGCGGCGCTCCTTCGCTCCGGCTCAGGGCAGGCTCCGGCGCCGACGAAGCAATCCCCATCGTGGGTTGGGGGTTGCTTCGCGCCTCCGGCGCTCGCAGTG
>Ga0272448_1007578_pt1 | contig 11467 bp, 10 predicted proteins | sample YNPCB0191_FD_202220 | JGI IMG/M metagenome (GOLD analysis project Ga0272448, IMG submission 202220) | Hot spring sediment microbial communities from Yellowstone National Park, WY, United States - YNP-CB-019-1 | ecosystem: Environmental > Aquatic > Thermal springs > Hot (42-90C) > Sediment... | reverse complement strand
GATCGTACTCGACACTGCGCAGAACATAATCATAGAGAATGTGATAGGCGTGGAGTACGGCATCGGTCGTGATGAACAGAGGCACTCCGCGATCTTTGCCTTGCTTATAGATGTCATAGATCTGCGCATATCCCTGAGGAACGACCACAAAACCATTGTGGCTCAAAAGCTCTTTCTGTGCCTCATTCAGTTGGCGCACAAGCTCGGGATTGCTGACCGCATCTATTGTGAAGGAATACGGGGTGAGAGACGGCTTTACCTCGACGCGCAGCGGGACGTAGGGGAAGTGCGCAGATGCCCGCTGAGCGCTGCCGGGTAGCGATGGACTGACTGCCGCAGCAGTGGCCGCTGTGGGCGGCGTGGGCGGCGATGGGGCAGTCGGTTGTGGCTCACCCGTCGCTTGTGGTGGCTGGGTTGGTTTCTCAACTTGGGGACTGGGCATGGCGGTTGGCGTCCTCCCTTCTGCTGTGCAGCCGGCCAGGATGAGGCTGCCCACGGCCAGAAGCACAAGTACACGATGCAGGATGCCCGGCATGTTGCATCACCTCCACTAAGCAGACGGTGGAGAGATAGAAAAAGTTCCGTCGGCCCTCTATCGGGGGAGGATAGCTACGGCAGCCTGCGAATTTGTGGGGCGCGAACGAGCAACCACACAGCACGCCCCAGGCACATGAGCCCCCCGATGCCAACGGCCACAGGTGCGCCGAAGGCGTTGGCGACAATGCCGGCTTGCAGGCTGCCGAAGGGCGTCATTCCCTGGAAGGTCAGGTTGTACAGCCCCATGACGCGCCCCCGCAGATGATCTGGTGTTGTCGTCTGGAGCAAGGTGTTGGTTGTTGAGTTCTGAACAATGAGGGCAAAGCCCAACACAAAGAGACTGGCCAACGTCAAAGGGAAAGAGCGCGACAGAGCCAACAGCAACAGCATCGGTGGAAAGAGCAGGTTGCCCGCAGTCCACACCATCCCCTTCCGTTGCAGACTGGCCAGCGTGGCCACGGTCAACGACCCAATTACTGCACCGATGCCAATGCAGGTCATCATGATACCCTGCCCAGGTGCCCCCACTTTCAAGATGTCTTTGGCAAAGACAGGTAGCATAGACGCATATGACATACCGAAGATACTGGTGATGCTGGCCGTCAGCATGAGGGTTGACACAGTCTTGTTAGACCGGGCATAGGTAAGGCCCTCGACCAGATTGGCGCGCATAGATTGCGTCCGAGCCACGCCAGGTACATGGTGATGATCCATCAGTAGAAGGCTGCCGATGACAGCCAGAAAACTCAGCGCATTGAGCAGGAAAGCACCACCCGGCCCCACCTGCGGGATGGCGACAAGGACGCCGGCAATCGCCGGGCCGAAAATACGGGCGCCGTTGAAGATGGATGAATTGAGGGCAATGGCGTTGGCCAGATCCTCTTTACCCACCATCTCGACGACGAAGGCCTGACGCGTCGGCGTGTCGAAAGCATTGATCGTGCCCAATGTGAGAGCAGCCGCGACGACATGCCATATGTGCACCCGGCCTGTCAAGGTCAATGTCGCTAGAGCCAGCGCCTGGCAGGCAGCCGCCGACTGTGTGAAAACCAGAAACTTGCGCCGATCAACCCGGTCGGCCACAACGCCGCCGAATAACGTCAAGAGCAAAACCGGAATTGACGAACAAAAGCCAACAACACCAAGCCAGAGGGCCGAGTTCGTCAGTTGCAGAACCAACCACTGCTGACCGAGGCTCTGCATCCAGGTTCCGGTCTGAGAAATGAGCTGACCGACCCAATAGAGCCTGTAGTTGCGATGGCGAAAAGCGCTGAAGGTGCTGAGCCGCACAGTAGGCGTTGGGGTGGGTGTAGACAAAGTAAATAGTAACTCCGCGTTGGGCCCCGGCCGCTACCCTCTGCTGCTCCTGCTACCCAGGCGACGAAGGTGGCGTCGCGTGCCCGTCAGCCACGTTTGAGCGGTTGCCAGGCGACAAACGTCCTACCTGTTACCCGACGAACATAGCGGGGATAGCGTTCATGACCCATTATTCTACTCTAGTCCAGCAAAAAGATCGCTCTCGATTGGTTCGCCCGGAACGACGGCAGGCAGAACTCGCGTGTAGTACTCTGTGCTCATCGGCTCACGCCAGATGTCACCACCCAGGCGCAGAAGCCTGGCGAATGGGCCATCGGGGTTAAGCTGGGTACGATGGCACCAAAACGACTCACTTTTCTTGTCCAGCACAGATGACACGTCAATGGCCGTAGTAATCATCTCATCAGGCCAGCCCCACTCACGAATACCGCTCTCACGCACGCCGTGCAGCTCTTCGAGATTGACGCCGGCCGCCTCGAGCTTGTCAGCAATCGCTCTGAAGAACCGTTTGGGTAAGGCAGTGTAGTAGAGCTTTTTCACCTGATAGGGCGCCAGCCCTTCGGCAATCTGTTCGGGATACCAGATAGGATTGGCCGCAGCCAGAATGGCGGCCAATGTCACCTGATGGATGGTTATATGATCGGGGTGACCGTAGCCGCCGTTGGGCTCAAAGGTCACAACCACGTCAGGCCTCAGCTCGCGGATGTGGCGGGTTACCTGGCCAATCGCCTGATTGCGGTCGGCACGAAGAAAGGCCTGGGGATGGGCGTTATCCGCTGTCCCCATCATGCCTGAGTCGCGATAGCCGAGGAAAATGGGCGACTCGATGCCCATGACACGGGCTGCACAGCGCAGCTCGTTCTCGCGTACGTCGCCCAGGTTCTCATGCGTGGCCAACAGGGGGTCGCTGATCTCGCCTGCCTCACCGCGCGTGGCGCAAATCAGTTCCACTCGGTAGCCCTTTGCTGCATAGAGGGAGAGTGTTCCCCCCATGCCGAACGATTCATCATCGGGATGCCCAAAACAGGCAAGCAGGGTTTTCGTTGCCATAATCATCATTGTCCTTAATCAACGCCATTATAGCACCTCATGCAAGTGCGGGTGCTATTCGGTGATCACGCTCCACTGCTGCTTGTGCGCCAGCTCCAGAAGCTGAGGATCGGGATAGACGGCTACCGGATGGCCGACCATTTCCAGCATGGCGCGGTCGTGAATGGAATCTGCATAGGCATAACTGGTCGGCCAGTCAATGTCGAAGCCGTGCTGCTGTGCATACATAAATGTCTGTTCCCGCTTGGCTGCACCAACCATGACGGGGGGAACGATGCCTCCCGTATAGCGCCCATCTCTGAGTGCAAAGGCAGTGCCGATGGCTCCTGTTGCTCCGACAGCCCGCCCGACGCGCTCCAGGCAGGGATTCGGCATCCCCGATACGAGAAAGACGGCGTGTCCCTGGGCAAGATGGGTCTGCAAGCGATCCATGACGTTACGGCGCGCTGTGGGCAAGAGCTGAACGCGCACGATCCAATCGAAAGCTGCCTCGGCTTCATCTACCGTCCATCCTTTGAGCAGCAGACCCAGGCGGGCGATGGCCAGGCGGCGCATGCTCTCCTCGCTGGCCAGCTTCGCCTTGCGTAGCGCGTACATGACGGTTACCGCCGCGTAGTACTGGGCGACGGCCACGCGCTGGCCATGTGCACGCGCATAGTCAACCAGTCCCCGCCACATCTGGCCTGTATATAGGGTCCCTTCTACATCGAAGAAGGCAGCAATCACCTGAAACCTCCCCGGCATCGGACAGGCACTGTCAGAGTATGTACTAACTTGCTTGAATGCCCCCTCCCGCAGGTTTGGTCAACCATAACCTATGGGAGGGTCAGTCCTGTCCCACGACCGTTATGTCATTATGTCTATACAGGTCCGGACGGCAGCGCCATCGGCGTCGTCACACGCATCTGCCCCTCAATTGTCGCCGGGTAGAAGTCGGCAACGTCTCTGGCATCCATGATCGTGTAACGGTAACCTTGCTCTGTTAGGAAGAGTTGGCGCTTGGCTGCGAAATCCTGATCGCGCGTGTCACGGGTGACCAGTGTGTAGAAGTGGGCAAGCAGGCCGCCCTTCTTTGGGCGCAGGATACGGCCCAGCCGCTGCGCCTCCTCCTGGCGTGAACCGAAGGTGCCGGAAATCTGAATGGCCACGTTGGCGTCGGGCAAATCAATCGAGAAATTGGCTACTTTGCTCACCACGAGCAGCTTGATCTCGCCGGAACGAAACTGGTCGTAAAGCTTCTCGCGTTCAAGGTTCGTCGTCTTGCCGGTAATCAGGGGCGCGCCGACCATGTCGGCCACTATCCTTAACTGATCGAGATATTGGCCGATAACGAGGACCTGATCCTGGCGATGCTTGGCCAGTAGCTGGCCGATGACCTCCATCTTGAGCGGATTGCAAGCAGCGATGCGATATTTCTCGCGGTCCTCGGCAACGGCATAGGTCATGCGGTCGGCCTCGCTCATGGGGATGCGTATTTCATGACACTCGGCCGTAGCGATCCAACCCTGCTTCTCCAGTTCCTTCCAGGGCACGTCGTACTTCTTAGGGCCGATCAGCGAAAAGACGTCGGTCTCGCGGCCATCTTCGCGCACCAACATAGCGGTCAGGCCCAGACGGCGGCGAGCCTGAATGTCGGCCGTGATGCGGAAGACGGGGGCAGGCAGCAGATGTACCTCATCGTAGATGATCAAGCCCCAATCTCGCTCATTGAAGAGGGCCAGATGTGGAAACTCCCCAATTTCACCTGTTTCTTTATTCACCCTCGACGGGCGGTAGGTCAGGGTCTGATAGGTCGTAATGGTGATCGGTTTGATCTCTTTGCGGTCGCCGGTGTACTCACCAATATCATCGGGATTGATGGTCGTTTTGTCCCGCAGCTCGTCAATCCATTGGCGAACGGCAATTGTCGAAGGTGTCAGGATCAGTGTTGCGCACTGTAGCTCGGCCATGATACCCATACCGACCATGGTCTTGCCTGCGCCGCAGGGCAGCACGATAACACCGCTACCGCCGTGCGCTGTGCCGGCAGCATGAAATATGTCCACAGCCTCTCTCTGGTAATGGCGCAGATTGAAGAGTTCGCCACTGCGGGTGATGGCCAGAAGTGCGATTGGCAGGGGGCTGCCCTCGACGTAACCGGCGAGGTCTTCGGCCGGATAACCGAAGTTGACCAATGCCTGTTTGATGCGTCCACGATCGGCAGGATCAACCAGCAGGGTGTAGGCATCAAGCTGAGCAAGGATAAACGGCTGGAGCCGCTTATTGTGGGTGATCTCGGTGATCAGAACGCTATCGCTGGATTCCAGGATCAGACTACCATCACGCTTGATGAGCTTGAGTCGGCCATAGCGCGACATATAGTCCTGGACATCAACGCGCACGTTGCCGGGTAGCTCGTACTTGCCATACTCAACCAGAGTCTGGATTACGTAGTCTGGGGTCATGCCGGCTGCGGCAGCATTCCAAAGCGACAGCGGCGTGATGCGATAGGTATGAACATGCTCAGGCGATTTGACCAGCTCGGCAAAGCGAGCTAAAGCATCGCGAGCCTCTTCATAGCGCGGATTGTTAACTTCAAGCAAAACGGTCTTGTCACCCTGTACAATGAGCGGCTTCTCTGCATTCGTAGACATTGGGAATCCCTCAAGACAACAAGCTGCCATAGAAAGGCAAGAGAACGATTGCGCCAACGACGACGGCAACGATGCCCGACCGGATCGCCCGTCGCTTTTCCAGAATGACGGCCGTGCCCATGCCGATGGCGACCATGGCCAGGCTCATACCTCCATACCATAGGCGCGGATCTATGTGTTGTGCAGAATAGGCATAGGCGACCGGACTCGCAGCGACGACTGCAGCGATCAGGGCCCCGCTCTGCAGCCGCCGTCCGACGATGGCGGCTGCCGCCGAGCGAACAGCGGTACGGTTGCGCCAGAAAATGTACAACAAAACGATGCCGTATGTGCCCTCGATTACACCAATGACAAACCAGCCGAAGCTGGCAATTGCAGCGGCAAAGATAACATTGGCCAGGGCAACCAGCAATGCAGCGACGCCAGCGATTGTGGAGCTAGACAGCGGCTGCCACAATATCATGCACAGCGCAACAGCAATCAGCATCAAGCCCATAATGTTCTCATGCAGGTAGTCGTGGCTCGGCCCGCTGAATGACTCGAACACCGGCACAACGGCCATTGCCTGTAGCAGGCCAACCAGCAGGAGACCAATGCCTAACCAGGGAATAGCCTCCCGATAAAAGCGCAGACCCATGGGCTCAACCCCTCTTAGTGAGCGCAACAACACTTTCGACGTGCCACGTGTGGGGAAACATGTCCACCGGTTGAACTCGGCCGATGCGGTACACGTCGCTCAATGCCTTCAGGTCGCGGGCCAGTGCTGCCGGATTACATGAGACGTAGACCAGACGCGGCGCGGCCAGGGCACGCAACTCGGCGAGCAAGCGCGGGTGCAATCCTGCGCGGGGTGGGTCAATAACAATGACGTCCGGGTTGATTGCTCCGTAGGTCAGGGTGCTCAAATCCTCCACAGCAGCACATTCAAAGCGGGCATTGGTAATGTTGTTCTGCTCGGCGTTTTGACGGGCGTCGTTGATTGCTTCGGCTACCGACTCGATCCCCACCACACGTCGAGCCTGTCGGGCCAGATACAGTCCGATGGAGCCGACGCCACAGTACAGATCAAGAACCGTTTCGCTCCCTGTTAGCGCTGCCTGCCCGGCGATGGTGGCGTAGAGGACTTCGACCATCTCGCTGTTTGTCTGCAAAAAGCTGAAGGGTCCCACAATCAGCGTCAGATGTCCAATGCGTTCGCTGATGTTGCCGGATCCGCTAAGCACGGTGACGCGGTCGCCGCGCACGACAGAGCCCCAAGTATCATTGTGCGACCAGAGAACCGTTGTGGGGGCGAGATCGGCCACAGCAGAGGCAAGGGTCGTTGATGGGTTGACCGCCGATGTGGTTACCAGGTTAAGCATCAGGTCGCCCGTGCGCCGGCCTTCGCGCACAACCAGATGACGCAGTGTTCCTGTTCGATCACGGGGTCGGTAGGCGTACAAACCGGCGCTGCGTGCAAACGTCTCCACGCGACGCGCGGCCTGCATCATGCGTGGTGTTGCCAGGAAGCATTGCTCAATCTCGGTTACCCGCTCGTAAGAAGCGCGCTCCATCAGGCCCAGGTAGGGCCCGCCGTCGCCTTCGCCGAAGGCAAACTCCATCTTGTTGCGGTAGTGCCACGGCTCAGGCATGCCCAGTGTCGGTAACACCTCTACGTCCAGCCCGCCGATATGCTCGATCGCCTCTCGTATCTGTTGCGCCTTGTTTGCCAGTTGCCTGTCGTAGCTCAGGTTCTGGCTGGCGCAGCCGCCGCACACCCCAAAGTGAGGACACCGTGCCGCCACCCGCCACGGTGACGGCTGGGTGATGTCTATGACCTCGCCTTCGGCGAATGATTTCCTTATCTTGGTGAGGCGTACGCGCACCGCGTCACCAGGTACTCCACCCCGTACGAAGAGAACCATTCCGCCAACGCGGGCAACACCTTGTCCCTCAAACGTCAATGATGTAATGGTCGTCTCGACGATATCTTCTTTGTGCCATTGCCGCTTGTCCATAAGTGTTCTGTAGCTTACATCAGCCTGTGGTTTCTGTCAAGCTGAATTCCTGACATCCGTGCATAAATCCGGAGATGGTGGGCAGAGGGGTTGAAATAGCGCACTACAGAGACACAGAGAACACGAAGCGAGTCGTTTTTCCCTCTGTGTTCCCTGTGGTGTTTGACCACGCTCAGCAGTTATGCACGGATGTCAACTTTTTTGTACTTGACGTGCCTTCATCTCATGTTGTATGATACAGACAACGTCGGCATGGAGAGTCATCATTGCACGCTAGAGCTGCTCACGCTTCTTTATCCCTTATTCTCTTCGTCCTCCTTTTCATAGCTTTCTTTCATGTCGCAGAGCGGGTTGTGGCACCGACAGGGCTGGTGATCGGCGAGCAGCCGGCCGCAATGGCCATGCCGCCTGCCGGCATCAACCATCTTTACGACTCAGGTGAGGTGGCCGCTTCGATAGACGAGACGGCCCGGGCCGTCATATCCGCACCCACTCCGGCGACGACAGGTGAACCGGCACAGCAGGTAGCGCCAATCATTGGTCAAGACGGGGCGGCGCCGGATACGGCAGATCCGTTCGAACGTTCGACCAATGTGACGACGCAACGTGGGACACTCTCTCCAGCCGGCCGATTGCAGGAAGACCTGAGCGGGCCTGAACGGCGTCCTGTGCGTTATGCACTGATTGCACCGCCATCGCCGACAGCACTGCCGATGCCGTCGTTGGCAGGCGCCGTGCGCGTGCCCATCTTGATGTATCATCATATCGGCGACCTGCCACCTGGGGCTGACGCCATCCGTCGTGATCTGACCGTTTCGCCGGCTGCCTTTGCCCAGCAGATGGACTATCTATCGGATAGTCATTACCAGACGATCGGCTTGGGTGACCTGGCAGATTATTGGTTCAGCGGTAAGCCATTACCGGTGAAGCCGATCATCTTGACCTTTGACGACGGCTACGATGACAACTACACTTATGCCTACGCGATTCTTCGCCGCCATGAATTCATGGGCACGTTCTTTGTTCTGACCGATGCCGTCGGCAATGCAGGCTATTTGACGTGGGAGCAAATCGTCGTCATGGATCGTCATGGTATGGATATCGAATCCCACGGCCGCACCCACGACGATCTGGCAGCGAGCAGCAAGGAGTGGGCAACCTGGCAAATTGCCGGCAGTCGCAACATTCTGGAAGCAAAACTGGGGCATCAGATTCGCTTTTACTGCTACCCATCGGGCCGCTATACGGCCGAGACGATCGCCATTCTCAAAGCCAACGGCTATGTGTCGGCCGTATCAACAGCCTACGGGGCAACACACGACAAGGCAAGCCTCTTTAACCTCACCCGCGTGCGGGTGCGCGGAAGCGATTCGTTGCAGGAATTCATCGTTAAGGTAACGACAGCACCATAAGACTATGCCGATCTACGAATATCGTTGCAACACATGCCGCAGACCGTTCAGCATCTTTGTGCGCAGCCTATCGGCTGAGGCCAGCGCTACCTGCCCGCGCTGCGGGGGCAGCGATGTGCGCCGTCTGATCTCACGATTCTCTGTCTTGCATTCAGACGAGAGCCGCGCCGAACAGCTCATGGACTCGGCCGACCTGGCAGACATTGACGAGAATGACCCGCGATCCGTGGCGCGCTGGGCACGGCGCATGAGCAATGAGCTGGGTGAAGATGTGGGGCCGGAGTTCAACGAGATCGTTGATCGTCTTGAGGCCGGCGAATCACCCGAGAGTATCGAGCAGACGATGGGCGACCTCGGCGAGATGGGTGATATGGGTACGCCGCCCACCGGCGGAGACGAGGATCTATAGACGTGGACCCGGCGGCAGGCCTGACTGCCCTCGCCTATGCATCAGGCGTCACGGTGGCATTGATGGTGGCAATCTACGTATGTAGCCACCTTTTGTTGCGCTATGGCCTGGTTCCGCTCAGCGCTGCCTTCTCCTTCTCCGGCTTCAATGTGCCACTCTTCTACCTGCTCATCCTGCCGGGAACCGTTGTTCATGAGCTGAGCCACGTTCTGGCCTGCCTGATGACAGGTGTGCACGTGCGCGATGTGCGCCTCTTTTCACCTCAAGCTAACGGCGTTGTCGGCTGGGTCACACACGATACGGCCGATCCGCTGCGACGTGGCCTCATTGCCCTGGCGCCATTCCTCGGCGGCAGCGTGGCGATCTACGCCCTGATACGCTTCGTTCTCCCACCAACAGAGGTTGATCCGCTCACGTCTCAGCCGGTTGACCTGGCTTTAGGCTTCAAAGCGGCCGCGGCGACCATCGTAGGCATTGTGCGCTCGTCCAATCTGCACGAGCCTAAGACCTGGTTTGGTCTTTACCTCTTGTTCTCGCTGGGCTATGCAGTAGCACCCAGCAGGCAGGATTTGCATCACCTGGTGGCAGGAGGACTCATGGTGATCGGCCTTATCATGAGTGTGATTGTGATTGACGGTTGGTTTCAACTGCGATTGATGCAGAACGGACTGATCAACAACGCCGCCGCGAACGTTGCCGTCGCTCTCCAGCATCTGAATGCGCTCTTGATGCTTGCCTGTGCCGGCATTGCCCTGGGCACTGCGGTTATCGTACCTGTCGCCGTTCTTAGCTATTGGTTACGTCGCAGCCTGGCCGCACGGTAGCGCTGAGCCATCTGCCGCGATGAGACCTACGAAAAGGAGCAATGACATGCCCACAGCCAACCAGCCAGCAGGACAGTCTATGCAAATCAATGTTGAGCTGCCGGCCGATCTCGAAGCCGTCTACTCAAACTTTGCCATGATCACCCACTCGCCATCGGAAGTGATTGTTGATTTTGCCCGCATCCTGCCCAATGTGCCCAAGGCCAAAGTGTACGCGCGCGTGATCATGACACCGATGAGCGCCAAGTTGCTGCTGCGCGCCCTTAGCGAGAACATTGACAACTATGAAAAGCAGTATGGCGAAATCAAGACGCCGGATACCGGCTTCGCCCCCCATCAGCCGATGGGCTTCGTCAAGAAATGAAAAACCGCTCGGATCCCCGCTTCTTTGGGGATCTGAGCGTGGGTGAGATTGCTTACTTGATGATCACCCAGAATTCCTGATCGGTCGCCAGGTCGCTTTCGAATTGTACGGCGTTGCCGGTTATGCTGGTGGCACCGGGGCTGGCACCCAGCACCCGCGTGCCCACAGGCAGTGTGACGGTCACATGCAGAGGCGTTCGATCTGTCCCTGCCTGTTTTTGTACGAACAACCGGTATTCGCGCCTATCGCCAACCTGCTGTAGCACCGGGCCAGGCAAGTAGTAGTGTAGACTAAACTGTTGCCTCCCTTGCGGAGGGATAACCATCCACTGTGCCCATACCTGCTTTCCCGCTTCAATACCGGCATTCTCCATGCTACCGATACCGTCGTCGCCGGCAATCACCGTTGATCCGTTTGGGATATACACACGCAGGTAATTGAAATAGCAGCGATTGATCATCAGGTCATAGCTGGCCTCGAAGTACGATTCCTGGATACATTCGACCTGGCGTGTGCTGGGATTTTCGTAACTGACAGTCACCTGGCTACGGGCAAGCCCGGACGCGTCAACGGTCACCGCGTAATCAATGCTTCGCCGCACGATCGCATTAACCTTATTGAAGCCCATGTTCGTGTCGACTACGGCCAGGTAGTCACCGGTCACGTTCTTCAACACGCCACCCCAATTCGCTCCCTCGGCCAGCCCGCCGCCCAGCGGGTCATTCAGATAGATGAGAATATGCTTCTCATTCAGGGTTTGCAAAACGGCTTTGCCGAAGCGAATCGGGTTCAGCGAGTGTGTATCGGCCTCCAGTTTCTGACGCATGGCCTGAATGAGATAGGTCATGAATTGCTTGTGCTCAGCATACCAGGCGATAAACGCCTTCTCATCCTCTTCGATCAGGGCCGGCGGCGGCTCCCAAT
>Ga0272448_1007576_pt1 | contig 11468 bp, 8 predicted proteins | sample YNPCB0191_FD_202220 | JGI IMG/M metagenome (GOLD analysis project Ga0272448, IMG submission 202220) | Hot spring sediment microbial communities from Yellowstone National Park, WY, United States - YNP-CB-019-1 | ecosystem: Environmental > Aquatic > Thermal springs > Hot (42-90C) > Sediment... | reverse complement strand
GAAAAAGCAAACGAAGCGCCTTCCGGCGAACTACCAAACAACGACGCAATGTAGCAAAGCCCCCTGCCGATGTCAACTCCGGTTCCCGGCCATGCCGCCGCTGCACGCTGCCCCCGGCGCAGATTCTGCAGTCAGTTCACTCCGGCTGGCGCCTTGACCGCCTTTGCGGGAGTCTCCCCGGGCGGAGGCCGCAAGGCCGGATATAGAGTTGGACTGAAGAGAATCCTGGCCACTTCGATTTCGGATGCCGCCAGGCGGGCCACGATCGGCTCCGCCTTCCCCGGGCTTGCCGCGCCATGCCAGCCGTATTCCTGCTCGAGCGCCTGAGCGACCGCCTGAAGGTCGACGGATGATCCGACGGCCATCCTTCTCGGCAGCGGGCGAACGATGAGGTACTCCAGGAACTGCCTGAATGCCTCGCGCATTCTCTGCTCCAGCCTGTCGGGCGCGAAAGGACCTTCGTAGCGGTAGGCCACCTGCGAAGCTCTGGCCGGAATGAAATCGATTCTCAGCCTCATTCCCCTTCTTACCGGCAGAAGCTCCCCTTGAATGGCCCAGCGGGCACCGAGACGACTGGCAAGGTAGGCGGCGTTCTCCGGCGAAATCGCCCGCGTTTCTCCCACCAGCCCCTGCGCAATCGGTATCGACTCCCACAGCGGCACGGCCTCGAGGTCGGGCGCATCGCGCAGAAGCCTGGCCATGGCGGCCGTGGCGCCGAGCGCAACCCAGCGCATTTCAGGATGGTCGGGCGGTATGTTGAGGGGCAGGGGAACACAGCGTATGGCGGCTGCGGCATACTTCGAGGCTTCCAGTACCTTCTTTTTCCGGAACAGGCAGGCGGGTTGCAGAAGCCCCAGGACCAGCAGCAAAAGCGCAGCCGTGCGAATCGAGGCTGCCGCGCGCGCCGATCCCGGCAGTGCGAGCAGATGGAGCCGGGCTTCCCCGGCTCGCGACCATGGATTGGAACTCGGCATCTGGGTCAGATCTCCAACAAGCACTCGATCGTCTTGATCTTCACCGGCCCGGCGGCTTATGGGAGCAGCACGCCGGCGAGAACCTCCGCCGGATGGCGCGCCCGACGTCCCGTGCCGTGAAGGATCTGCTGGCGGCACGAGATGCCCGGCGCCACTATTTCAGCATCGGGCGGCGCACTGCGGATGGCGGGGAAAAGCGTAAGCTCGCCGATCCGCATGGACAGCTCGAAATGCTCGCGCTCGTAACCGAAACTGCCGGCCATGCCGCAGCATCCCGAGTCGAGGTCGATCACGCGAAAGCCCGGGACCATCCGCAGCAGCCTCACCGTCGGCGACATCCCCACCAGACTCTTCTGATGGCAGTGCCCGTGCAGGAGAATGGTGCGCTCCGCACCGGCAAAATCGGGCCGCCACAGCCCCTCGTCGATCCGGCGTACCAGGTATTCCTCGAGCGTCAGGACCCGGGCCGCCAGCCTGCGCGCCTCTTCCGTCCCCACAAGGTCGGGATAATCGTCGCGCAACGTCAGCAGGCAACCGGGCTCGCAGCCGACGATCCAGGCGCCGGCCTCGACGTAAGGCGCCAGACGAGCAATGTTTCTGAGGGCATTCTTCCGCGCACGGGTCAGGAAACCCTTCGATATCATCGGCCTGCCGCAGCATACAACCTCCGGGACATCGACCCTCGCTCCCGTGCTCTCGAGCAGTCTGAGGGTCGCTTGCGCCGTGGCCGGTTCATTATAATCGGCGAAGGTGTCCGTGAAGAGCACGACGCGCAATTCGGGCCTTCGCGCCGGCGCGGGCGGGTGCGCGCGCAGCCACTGCCGGAATGTCCGGCGCGCGAACAACGGCAGCCGCCGGCGCGGGTCGATCCCGAGCAGGCGCTGGATGGTGTGCCGGAAGACGGCCGAGCGCAGGACCCGGTTCGAAAGCGGAGCGCAGACCGAGGCCGCCCGGCTCACCCTGGCGATGTCGGCGAAAATCCGGGCGCGCAACGATGCGCCGTGGCGCTTGTTGTAGTGGGCCAGGAATTCGTATTTCAGCTTGGCCATGTCCACGTTGGCCTCGCACTCGGTCTTGCATGCCTTGCACTCCAGGCAGAGATCCAGTGCCTCGTAAAGCTGGCGGTCGGCCCATCCCTCCCCGGGCAGCTGCCCGCTGAGCGCCGCGCGCAGCGCATTCGCGCGGCCTCGGGTCGAATGCTCTTCGTCGCGCGTCACCATGTAGGAAGGGCACATCGTTCCGCTGCCGACCTTGCGGCAGGCGCCGAGCCCGCTGCATTGCTCCGCTGCGCCCAGCAGTCCGCCTTCGCGCGAAAAGTCCAGATAGGTTGCCGGCGGTGCGGCCCCGCCCGAGGAGGCCGCGCGCAGGTGCGATGTCATCGGGAGCGCGTCGACGATCTTGCCCGGGTTCATCAATCCCAGCGGGTCGAAGACGGTCTTGATCTCTTTGAAAGCTGCATAGAGACGCTCACCAAAAAGCTCCCGGTTCCAATGACTTCGGGCGATGCCGTCGCCGTGCTCGCCGCTCATGGCCCCCTCGTGTTCCACGACCAGGTCCTTGATCGCCGCCGCGATTTCGGTCATCCTGCGGACCTGCTCGGGATCCTTCAGGTTCATCCAGGGCCGTATGTGGAGGCATCCGACGGATGCGTGGCCGTATACGGCGGCCTGCATGCCGTGCTGCTCGAGCACGCGCAGGAAACGCGCAACGTAGCGGCCCAGCTTCGCGACCGGCACCGCCGTATCTTCCACGAACGCTGTCGGCTTGGCGGCGCCGCGAGTGCTGGAGAGCATTCCCAGGCCGGCCTTGCGCACCGCCCAGACGTCGGCTTGCGCCTCGGGGCTCTCGGCGCGCACGACGGCGCCCGCCGCGCCGGAAGCGCGCATCGCCTTTTCCATGCGTTCGAGCTTGTGCCGCACATCCTGCGGATTGTCGCCGAAAAACTCGACGATCAAAATTGCCGCCGGGTCGCCCTCGACAAAGGTCATTCTACGGGCATATGCGGGCTGCCGGCGGGTCAGTTGCAGGATCGTTCGGTCCACCGTCTCGACGGCAGCCGGTTCGAACTCGAGCACGCGTTCCACCGCCTCCATCGCGCTCACCAGATCGGCAAAGTGAACGATCGCCGCCGCCCGTGCCCCGGGCAGCGGGACAAGGCCGACGGCGATTTCGGTGCAGGTTGCCAGGGTGCCCTCGCTGCCCACCACCAGGTGGCAGAGGTTCCTGTTGCCGGGGCCGAGGAAACGATCCAGGTTGTAGCCGCCCACGCGGCGCATGATCCTGGGATAGCGCTGCGCGATTTCGGTGCGGTGATTCCGGACCAGACGGTCGACCGCCCGGCAGATCTCCGCCTCCCGGCCGTCCCGGCTGCAACGCGATTCCCATTGCTCGGGGCTCCATTCGCACAGCCGCAGTTCGGTGCCGTCGGCGAGCAATGCGCGCAGCGCCTTTACGTGGTCCACGGTCAGCCCGTAAATGATCGAACGCGCGCCGCAGGAGTTGTTTCCGGTCATGCCGCCCAGGGTTGCGCGGTTGCCTGTGGAGACATCAGGGGCGAACATCAGGCCGGACTGCTTCAGCACGCCATTGAGCCCATCCAGCACGACGCCGGGCTCGACGCGCGCGAGCCTTTCTTCGGGCCGGATCTCGATGATCCGGTTCATGTATTTGGAAAAATCGAGCACGACGGCGCTTCCCACCGTCTGCCCCGCCAGGCTCGTGCCGGCTCCGCGGGGCAAAAGCGGCAGCCGATACCGGCACGCCAGGGAAAGAGCGGCTGCCACATCGTCGTGATTCCGCGGGATCAGGACCGCCAGCGGTTCGATCTGGTAGATGCTGGCATCGGTGCTGTACAGCACGCGTGTGAAACGATCCGTACGGATCTCGCCGGAGAAATCCGGCCGCAGGCGCTCGGCGTAGTCCCGGATCTGCTCGCTGTTCGAATGCATGCGCAAACGTTTATCACAAAGCCCCGATGCAATCCACCGTGCTCCGTGCACTGCCGCTCTGCGTGAAATACCGGGGCGGGAGGCGAAACGATAGGGGCGAAGCTCCTGCTGCCGGAGGCGAAAAGGAATGCACCCATCGCAGCGCCCATGCCCAAAGAACGCCGGAATCCATTGGAAACTCCGGGCAAACGGTGATTGCGGCCTGGCGTTGGTAATCTGCCTGATCGTCCTTGCGCTGTTCACCCTGATCGGGCTGTCGCTGGCCGTGAATGCCGGCACGGAAATGCGTATCGGAGACAACTTCGAGGCGCTGGTCCAATCGAGGCAGGCGGCCCTGGCGGGCTTGCATCATGCAGCCGAATTGCTGCGCGGTCCGGATTTCGACGACCTGCTCGCCGGTCCCGACGGGACGTACGATCACGCATCCGCCTACCTGGCATATGCCCGCAGGCACCGCTACCGCAACCCCCTGGACTGGCCGGCGGCGGCGGAAGTCGATGTCGTCGATCCGGGCGCGTGGGTTTCCGGCCTCCCGGACGACGGCCTGATCCATAGCGGATACTGCAACGGCGCGGCCGGAACGGTTTTGATCCCGTTGCAGGGGGCGGCCTGCAGTCTGTTGCCCGTGCCGGGAGGGAACGTACGGGCGGTATCGCGCTATTTCGTAAAAGTTTCGGACAACAACGGCGAAGCCTCGGAGTTGGCCGCGGACCCCTCGGACAATCCGTTTCTGGACGGCGACGGCGTCGTCGTGGTCCGCTCGCTCGGCATAGCCGGGACCATCGGCGGGGTCGTGGGGCTGCGGGAGCGGCGGAATTCCGTAACTGTCTATGAAGGCAGGTACAGGCGGCGGCAGACATTCGATCTGGACGCTGCCGTGACCCTGTGCGCGAGGGACGTGTCGCCGTCCGGTCCTGCCATGTTCGAAGGCCGGGAGTTTCATATCCATGGAGGGTCCGCCGAACCGGGCATTGGCGTCCTGGATCCCGGTCGAGGCGACGGCATCGAGCCGTGGCGGCAAGTCACCTCGTATGTCGGCGCTGAACAGGAGGAACAAATCCAAGGGGCCGGCCTTGTGCCCTCGGTTGTCGACCTGACGTCCTCGGCGCACGCCCACCCCGACAAGCGCTTCCTGCTGGACGGCCTGTATCTTGCGGATTTCGTCAGCCGCACGGTCCCGCGCGCAGCCGATTCCGTTTTTGCCGGCGACCTGGATTGGCCCGGCACCGGCACGCCCGATCTGGGCGCATACGATCCGGCGCTTCCCTGTAACGCTGCCGCCCAGCGGCCGAGAGTGACCTTAGTAAAAGGAAGCCTTGCGGTTTCCGGCGAAATCTCGGGTGCGGGCATTCTGGTTGTGCAGGGAGGGCTTCATGTCACGGGTCGTCTCGCTTTCTCGGGCTTGATTCTCGTGGTGGGAACGGGAGATCTCGCTTTAAAGGGCGCCGGGACCGAGATCCGTGGAGCCGTTTTCGTCGCGGGGGTGCCGGCTTTAGGCGGGACGGCATCACATGAGGAGGCCCGCTTTTCGATCGGCGGCGGCGCTCAGGTCGTTTTCGACAGGAATGCCGTCAGGATGGCAGTGCGCCTGCTCCCCGTGACCCAGGAGGGCTTCCGGGAGATCACAAGCACGACGGATCCTTGAGCCCATGGAGGTCAGACCTTCGGCATTCCGCACAAGAAACACGTCGCCGGATTGCAGGCGATGCGGGACAGTGCCGTCGGCGGTCGGCATTCCGCCTTCAGCTCCGAAGAAGCCCGAAGCCTGCCGGCGTTCATGGTGCGGTACTCGCACATCGGCAATGAAGCTGATGGCTGACCGCACCCGGATGCCTCGCCCGCCGCATCCGACCGTAAGAACGAAAGCTTCTTGCCGCTCGTACGGGTTGGGCACGTCGAAGCAAGGAAGGCGTCGTTATCGGCCCGAGCCGCCGGCCATACTCGGCCGGCATCCGGCTCGACGGGAGGGTCTCGCGGAGAGCGGAGGTCGGGGTGAAATTCGCCGCTCTTGCCGTTTGAGTGTCGGCTGCCTGCAGTGCCGGAAAGCTCGAGGAGATCCGGGGCGACAAAACCGGGCGTCGGCGGTGGATGGCTCAGCGAGGGGACCGGCGAGCGGCACGCTTACGAAGAGCCCGCGGTTGCCGTGCGATCGATGACCTGGTCCGGCAGTTCGTTGATGTCGTCGGGCCGGGGCGGAAAGTGCCGTGCCAGCGTTTCCGCGCAGTCGCGGATGGCGGCACAGATGCCTTCGCAGGCCTTGCCCGATCGGATGCCTGCGATGATCTTGTCGCGCACCGAACCCCATCGGGCGTCACCCATGTGGCGGTGAATCGCCTCGTCGCCCAGAACGACGACGCGACGTTCGAAAAGCGACAGATAGATCAATATCCCGTTGGATTCCCTGGTCTTATAGAGACCGCTCGAGTAGAACTGCCTGAAAGCCGCTTCCTGCACCCGCTCGTCCATCTCGGCGCGCGAGATGAACAGGCGCCTCCAGGGCATTCCGGGTGCCAGGACATGAAAAACCGCAAACGAGACTATTTCGATCCATAGGACCATCCCGATGGTATGCGGCGTAGGCAGAAGCAGATAAAGTGTTGTAGCCGCGACCATTCCGGCCAGAGCCGTCTGCAACGCGGCGCTCCGGTAACGTCCCGACGAGTCGCTGACCGCGAAGACGATTTCTCCGGAAGTGGTCGTTTCCGCTTTCCGGATCTCTTCCGCGATCGTTCTTTTTTCTTCTTCGCTCAAGAACATTGCCTGCCGCACCCCCGATGATGCCGTCGGCTGCGACGAGAATCCGGGGCTACCAGCCGCCCGAAGCGCCCCCGCCGCCGAACCTGCCTCCGCCCCCCGAAAAGCCGCCGCCGAACCCCCCTCCGAACGAGCCGCTGCGCCCGCCGTAATAGAACGTCCCCGGCCAGGTGCCTCGTCTTCCGATCGTCGATGAGCGCGCGCCCGCCCGCAGGATTGCCCCGAGGACGAAGCCCAATATCCCGCCGACCAGCGCTCCGGCGGCAAGAGCCGCGAGGCTTCCTCCGAAAAGCGAAGAGGCCAGATACAGACCGCCGGCGGCGCCGAACAACGCACCGCCCCACCTGCCGGCAGCGCTCAACATCAACAGCAGGGGGACAAGAAGAAAGAGCAGCCAGTCGAGCGGTCCGCCGCCGGATTCGTTCTCCGGGGTACGCCCGCGATCCGAGGGCCGGTAGACTCCGCGCACTCCCTGGATCACGGCGCTGATCCCCCGGTCGATGCCTTCGTAGAATCGACCCTGCCTGAAGCTCGGAATTATCTCGTTTTCGATGATCCTGCGGCAGAGGGCATCCGTCAGGGTCGGTTCCAACCCGTAGCCGACCTCGATGCGCACTTTGCGCTCCTTCATGGCGATGAGCAGCAGCGCGCCGTTGTCGCGTCCCCGAACGCCCAGGCGCCAGCTCGACGCCACCCGCTCGGAATAATCCTCGAGGGCCTCTCCCTCGAGGCTCGGGATGATCAGGACGGCGACCTGCGTGGAGTCGGATTTCTCCAGATCCGCAAGCTTGGAATCCAGAGCGGCGATCTGCTCTGCGGTGAGCAGGCCCGCCAGGTCGTTTATCCGCCCGCGCAACCTGGGTACTTCGAGGGCAGCTGCATGTGCGGCGAGTGCCGCAACGGCGAGCAGGCAGCAAACCCGGAAGCACTTCCCCGGCATTCGCATTTCCTTCCTATTTGTTGAAATCCACGACCGGCGGGCGTTCGCTGCCCGGCGTGCTCTGGAAGTACGCGGTCTCCGTGAAGCCGAACAGGCGCGCCACCACCACCGCGGGGAACTGCCGGATGCGCGTGTTGTAGGCCTGGGCGGCCTCGTTGAAGCGCTTGCGCTCGACGGCGATGCGATTCTCCGTGCCTTCCAGCTGGCTCTGCAGCTCGAGGAAATTCTGGTTCGCCTTCAAGTCCGGATAACGTTCCACCACCAGAAGCAGGCGCGACAGGGCACCCGAGAGTGCCGCCTGAGCCTGCTGGAACTTTTCGAATTCGGCCGGCCTGTTCAGTATATCAGGCGTGACCTTCAGGGATCCGACCTGAGCCCGCGAGGCGGTCACGGCCTCGAGCACCTCGCGCTCGTGGGCTGCGTAGCCCTTGACGGTGGCGACCAGGTTCGGCACCAGGTCGGCGCGGCGTTGATAGACGTTCTCGACCTGGCCCCACTGCTGCTTCACATTTTCCTGCAGCGCCACCAGGCTGTTATAGATCCCCAGGCCTGCAAGCCCTATGATCAGCGCTGCGACGACCAGGATGCCCAGACATCCAAGGCCTGCCACCCAACCTTTCTTCATGGTCCCCTCCACGCGTACGATAGTTTAAACAGCAGCTTCGAACCTTATTCACCGCGGGCCGGTGCGGCGGCTTTTCCGGGAAGGGAAGCGAAGCGCCGGTTCACCCTGCAAGAGGCTTGGCCGGCGGGTCGAACCCGAGCAGGACCGCCTCGGTGATCAGCTCGATACCGAAGGTGCTGCGCACCACCGCCTGGATGTCGCGTACCAGCGCCAGGACGTCCTGGGCGCGCGCGCCGCCCCGGTTGACGAGCGCCAGCGCATGCTTGCGCGAGATGCCGACGCGCTCGTTCCCGTGGCCCTTGCGGAATCCGGCCCGCTCGATGAGAAATGCGGCCGAGATCTTCCAGACGCCCTCCTTGGTTTCGAAACGCGGTATATGCTCGTCGGGAGCGAGGCAGCCGCGCCGGCGCGCCTGCTCTTCCGCTCGGCGCACCGTAGCCTCGCTGACGACCGGATTCTTGAAGAACGAGCCCACGCTCTTCGAGTCCGCATCGTCCGGCGAGAGGATCATGCCCTTGCTCTTCCGGATCCTCAGGACCGCGTCGCGCACTTTGCGCAGCGTCGGCAAGGCCGTTCTTGCTGCAAAGCTGTTCTTCAAGTCGCCGTGCGCGAGACACGGTTCGCCCCGCGGGCGCAGGTCGAAGCGAACCTTGAGAATCACGTACCTGTCTCGGTGGGTGGTGTTGAAGATGCTCGAGCGGTAGGCGAATCGGCACTCGGCAGCGCTGAGTTCCAGCGTCCTGCGTTCCTGCCGGTCCAGCACGCGGACCGAAGTGATCACATCGCCGACCTCCTGGCCGTAGGCACCCACGTTCTGCACCGGCGTCGCGCCCACCGTCCCGGGTATGCCGCTCATGCACTCGACACCGGCCAGATCATGATCGACGCACCACTCCACGAAACGGTCCCAGTTCTCTCCGGCCGCTGCCGCGACCTTGCCGGCGGCGGCCCCCGCCGGCGCTTCGATGCCCCGCAGGGCCATGCGCAGCACCAGACCCTGGAACCCCGCGTCGGCCACCAGGATGTTGCTGCCGCCTCCAAGGACGAAGAGCGGCACGCGCCGGCCGGCCGCGAACTCCATGGCCTGGTATACGTGCTCCTCGGCGGTCGCCTCGGCGAAATAGCGGGCCGGGCCCCCCACGCCGAAGGTCGTGTACGGCGCGAGCGGTACGTTCTCGCGGACCTGCAGGCCCGATTGCGGATCGGAGCTCGCCTGTCTCATGCCCTCCTTCTCCTGCGCACAGGATATCCGCTCGGCCGGTTCATGGCAAATGTGAAATCGGCTGCTGTTGGGTTACGCAGTGCAGGGCTCCCAGCCCCCAGATCAGGTCGCGGCAGTCGATGCCCACGACACGACGCCCGGGAAAGAGCGGCGCGAGGATCTCGAGCGCCGCGGCATCGGCGGGGCAATCGAACGCGGGGACGAGGACGACCGTATTGGCCACGTAAAAATTGGCGTAGCTGCAGGGCAGCCGCTGCTCCTGCTCGTACCGCGGCGGCGGCATGGGCAGCCGCACGATGCGGAACGGGCGGCCGCGGCAATCGCGCATCGCTTCCAGCCGCCTCAGGTTGTCGGCGAGCGCCTTGTAGTTTTCGTCCGCCGGATCCTCTTCGCAAACCGTGACGATGGTTTCCGGATCCACGAAACGCGCCAGGTCGTCGACGTGGCCGTCGGTATCGTCCCCGGCGATCCCTTCTCCCAGCCACAGAATCAGGTCCACTCCCAGGTATTCCCGCAGGTATTCTTCGATCTCTTCCTTGCTCAGGTGGGGATTCCTGTTGGGATTGAGCAGGCACGACTCCGTGGTGAGCAGCATGCCGGTGCCGCTGACGTCGATCGATCCGCCTTCCATCACGATTTCCGGATGGAAGCAGGGGATGCCGAGAATCTCGGCGATGCGGGACGGAACGCGGTCATCCAGGTCATAGGGCGGATACTTGTTGCCCCAGGAATTGAAGCGCCAGTCGACCGCCGCGAGCTCGCGCTGCCGCCCGCGATCGCGTACCAGGAAGGTCGGCCCGTAGTCGCGACACCAGGCGTCGTTGGTGGGGATGCGATGCAGCCGGATCCTGCCGCGATCGGCGCCCAGGCGGCGCAGCAGGCTGCGCACCTGCGATTCCATCTCTTCGTCGGCGACGTTGATATGCACGGTTTCGCTTGCGCCCAGCAGGCCGGCTATGCGGGCGAACACCTCGGGGATGGCCGCGAACTTGCCCGGCCAGGAGTCCTCCTTGTGCGGCCAGCTCAGCCAGGTTGCCGCGTGGGGCTCCCACTCGGCCGGCACTCTATACCCCAGGGCGCGCGGTGTGGGAGTCAATCCAGATACCTCTGAGTCAAGCCGCCGTATGCGTCCGTGCGGCGGTCGCGCAGGAAAGGCCAGTGCGTGCGGGCCTTCTCGACATCGTCGAGCTCGCACGGCGCCATCACCACCGTCTCCTCGCTGTGGCCGGCCGATCCGAGGATCTGCCCCCAGGGATCGCAGATGAAGCTGCCGCCCCAGAATTCGATGGCGCCGCCCTCGCCCGCCTCCATGCCCACGCGGTTCGCCGCCGCCACGAATACTCCATTGGCGATGGCGTGGCTCCTCTGGACTGTCTGCCAGGCATCGTGTTGCGCCGCGCCGTACTCCGCCTTTTCGTGCGGCAGCCATCCAATGGCCGTAGGGTAGAAGATGATCCGCGCGCCCTTCAGCGCCGTGAGGCGCGCCGCCTCGGGGTACCACTGGTCCCAGCAGATCAGAACGCCGACGGCGCCGGCACTCGTCTCCCATGCGCAGAAACCCAGGTCGCCGGGCGTGAAGTAGAACTTCTCGTGAAACTGGGGGTCGTCGGGCACGTGCATCTTGCGGTATCGGCCGGCGAGCGAACCGTCGGCTTCGATGATGACGGCCGTGTTATGGTAGATCCCGGGCGCGCGCCGCTCGAAGAGCGGAACGATCAGCACCACTTTCAATTCCGCGGCCAGGGCGCACATATGGTGCGTGGTCGGTCCCGGAACCTCTTCGGCGAGCCGGAAATGATCGTGGTTTTCCTGACGGCAGAAGTACTCGCTCATGAAAAGTTCCGGCAGGCATACGATGCGCGCGCCGCGCGCCGCGGCATCCCGGACCGCTGCCGCGGCCTGCTGGAGATTCCGCTGCGGATTCGTGCCGCACTTCATCTGAACGACGGCGATAGGAACGATCATGACGACTTTCCCTGGAGCGGCCGGCTCGGGCCGGCCGCAA
>Ga0272448_1007575_pt1 | contig 11468 bp, 6 predicted proteins | sample YNPCB0191_FD_202220 | JGI IMG/M metagenome (GOLD analysis project Ga0272448, IMG submission 202220) | Hot spring sediment microbial communities from Yellowstone National Park, WY, United States - YNP-CB-019-1 | ecosystem: Environmental > Aquatic > Thermal springs > Hot (42-90C) > Sediment... | reverse complement strand
ACGGGGTGCGGATCACCCCCGAAGCGCTGGTGATGGCCACGCGGGCCTAAAGAGACGGTGACGAGGCGAAATCACCGTCAGACCAGGGCACTACTGCGTCTGAAAATAGCTAAACTTCAGGGCTATTCTCGGCCGTCCCCTTCGGGGACTGATGGAACTGTGCGCGAACAGGTTATTTCGTCACCGCCGCCCCCGTCATCCGCTCCCGTGTCCACCGCATCCCCGCCTCCGCGTCCGTCAAATCCTGCCCCACGCCCGGCGATTGCAATATCAAATGCGGGTGGGGGCCGGCGTGCAGGCGGGGGAGGATGTAGTCGGTGTAGTGGTCTTTGGCGCGGCCGCGGTAGGCGTCGCCGTAGCTGACGATGTTGGAGTCGACCAGCAGGGCCACCTGGGTGCGGGCGCGGTTGAAGGGGTGGTCTTCCTCGGCGGTGGCGGGCAGGACGAACTCGCCGGGGCCGGCGTGGAGCTGGATGGAGCGGAGGTTTTTCGTCTTCAGCAGGTTGTCCAGGTTGTGCATGTAGCCGCCGCAGGAGTGGATGTGCACGGCGCCGAAGGCTTCGGCGATCATATTGTTGTAGGGCAGGCCGAACTCCTCGTACATCTCCGGGCTGAGCATGATGAGCGGGGTGTCGTCGGCGATGCACACGCCCACGTTCTCGCTGATGCTGGGGAAGTTGCGCCCGGGGAAGCCGGGGTGCTCCATGCTGGCGATGTGGTCCTGCATGATGGCGATGGTCACCTCGGTGATCATCCGGCAGAGGTGGTGCACGGCGTCCGGGTCGGTGTAGCAGGCGCACATGAGGTCGGTGCCGTCGATGACGTGCGCCGCCACGCTGAACGGGCTCTGGATGTCCATCGTCCAGAAGGGCACCTCGGTGCCGATCTTGCGCTGGGCGTAGTCGATCCACTCGTTGAGCCGCCGGGTCAGCGACGCCTCGCGCGGGTTCATGGGTGTGAGGTCCCATACCTGGGCAATATCGGTGATGGCCGGCTGCGTCCACAGGTTGCCATCGCCGTCAAAGACCAGCGGGCAGCCGATCACCTCCGCCACCTGCGTCACGCCGCACAGCGTGTTGATCATCGGCGGCCAGTCGTTGTCCGAATTGCCCAACCCATTCGTCCAACTCACCGCCTGCACCAGCATCTTCTCCAGATCGTCGAGCTGCTCGGTGAGCGTATACCCCGGCACCGGCCCTGTCACCCCCGGCTCGACAATCGCGATCTCCGCGCCTGGGCGGCGATTATAAATGTCGGACAGGCGCCGATGCGCCAGCGCAATGCGCTCGGAATGCGGGTCGAAGGTGAACAGGCTCATGGTGTACCTCTTTGTTGTTAGCAATGAGTGGGTGAATTCGGCGTGGGGTGGGGGAATTCCTGTTGGGAATGCGGATTTGCTGCAGGCATCAATTGGGGTAACCAGGAATCCGAACGGGTGGAAGCATAGCACTGTCTGGAAGCCGACGGCAGTCGCGCTCCGGGTGGAAGAGACCTGCATTCGGGAGCGTCCTATAGCATGGAAACGAATGCAGATGCTTCCTCCCGGAGCGCGATGGTCATCGGCTTCCAGACAGTGCTGAGATCGCTAACCTGACCTGAATATTGGTGATTGGGCAGAGATTTGGGTACCCATGAATCCGAGCGGGTGGAAGCCTATCTCGACTTCCCCTTCCCGGCAGGCAGCAGCGCGGGCAGCGGGCCGTCGATCTTCAGGTAATCTTTCAGCTTTTCATACGGGATGGAGACGAAGAAATCGCCGGCGGCGTAACAGGCGACCTCATACGGCGAAAAGACGAAGGTGATCGCCTTGGGGCCGAGGGTGTAGGTGGTGAGCTTGTCCGGGGTGAGCGGACTATCCAATTTGAAATCACGCTGGGCGATTTGCTTATTGAGATCGGCAACGACCAACTCGGTCAGTGCCTGCTTATACGGCGTCCTGGCGTTGAAGAGTTGGCCCAGCGCGAGCAAATGCGGCTTGTCGGCATCGAGCATGTAGTTGGCCGATTTGTAGGTGGTGTTGGGATGCGCACCGCCGGTGTCCTCATAATCTGAGATGAGCAGGCTCACCAGGTTGGGCCGGAAATAGGCGATGGAGATATCATAGGACATCGCCTCGGGGTCATGTTTTGCGATTTCCCCGGTATCCGCTTCGTCGAGATCATAGCTCTGCAAGGCCGTTGCCGCCCGCTGGCGCAGCAAACCGCTGAGCGTCTTTAGCGCTGATGTGGGGTTGAAGAAGACGGGGTAGCTGCCGACGAGCGTGAGCTTGCCCAGCTTACGCTTCACCGTGTGCGCAGCGGCGATGGCGGTGAGCGCCACGGTGAGCTGCCGTTTACCATTGGCGCTGGTCCAGGTGCCGGCGAACTGCCGGCGGTCGGCGGAGAAACGTCCAGTGAAGGTGCCGGTGATGTTGCCAGCCCCTGTCTCACTGAATGCTGCCGCATCCTTCTCCCGTTGCCTCCCGGCCAAGTGCAGTTTCTCCCCGACGCTGGTATAGAGATAGCTGCCGTAAATGTCCTTCCCGCGCCAGGTGAGATCCATCTGCACGGGATACTTGCCGCCAAGGGTGCCGGTGTAGTAGAGCTGCGCCGTCGGCGCCGCCGAAGCCGGCAGGGCACTACAGATGAGGAGGAGAAGCAATGCGAAGAGCATGCTGGGGGAGAGTGAACAATGCCGCGTGAACATGCGATCCTTCTTTCATACCGGCAAACCGGCTCCATCGTTTGATAAAGGCTGTGATTAGCAGCATGGTAATACATTGGTGGGGGAGTTGGCAATGCCTGGTTTTCGTGCATAGTGGGAGGGCGACGCTCCCGCGGAGCCGGATGTGAGAGCCGGTTGCATAATCTGGCTCCGCGGGAGCGTCGCCCTCCCAGGCCATGCGAACGCCCAATCCTGTAATCCTTTAATCCTTAAATCAAGGTTCAGACGAACTAGCCTTCGCAGGAATCATATAACCCGTTATAGAATAGATAGTGCACATACCGAGAAGGAGCAGCAGTCATGAACCAGTCTATCGCCATTACTACCGTCTTCGAGTCCGATTTCACTCGCAAGCTTATCCCCGCGTTCGCGCGGCAGTTGCAGCGGCGGTTTGCGCTCACCGTGTCCGTGCGGGAGGGCGACGCTCCCGCGGAGCCGGCGGCGGTGGTGGTGTTGGAGGACCGGCTGCCGGAGGGGCATCGGGCGGGGAGCGAGGGGTTTTCAATCTCCACGCGCCAGGAAAACGGCATGCCATGTTACCACATCACCGGGGCATCGCTGGGGCTGATGGCGGGGGCGGGGCGGCTGTTGCGCGAGATCCTGCGCGAGGGGGAGGGCATCCGCTGGCCGGAGCTGGCGCTGGACGAGACGCCGGCACTGCCCTTCCGCGGCATTTACTTCCCCATGCACCACCAGGGGGAGAAGAAGTTCATCCCGTTCAACGCCTTCGCCGCGCTGCTCTATGAGGAGGGGCGCTTTGACGATTTCGAGGAGATGCTGGTGGAGCTGATGTTCTGGGGGATGAACGCCATCGGCATCTGGTACAACGCCGCCATGCCCGAGCCGGGGGAGGGGCCGGTGGGGCAGAAGATGCTGCGCATGTACCAGCGCGTGGTGGAGATCGCCCGCTCCTGGCGGCTGCGCATCTGCCTGCTGCTCACGCCGAATATGCTGCCGTACTTCCCGGCCGGCCATCCCCTGGAGGCGCACCGCCGCTACAAAACGCCGGCGGGGCTGTGGGGGCAGTATGAGTACGAGGGGAGCTATTGCCCGCAGGTGCCGGAGCTGCGCCGCATGATGATCGAGAAGAACTATCGCCAGATCAACCTCTTCCAGCCGGACTGGGTGGAGGTGTTCCCCACTGACCCGGGCGGGTGCGACTGCCCGGACTGCGCGCCGTGGTGGCAGCATTACCTGGCGCTGGCCAAGGAGATCCTGGCGCCGTGGGTGGACCGCGTGCCGCTGCGCGGCATCAACTTCTGGTACTTCTGGAATCGCGACGCCGAGGCGCTGGCGGAGGCGCTGGGCGACGACGGCATCATCAACACCATCTCCACGCAGGGGGCCTGGCAGGAGGATACGCGCGAGCGCATGCGCATCTCCGACCGCCTCACCGCGCAGGGCTACCGCATCGTCCTCTGGCCGGACATCACCATGAACGGCGGCTGGGGCATGTACGGCATGTATCCCTTCCCGACGGAGCTCGGGTCGCTCTTCCGCAAGTCGAAGCGGCTCCCCTACGGCATCCTCCCCTACACCGAGGGGCGCTATGACGACTTCAACAAGTTCGCCATGCTCTCCCTCGCCTGGTCGCCGGCGCTCAAGCCCGAGGAGCTCACCCGGCGCGTGCTCACCGGCATGTTGGGCCAGGCGATGCCCGCCGAGGCGCTCGCCGCCATCGCCGCCATGGAAGCCCGGCGCTATGCGGAGGCCGACGCGCTGCTCACCGCCGCCGAGGGGCAGATGGACGCCAGGGCGCGCGATGACTGGCGCTGGTTCGCCCTGCGCTTCCACGCCCGCCACGCGCCGCTGGGCGAGGAGTGCCACACCCTCTTCACCGAGCTGCAGGCCGCCCGCGATGCTGCCGGCGACCAGCCCCTCGCCAAGCGCGAGCTGGCCCGCCTGCGCCGCAAGCTCGCGCAAGCCGAGGAACACTTCGTCGCCTATCGCGCCGAGCTCCCGGAGCTCTACCAGCGGGTAAACCAGTTCCGCCGCCACCACGAACTCTGCTGTGGCACCACCCTCCCCGCCAACGCGAAGATCCGCGCCTGGCACCACCTGGACGAAATGCGCGCCCTGCTGCGCGAACTCGCCGGGCGCAAAATGGTGACAGTACAAGCGGAGGCCGAGCGCACCTCGGCGGTGGACTTCCGGCAGACGGGTGGCTAAACACAGTCACTGTGGCTAAAAACAGTCTCTGTTATCAAAAAACAGTCACTGTGTGGAACAGGGCGGGAGCCCGGCAAGGTAAGCCTACCAAGGCCAGCCGGGCTCCCGCCCTGTTCCATACAGTGACTATAGTTTCACACAGTGACTGGCATTTCACACGGTGATGATAATTTTGCCTCTCGATGTGACGTTTTCCCCCTGGAATGATACTATTCATAGTAGCAGCCTGCGGGAGGAGATGATGGACGAAAGAGTCCTGGTGGAAGCGGCGAGACGGGGGGATGCCCGGGCGTTTTGTACCCTGGTGGAGGCGCATCAGCGGATGCTGGTGGCGTCCGCCTGGCAGATGACGCATAACCGGGAGGACGCGGAGGACCTGGCGCAGGAGGCATGCGTCGCGGCGTATCAGCAACTCCGCACGCTGCAGGACACCGGCAAATTCCGCCCCTGGCTCTTCGGGATCTTACGTAACAAATGTTTCCGCTACCTCAAGCAACGGCGTCCGGAGGAATTCACCATGGACGAGTGTGCCGAGTTGCCGGCCGCCTCCCCGCACAGCGCGTTTTCTGAGCTCTTTGAGCTGGTCGAGCAACTGCCGCTCCCGTACCGTGAAGTACTCATCGCCCATTACCTCCATGAGCTGAGCTATGCGGAGATCGCCACACTGCTTGGCAGCAACGAGCAGGCCATCCGCACGCGCTGCCTGCGGGCACGTGAGCAATTGCGCCTGCTCGCGAAGCGCACGCAGCAAGAAGAAGACGCGCTGGTCCGCTCGGCACAGGTATTACTCGGCGGTGTCACCACAGTGCTGGCAAGCCGGATAGGCGAGGCGATTCGCCCGGCCACCCCTATCGCCGCTCCACGCCCGACCGTATCACCGATGCCGCCTCCCGCCACCGCCGGCCCGGTCACGCCCTCCGCTCCAGGCTTGCCGATTGGATGGAAACTGGGGCTCGGGCTGGCTGTCATCGCCGTATTAGCGGTCATTGCCTTTATCAGCATACATGGAAGCGAGAAAGGTGCGGTGCAGACAGCTTCTCTGCTATCAAGTTCGGCGGTGGGCATCAATAACGCCGGACAGGTCGTCGGATCAATGCGCACCCACGGTAAGCAAGATCGTGCCTTCCTCTGGTCCGCGTCTACCGGCATGCGGGACCTGGGCACGCTTCCGGGTAGTAAAGGCATTACGGCGAATGGCATCAACGATGCCGGGCAGGTACTTGGTGAGTCAGTGGAGATGACCGGACCATCCACTATGGCCTATCACACCTTCCTCTGGTCTGTATCTACCGGTATGCAGGATCTTGGGCAACTTACGAGCAACGGGAGCATCGCGCGCATGTCCGCCATCAATAAGGCCGGCCAACTGGTGGGAGTTAGCCCGCCGGGCAATGGATCGCATGCCGTCCTCTGGTCTCCCTCTGCCGGCATGCACGACCTGGGCAGGCTTGGTGGTCTTGGTCAGCCCATGTGTTTCGAAGCCCATGCCATCAATGCCGGCGGTCAGGTGGTGGGCATGGCCAATATTTACAACAGTACAGCGGCCATTCAACATGCCTTCTTGTGGACGGCATCCGACGGCATGTACGATCTGGACTCCCCGGACAACCGGTACAGTAATGCCATGGGTATCAATGATAGCGGTCAGGTGGTCGGGAGCGCTCTGCTCCATGGTGGTGAACATGCCTTCCTCTGGTCGCCGACGGCCGGCATGCGGGATCTCGGCACGCTTGGGGGGCGATTCAGTCACGCGACGTGCATCAATAACAAGGGCCAGGTCGCTGGTGATTCAACGACCAGCAGCGAGCAATACCACGCTTTCATCTGGAGTCCGTCCACTGGCATGCACGACCTGGGCACGGCCGATGGCAGCGAATGCAAGGCCAGGGGTATCAATGACGCCGGACAGGTAGTCGGCGATATTACCACCAAAGATTTAACACATCACGCCTTCTTCTGGTCCGCCTCCACCGGCATGGTGAGTCTGGAGACGGGGAAGGTGATGAAGTAGAAAAAGGGTAGTGAAAATCAGTCACTGTGATCAAAAAACAGTCACTGTGTGGAACAGGGCGGGAGCCCGGCTAGCCTTGGTAGGCTTACCTGGCCGGGCTCCCGCCCTGTTCCACACAGTGACTATGCTCTATACAGTGACTTATGGTTCCACACCGTGGCTATGGCTTGCGTGGCGCCGCCGTTGACCCCCGCACCACCAGTTCCGTGGGCAGCACCAGGTGTGCGTTTTCCGTCGTTTCGCCGTGCAGTTGGCGCAGCAGGAGGTCGGTGGCTTGGCGGCCTACTTCCTGCAGGGGCAGGCGGACGGTGGTGAGCATGTTGGCGCCGTTGGCATCGGGGATGGGGTCGGAGTCGTCGAAGCCGACGAGGCTGTAGTCTTCCGGCACGCGCAGGCCGCCCCAGCGCAGCGTGTACCAGATGTGCAGGGCGGCGCCGTCGTTGGGGGGCTGAATGGCGGTGATCTCCGGGTGCGCGCGGAGGTAGTCCAGCAGCGCCTCGCGGGCGGTGGGATCGGGGAAGTGCCAGGCGCCCCCGTCCGGCGTCAGGTGCAGCGGCGCGGTGGCGGGGTTATGCCAGCCGTTCGGGAAGTCGAGGTAATGCAGGTGGCGGTCGGCGTCCAGCCCGCAGTCCGCCATCGCCGCCCGCATCCCGACCAGGCGCTTGAGATACAGCTCGTCGGAGAGCGGGGAGAAATAGTGCAGGATGTGCCGGTGGCCGAGCTCGAGCAGGTGGCGGGTGGCCTGGTAGGCGCCATGCTGGTCGTCGGTGACCACGGAGGAGCACCCCGGCGTGGACCAGATGAGCGAAACGATGGGGCGGTCGCCGAACCCGGTGGCCTCGCGCAGGTGGGTGGCCAGCCGCTGGAAGGTGACGGGGCCGCCTTCGATGAGCAGCACGCCGTCCACCTCGCCGCGGTCGAAGATGCGCGGCAGCGTGATGGGGTAGTCGCCGGGCATTTCGGCGCCGGTGCCGTGCATGAGCAGCGGCGCAAACCGCCGGGCCGCCAGCACGTCGTTCGCCCCGCGATAGACGCCGGAGAAGTAGGCGGTCTCAAAAAAGTGGGCAGGGAAGAAGAGCGCCACCACGTGGTTGACCATCTCGATGCCGTGCCGGCTCAGCACCATGCGGCGGGCCGCCTCGTGCAGCGAGGGATCGTACCCCAGCCGCAGCGCCGCCGCGGTGACCCGCGCGGTGGTATCGGCGCTGATGCGCGTGTCGCCCTTCAACGCGCGCGACACGGTGGCCGCACACACGCCGCACTCGCGGGCGACATCATGCAGCGTCACCGCCCGCTGCCGCACCGGTCGGCGTTGCTCGGAATCCATGGTCTGCTCCTTCTCTCACCAGGGTGATGATTACTAAAATGATTAGAGAGTCAATTATGCTAACGTTATTCTATGGGGTAGGGAGGCTGTTGTCAAATATTACGCAACAAGTTGGCGAAAATTCGCGCCGCCGTGCGTAGTGCTCGCCAACATCATTCAGCGAAACGTGACTCCCTGGAGCGCGAACCTCCTGGTGAGCAGATCATAGATCCGGTGGCGAAACGATGATCCGCTCACCAGCAGGTTCGCGCTCCCGGGGAATCACATTCCGCAGAATGATATTGGTAGACTATTACAAAGGGGTGGGCAGAGGTGCGATTTGGCAAGGCAAGCGGTATATGTTATGATGATTTCCTGTAAACAAGAGAAACCATGGAGGCTCTTCATGTCAGGATCTTTACGCTGGTTCATCGCCCGATGGCTCCCGCTGTTCACCCTCTGCGCCTGTTGCATCTCCGGTGCATTCGGGCAGACCTCGCTGGATGCGGTGTTGAAGAAGCTCACGGCGAAAAGTCCCGCGGTGCGGAGTGCGGGAGTGCGGGAGTTGGCCCAGTTCGGGTGTGACACACGCACGTTCCAGCCGCTGGTTACCGCGCTGGGCGACACTGACCCGGGCGTGCGCAAGCAGGCGGCCATCGCGCTGCGTGAGCGGAGGAGTCCGCAAGCGGTGCCCGCATTACTCGCCTTGCTGAAAGATCCCAACCCCAATATCCGCGCCGTCGTCATCGAGACGCTGCAGGAGACGGCCGATCCCCGCGCCGTCAATGCGCTCATCGGCATCTGGCAGACGGACAAGGAGAAGGATCTGCGCGATAAGGCTTTCTGGGCGCTGATTCTCATCGACGATATGCGGGCGACTGACACCATGCTGGCCGCGTTGAACAATCCGGCGCATTGTGCGCGTGCCATTGAAGCACTAGGGCACATGGGTGATGACCGCGCGTACGATGCGCTGTGCAAGATTGCCATCGACACCCACCACCCGCACCAGGGGGATGCCCAGCGTGCATTAGGCGTGTTCGGCGATTCGCGGGTGAGCGAGTCGCTCTATCCATTGTTGACACCGGAGTCCGACATGTGCGCGGAGGTGCTGGCGCAGAATCTGGATCCTCGAGTCGTACCCTATTTCATTGATCGACTCAAGGATCAGCCCAGTTTGGCCAGTGTAGTTGGCTTGTTGCATGATGAGCGCTGCGTGGAACCATTGATCCGTCTGGCTGGCGATACGGCGGGGGATCGGTCAACGCGGTTTTTTGCCATCAACGCCCTGGGTGCCATCCGCGACTCGCGGGCTGTGCCGGTGCTGCTCGCGGCGCTCAAGGAGAAGGCCGGAGGGGACATGAGCCTCTGCGCCGCCGCGATCACGGCGTTGGAGAGTATTGGCGATGTAAACGCCGTGCCCGCGCTGTTGCCGTTTGCACAGGACGAGAAATCGCCGTATTGCATCGCCACGGTGCGGGCGCTGGGTACGCTCCGGTCCCCATTGGCCATTGAGGCATTGCGCGCCCGCGCGAAAAGTCAGGATTGGTTCATGCGCGCGGATGCCTACTTTGCGCTGGCCGGCATCCCGGATGCGCGCGCCGTGCAGAGCGTCGTCGCCATGCTCCGGACCAATACCGATAATCTCACCGGCGGCGGGTGGAGGGAAGAGGAGTTCTGCACTACGCTCGCGGCCAATCCCTGCATGACGGTTGAGCAGTATCTGGAGGTATTGCAGTCCGGTGACATGTCGATCTTCACCGCGCTGGCCCATACGCCCCTTCGCGACCCGCGGTTGCTGGAGGCGATGGTCACGTGGATCACGCGAAATGGCGGAAGGTGGACGCCCTCTCCAGCGCTGGCCGACGCGCTGGCCCTCTACGGCACCCAGGCCAACGCTGCCTTACTGGCAGCGCTGGACAAGCCTGAATCCACCAATGACATGGTTATCACCCTGCTGGGCATATTGCATGAGCCACGCGCGGTCCCTGCACTGCTGCCGATGCTGGAGTACGGTGTGAACGATGAGGCGATTCTCGTCCTTGGCGAACTGGGTGCGAAGGAGGCGATCCCCCGGCTGCTCGAGATCGCCCAATCGAAAGAACACATATCTGTCTCCCGGCGCTGGGCTGCCCTTGAAGCGTTGGGCGCATTGAAAGAGCCGCGTGCCTTCGACCTTTTGCTGGCGGCATCGCAGCAGGGGGGTATGCGGATAGCCGCCGCACGCGGGCTGGGCAAGCTCGGGGATGCACGGGCGACAGAGACGCTCATCGCCCTGCTGAAGAATGACGATGATCGCGTCTCTGACGCCGCCGCCTGGGCCATCCTGCAACTTCCGCCCGACCCACGCACCATCGATCCGTTACTGGAGATCCTGCATGACGTCTATGGCCCGGATATCGAGAGGCGGATCTATGCGGCAAAAGCGCTGACCCGTTTCCCCGATGAGCGCATCCTCTTTGAGTTCTGCCAGACGGTGCGGCGGAACTCGCCATGGTCGCCGGATCCGGTACAACGCCTGCTGATCCACCTGCTGGGAGAACGCAAAGATCGACGAAGCGTACGCACGCTGATCAAGTGCCTGAGGTCTGGCGATGTTGATCGGGTTGTTGCGGTGGAAGCCGCATGGGCATTAGGCCGCATCGGCGACCAACGCGCCGTGCCGGCCTTGATTACTCTCGTGAACGACCGGCAGCCCGCCATCCGCTCCAGCGTCCTCACCGCATTACAGCAACTCACCGGCCAGGATTTCAGCTCCGACCATGCGCGCTGGGTGGCCTGGTGGACGAAGGCGATTGCGAAGGCCGGTTGACGAAGGTGTGAACCGCCATTCGTATTACTCGACCAATAAGATTCTGCGAAATGGATTCCCCTGGAGCGCGAACCTCCCGGTGAGCGGATGATAGATCCGGTGGCGAAACGATAATCCGCTCACCAGGAGGTTCGCGCTCCCGGGGATGCGGATCCCGAGACCCGATGAGAGGCCTGTTCTCGAATTACGGTCGTTTATGCAGCCGGAGCTATAATATACGGATTACGTTAACAGGCGCGCCCACCCGCCACGCCGTAAACGGCATGGCTACAGGATCAAGCCGGCTGAACCCGGCTCACCGTATACCCGTCCGGAGCGCGCTTTAGCGTGCTTGATCTGGTAGCCTGAAGTTTAGCCATTTGGGTGGTGAGGAAAAAAATCGTTTTAGTTAAGTTGATTTAGGTTTGGTCGGTGGTGTCCTGGGGTATGGCTTGGTTGAACAACAATCCCACCCCCAGGAGACACCG
>Ga0272448_1007574_pt1 | contig 11469 bp, 15 predicted proteins | sample YNPCB0191_FD_202220 | JGI IMG/M metagenome (GOLD analysis project Ga0272448, IMG submission 202220) | Hot spring sediment microbial communities from Yellowstone National Park, WY, United States - YNP-CB-019-1 | ecosystem: Environmental > Aquatic > Thermal springs > Hot (42-90C) > Sediment... | reverse complement strand
ACGAGGGGAAAGGCGCTTCGGTGGCGGCAATGCCGCAAGACCGCCGCGAGAGACCACGGATGGCTGTGCAGTGACAGGTGGATTGCGTCGGCTTCGATGCCCCCCGGCGGGAGCTTTCAATGGAGCGACGACGGGGACTCTCTCCCACGGACTCTTTCTGGCCCGAATGAACCGGGCTTGCAGGACAGCGAAAAAAGAAATGGAGCCACCCGCCGGGATCGAACCGGCGACCTGCTGATTACGAATCATCGACAAGCCCGTCATTCGGATTCTCCGCCCGTATCTGATTGATTCGCCGTTCCAGAAGTTTACGTTCCTGCCTGATAACCCCTTGTCATCGGAAAACAGCCGTTGTAGAGTATACAAGGGTGTATACAACGCACCCTTGGAGGCATGCATGGCGAAGGTGATTGAGCTGCCGAAGCCGGCGGCGCAACCGGAGAAGAAGGTGGTCGAGGCGGAGCAACGGGCGATTGACGCACTGCCGCCCGGCTCCGGCGAGTGGAAGGTGAAGGGCGTGCTCGGCCTGCTGGTCTGGTGCGGGGCGACGCAGAAGAGCTACCGCCTGGTGCGGCGCGTGAACAAGCGGCTGGTGAAGAAGACGCTCGCAGCCGCAACCCTTGCGGAGGCGCGGCGCGAGGCGATGCGAGTGTGGAGGAGTCTCAAGCCGAAGCCGCCGGGGGCGGAGCCGGTGCCGACGCTCGAGCAGGCGCTGCAAGCGTACCTGGCCGGCAAGCGGCTTGCGGAGAAGACGCGCGCCGACTACGAGAAGTTCCTGCGGCGCTGCATGCCGGACTGGTTCGACCGGCGCTTGGACGTGCTGGCGGCTGATCGCGCCGGTTTCCGGCGGCGCATTGCCGAGATTGAGCGCAACCACGGCGCCGCAACGGCGGCGCTGGTGCTGCGGATTTATCGCGCGATACATAACTGGCACCGCAAGGTGCTACCCGACTTGCCGGAGACGCCGACCTCCGCTTGCGACACGCCGCGCGTGAAGGCGCGCGACTGGGCGCTGTCCGACGAAGACCTGCGCCGCATGGGCGAAGCAATGCAACGTCTCTCGCCAGTGAAGCGCGCCTGGTGGCTCACGGCGTTATTGACCGGCGCGCGCGCTGGCAGCGTAACGAGCTTGAAGTGGGAGGACGTAGACCTCGACAAAAAGGTGGTGCGCTTCCGCGTGGTGAAGGGCGACCGTCCCTATGCGATTCCGCTTGCCGACCGGCTGGCAGAGTACTTGCGCGAGTACCGCGAGCGCGACTGGCTGCCCAATCGCGCCGGCTGGCTGTTCCCTTCGCCGGACAACCCAGAGCGCCCGCTGTGGAGGCAGGTCCGAAACGCCGGGCTGCCTGCGGCGCATTCGCTGCGCCACACAATGCGCACCCGGCTTGCCGAAGCCGGCGCGACGCCGGACTTGGCGCGGATAGTTCTGGGGCATAGCCTGAGTCAGGACGTGAGCCAACGCTACATCACCCCGCACCTGCTGGTGGAAGCTGTGCGGCCGCTGGTGAACAGCGTGGCGGAGAGATATGCGGAGGTGTTGGGATGGTAACGCCGGCAGTGGAAGCGGCCGCGGCCGAAGCTGCGTTTTGGTTGCATGATGAGCTGCGCAGAAATTCCGGCTGGTTGCGGCGCAAGTGGCGCGAGCGCGCGCTGCGCCGGTACCTGGCAGCCGTGGTAAAGGCGCATTTGGACGCGCTGATAGCCGAACCCTTCCTGCCGGGCGAGCAGGAAGCCGAGGAGCGGCTCGCCACGGCGATAGAACACGCGATCCAAGAGGCGGCGCACCCAGACGTCGAAGCGGCCGCGGCGCGATACGACGCAGAGCTGGCGCGCTGGTGGCGGGCGGGGTACAAGCTGGAGTTGGCGCGGCGGTGGGCCGAGTGGACGCGAATGCCGATCCACAGCTGCATGACGCCTGAAGCCGACGCTTACGACCAGCAAGCGCGCGCAGAGTGGGAGGAGCTTGCCAGGCGGCGGGAGGCAGAGCGCGAACAGGAAGCGGAGCGCGCGGTACCAGCCGAACGCGGCGAGGCCGAGGTGGCGGAGCCGCCGGCCGAGGGCGACGCGTCGAAGGCGGCTGAAGTGGAGCGGCGGCGGCGTCTGCTGCGCGAGTACACGGAAGCTACCGGATGCAGCGAGTATCAGATTTACGAGACCGCTACCAAACTAAAATTGCATTCGTGCTACAAGCCGCAGTTTCGAGAATGGAAAAACGGCAAGCTTCCCGCCGATAGTGTGACCGCGCAAAGCTTGGAGCGGTTCTTGGCGGAGAAAAAGGCGCCGAGCGCCAAGAAAAGCAAGTCTTCACCCCGGTAGAGGGCTTTTCGCCCCGGGGAGAAAAGTGCTTTCTCCCCGTTGCTTTCTTCCTTAACCGGTGCCCCACGCTTGGGGCATGACGATCACGAACAACCTTCCCCAGTGGTTGCCAGAGCGTGAGGTAGCCCGCATCCTGAACATCAGCGACGGCACACTCCGCAACTGGCGAAGTGAGGACATGCGGGCCGGCCGCATCTGGCCACAGCCGGGACGCGGCGGCCTGCGGTGGCGGCGGTTCGGGCGCACGATCCGCTATTTGGTGACGCCCGAGCTTCTGGGCGAGGCCGAGACGTCGGCGGAGGTGCGGTAATGCGCCTCCGCTACTGGCTGCTCGCCCTGCGCCTCGCTCTGCTGCGCCCGCGCGAGTTGCCGGCGCTGCTGCGGCTCATCCTGAAAGACCTCAGGAGGGCGCCATGCTGAAGATCGGCACGGAAAGCTTCCCTTCCGCTGCCGCAGCCGAGCGCCGCGTCCGAGACATCCTCGCCCGCTACGCTACCACCCAAGCGATGGAGCGCATCGGCGGCGCGGACCGCGCATTTGTCGAGGCGCTGATCGCGAGGCATCCGCGCGCGGCGCTGATCGTTGACTGCGGCATCGCGCACGTATGCGTGCAGCGAGTGCCCTTTGCGGAGCACCTGCGGCGCTTCGTGGTGATCCGGCGCGATGGGAGTTGGCGCGATTTCTCATGGCGCAAGTGCCTGCGTCCCACCGATGCGCTGGACGACGTGCGCCGGATCTGCCGGCGGCTTGTGGCGGACCAGGTGGCAGGCTTCGCCCGCGCGTTCTGGCGGCAGCATCCGCATGGCGCGAGCTGCCCCGTGCTTGGCGTGCGGATGACGCCCAAGGACGCGCACGTTGACCACGCGCCGCCGGTCTTCGCCGAGCTGGTGCAGGCGTGGCTGCAAGAAGAGCGCCTTGAGCCGGAGGACATCGAGATTGTGTACCGGGCTGACTACGGCGGCCGGAGCGAATTCGCCGATCCGCTGCTCGCCGAGCGCTGGCGCGAATTCCATCGCGCGCACGCCAGGCTGCGCGTGGTGTCGGCGCAGGCGAACTTGAGCACGCTTCGGAGGAGGGCGCGACATGAAGCCGCTTGATGCTGCCCGCTTCTACGTCGAGCGCCATTTCTGGCCGATTCCCATTCCGTTTCGCGAAAAAGCGCCTGTAATTCGCGACTGGAATTCCTTGCGGATTACGGCGGAAACTGCGCCGAAATTTTTTAACGGCAAGGAGTCGAACATCGGCGTCATTCTTGGCGACGATTACGGATCGACCGACATTGACCTGGACAGCGAAGAGGCCATCTGGGCGGCGCAGGAGCTGCTGCCGGAAACACGCTTCGTATTCGGCCGGAAATCCAAGCCGAAATCGCACTACTTCTACCGCTGCGATCCTCCGGTAAGAAGCAAACGTTTCCTCGACCCTGTGAACCGGCAATGCCTGATCGAACTGCGCTGCCGGAAATCCGACGACACGGCCGGCTTGCAGACTGTCGTGCCCCCGAGCACGCATCCAAGCGGCGAGCGGATCGAATTCGAGCCGGGCTTCGACGGCGCGCCGGCAAACATCGATGCAGACGTGCTCGAGCGCGCGGTGGCGCGCGTGGCGGCTGCTTCCCTGCTTGCCCGGCACTGGCCGGCTGAGGGCGCGCGGAACGAGGCGTTCATCGCACTGGCTGGCGCATTGGCGCGGGCGGGCTGGAGCGAAGACGATGCCGTTGCATTCCATCGCGGGCTTTACCGAGCACTCTGGAAGCACGGGGCCGACCTGCACCAGGCGGCTGCCGAAGTGCGGAGCACCTTCGCGAAGCACGCCTCCGGCGCGCAAACTACGGGCTTGCGGCGGCTGAGCGAACTGCTCGACAAGCGCGTGGTGGATGCGGTGACTCTGTGGCTGGGCATCGCGCGCGAGCCGGAACCAAGACGCACGGCTGCGCCGGCGGCGAAGCCGAAGGTTGTTCCGCGGGCGTTTGACATGGAGGGCATCTTGACCGACGCAACGATTCAATCGCCGGAAATGATGATCGAAGACTTCCTTCCCCGGCAGGGACTGATGCTTTTCGGCGGAAGGCCGAAAGAGGGCAAGTCTTGGTTCGCGTGCCAACTGGCGCTTTCCGTGGCAACCGGGCAATCATTTATCGGCCGGCTCGGCGTGCTCCACCCCGGACGCGTCCATTTGTGGGCGCTCGAGGACGGCCTGCCGCTGACGAAGGACAAGGTTTCCAAAATCCTCAACGGCCGGCGGCCGGACGGGCTGCGCGACCTGAAAGTCTTTCCTGAACTGGGCTTGCCGATCCTCGGCGGAGGAGACGAGGTGATCCGCGAAGCGCTGCGCCAGCATCCCGCGGAGCTGGTGATCCTGGACAGCCTGTTCAAGCTGACGGGCGCGCGGAACCAGAAGGCGGATATCAGTCAGACCGACTACGACATCATCGACCGCTGCCGGCGCATCGCGCTGGAGCACAATTGCGCGGTGGTTGTCATCATGCACACCAAGAAGGGCGCATCCGGCAACGATCCGATCGAGAACCTGCTTGGCACTACGGGCAACACGGCGGCGGCGGACGTCTTGTGCGAGCTGAAACGCAAGGGCCGGCAGGGATCACTGGCGGTTGTCGGGCGCTTCACGGGCCGCAAGGATTTTGACCTTGACTGGAACGACTCGCCCGAAACCGGCTGGGGCTGGGCTGTTGCCGGCGAGGGCGAAGCCGATGAAATCGGCGACACGATGCAGGACGTGCTCGCCTACTTGCAAGCCCAAGGCTCGAGTCAGCCGGCGACAATCGCGCGGGCGCTGCGGAAATCCTTCCGGGCCGTCTGGTGCGCCCTGGAGCGCCTCCGCGCTCGCGGGCTGGTCGTGCGAGAGGGGCGGAAATGGATCGCGTGCGAATGACCACGAAAAACTGCTCGGAAGTGCTCGGTAGTGCTCGGCACTGCTCGGCACTGCTCGGGGGTGCTCGCGACTGCTCGGAACTGCTCGAAAGTGCTCGAGCAATGCTCGGCGGCGGCGAACCAGGCGCTGCAACCTGCAAGTGCTTGATTCGTTGGGAGTTGCTAATCGACCGGCGCTCCCGGAAGCCCAAAAAGTGCTCGAGTGCTCGGCAGTGCTCTATATACTCTATAGGGCGAGCACTTCCGAGCACTTTTGCGAGCACCCCCTCCCCCATGCCCCCACCCCCTGCGCCGCCCTGCGGCGGTGGTGCAGGGTGGCGGCGAAGTGCCTTGAGAGAGCGCTTCTCCAAGTCAGAGCCGCTGGGCGGCCGGGGTGCCCTCCCCACCCGCCGAAGGATTTTTCGCCCGCGGCCGCGGCGGGTAGACGGATTGCACAAATTCGCTAGCGGCAGGGCCCGAAATCCGGCCGAAAATGGCTGTCGTGCGGAAAAAGCGCCTGCGAGTCAAGCGGTTGTGCGCGCAAGAAACGTGTTGCTTTTGACACGGAGGTGTGGTATTGTTGCCACAAAGCATGCTTGACCGGATCCAAGCCGCCTGGCGCGCGCTGACCGCCCCGCCGCCGCAGAAGCGCTACTTGCAGTGGGACGCCGCGCGTCCTGTCAGCCGAATCAGTGACTGGGGCCCCCAACCGGGAGCCCCGAACTCCCCCTGGAGCAATCCCTCCGTCCTGCGCGCCCGGGCGGCCGCGGAATTCGCCAACAATCCCCTTGCCCGCCGGGCCGTGGAGGCGCTGACCAACGCCGCCTGGGGCGGCTCTGACATCACGCCGCTTTTCCGCGACCGCAGCGTGCAAGCCCTCTGGGAGCGCTGGAGCCGCGCGTGCGACGCCGCCGGCCGCCTGGACTGGATCGGGCTCGGCGCGCAGATCCTGACCTCGGTAATCGTCGCCGGCGAAGCCTTCATCATCCTGCGCGTGGACGAGACGCCGCCGGGCGTACCCCTCACCTTGCAGGTGCTGGGGCCGGAGTATCTTGACGAGTCCAAGGTTGACGCGACAACCATCGCCGGCATCCGCTACGACGGCCTGCGGCCGACCGGCTACTGGCTCTTTCGCCAGAACCCCGCGCTGAGCGGCGCGAACCTCGAGAGCGTCTTCGTGCCGGCCGACCAGGTGCTGCACGTCTACCGCCCGCTCTTGCCCGGCGCCACGCGGGGGCAAAGCTGGCTGGCGCCGGTCCTGATTGCGCTCAATGAGCTCGCCAGCTACCTGGAGGCCGGGTTGGTCAGGGCGAAAGTGGGCGCCATCCTGACCGCATTCATCACCACGCCCGACGGCATCGCCCCCTGGGGGCCAAACCAGGAGCTGCCGACCCTGGAGCCCGGCTCCGTCATCAAGCTCGAGCCTGGGCAGAACATCGAGTTCACCGAGCCGCCGGCGACGGACGCCGCCTTCGATCCCTTCGTCCGCACCCAACTGCGCCGCATCGCCGCCGGCTTGGGCATTCCGTACGAGGTGCTGAGCGGAGACCTGTCGCAGGTGACCTTCGCCTCTGGCCGGGCTGGGCTGCTTGAATTCAAGCGCACCATCGAGAGCGTCCAATATGGCTTGCTCATCCCGCTGTTCTGTGAGCCCGTGCTGCGCCGCTGGAGCGAGCTCGCCCGTGCGGTGGGCGTGCTGACGCCGGACGCCGACGCAGAAGTGCGGCGATGGGTCGCGCCGGAAATTGAAATGCTCGACCGTCGCGCGGAAGTTTTGACCGACTTGTTGCGCGTGCGCGCGGGATTCGCGAGCCGGTCTGAAATCATCGGCCGCACCGGCTGGCGCGCGGAGGACGTGGACGCCGAGATCGCGCAGGACAACGCGCGCGCGGATGCCTTGGGCCTGGTCTTCGATTCCGACGCGCGACGGCGCACGCAGCAAGGACAGGACGTGCCTGCCGAACAAGGAGCCTGACATGATGACCGCCGCACAGTACGAGCCGAATCACTGGCACCATCACCGCGGGCGCGGGCCCGTGGCGCACGCTTGGGAGCTGATTTACCGCCTGCGGGCCGTGCTGGGGAGCTTGCCGGAGCACCGACTGGGGCGTCTCGCAGATTTGCGCGACGTGCTGGAGAAATTCGAAGCGGAAAGGAGAATCAACGGTGACCGACCTTCTCACCCGCCGCGCGACGTTTGAGCCGACAACGTTTGACGCGTCAAGTAATACCATCCGCGTGGTGTTCTCTGCCGGCGCGGACGTCGCCCGGCGCGACCTGAGCGGCGAGTTCATCGAGCGGCTGAGCCTGGCGCCGGAGGCGGTGGACTTGTCGCTGCTGCGCGGCGCGCCGGTGCTCAACAATCATGACCGCTACTCGGGCGTCGAGAGCATCCTTGGCGTGGTGGAAGACGCAAGCGTGGACGGCCAGCGCGGCGAGGCGGTGGTGCGGTTTGGCACGCGCCCCGAGATCCAGGGCGTGATTGCCGACGTGTGCGCCGGCATCATCCGCAACGTCAGCGTGGGCTACAGCGTCGAGGAGTGGCGCGAGTCGCGCGAGAACGGCAAGCGCATCAAGACCGCGGTGCGGTGGACGCCGCGAGAGATTTCTTTCGTTCCGCTCGGAGCCGATCCGGCGGCGACAATTCGAACTTACGGAGGTGGAGAAATGACGGAAAATCAGAGCGACCTGCTCACGCAGGCGCGCAACATCGCCGCCGCTCTGGCGTTGCCCGAGCAGGCGGCCGACGAAGTGGCTGCCCGCCACACAAACCTTGATGGCGTGCGAAGCGAGCTCATCGCCGAAGCCGCGCGGCGCCAGCCTGTGATCGACAACCGCGGGGCGGCAGTGGTGGTGCGGGATGCCAGCGAGGGGCTCATCAGCCGCATGGCCGACGGGCTCTACTCGCGGATCAATCCCGCGCATGAACCCAAGGAAGGGCGCGAGTTCGCCTATGCGCGCTTCACCGACCTGGCGCGGCGCATCCTGCAAGAGCGTGGCTTGAACACGCTGGGCTCGCCGACGGAGCTGCTGACGCGCGCCATGCACACCACCAGCGACTTCAGCGCGCTGCTCGCGGAGCTTTTCAACAAGAGCCTGTTCACGCTCCGCGCGGCGCCCTCGCCCATCACGCAGGTGTTCCGGCGCACCAGCATGGCGGATTTCCGCGCGCGCTATGTGTTGGAAGTCAGCGACGGCCCGGCACTCGAGCCGATCAACGAAGCCGGCGAGATCACGTTCGGCAGCATCGAAGGCAAGCAGCTTGCCAGCTACAAGCTGGCGTCCTACGCCAAGGGCTTCAGCATTTCGTTCCAGGCGCTGGTGAACGACGACATCGGCGCGTTGAGTGATCTCTCGGCGAAAATCACCCGCGGCGCGCGCGCTTGGTTCAGTGGATTCCTCGCAGACGTCATCATCGGCAACCCGCGGCTGAGCGATAACAAGGCGGTCTTCCACGCCGATCACGCCAACCTTGCCAGCACGGGCGTGGCGCCGTCGGATAGCGCCATTGCTGCCGCGAAGCTCGCCATTCGCCGGCAAGTGGATGCCTCCGGCAACCCGATTGGTGCGACACCGCGCTACATTCTGGTCGGCGCGCACGACGAAGTTGTCCTGGACAAGTTGTTGAGCACCCTGTATCCGACTTCGAGCACGCAGGCTGAGACCGCGGCGCGCGGGCTGGTTCCGCTGGTCGAGCCGCGCTTCGACTTGAGGAATCACAGCGCCTGGTATTTGTTCTGCGATCCGAGCGACGCGCCGGTCTTCGAATATGCCGAATTGTCAGGCTACGAGGGCCCGCGCGTCGAGAGCCGGCCGGGCTGGAATACGCTCGGCACCGAATTCCGCGTGGTGTGGCACTGCGGCGCCGGCGCAATTGACCATCGGGGCGCCTACAAGAATCCGGGGGCTGCGTGATGACGCTGACCGAGCTTCAAGAGCGACGCGATGAAATCGTCCGTTCCCTTGGCGTCGCTCGCGTTCAGTTCGGCGAGCGAAGCCTCGAGTACGGCCGCCAAAAAGAGGCGCTCGAGCTCATCGACCGCGAAATCGCGAAGCTGACGCAAGCGGGCGAGCAGCGAGTATTCGTGATCAAAACTTCGAGAGGGCTTGAATAATGAAGAACTACATTCAGGAAGGCAAGACCATCACCGTCACCGCCCCGGCTGCGGTGGCGAGCGGGCAGTTCATCACTGTGGGCGCGATCCGCGGCGTCGCGGCGTTCGACGCCGCGCAAGGTGAGCCGGTGGAGGTGGCGACCGAGGGCGTCTTCACGCTGCCCAAGGTCGCGGCCGACAACATCGGCGCCGGCGACCTGCTCTATTGGACCGGCACGGCTTGCACCAAGACTGCCGGAACCGGCAGCAAGCCGCTTGTTGGCGTGGCGATCAAGCCCGCGGCCGTGAACGCGACCACCGTTACCGTCAAGCTCGGCGCGCACGGGCTGACCGGCCCGGCGTAAAGCTCCGGCCAAGCGCCGGAGGCTCACAGTAGTCCAGGCCCGGCCCGGGAGGTTCACTTGGGCCGCCCGGGCCGCATCCCCGGCGCGCGGCGAACAGGTTCCCGCCTCCTCCTCTGGCGGGGTTGCTTGGGGCGGCGGTTTCCTCCTTTCGCGCCGCCCCGATTTTTTCTGGAATGCGGGAATAATTCCGGCGCATTTTTTCGGAAATTCGCGCGGATTTTTCTTGACACGCGAAAAAAAGCGTGGCACATTTAAGGCATGAAGCGGACGGCGAAGCAGGCGATGACGGTGAGCGAGGCGAAGCAGGCGATCCTCGCGTGGTTCGACGACAACGACCCGTGGCGCATTTACGGGCCGCACATGCCGGCGAAGATCCGCCAGGCGCTTGGCTTGCCCAAGGCGGTCTTCGACGCTGCTGTGGTGGAACTGCTCCGCGAGCGCACGGTCTACTGCGCCGAGCATGATCATCCCTTCCGGCTGCGGCCGGAGGAGCGCGAGGAGCTGGTCGCGGACGGCCGCGGCGTCTTCTACGTCACCATCAGCGACCGCAGGCCTGCGCGGCCGCTGCCGGCCGAGGCGATCCCGGCCTGAGGAGGTTCCGTATGTTCCGCGAAGTCTTCACACCGTGGATTGAGCGCCGCCGGCTCCAGGTGCGCGGCGACCGGCGCGGCCGGCAGGTGATCCGCCCCGCGTGGTTCGAGCGGCACGACTTGGACCAGTGGCTCGCCCGCGACGGCTTGCGACGCATCGCCGAGGACCTGCGCGAGCGCCGGAGCGCTGCTTCGGGTGAACGCCGAAATTCCGATCTACTCCCCTGACGGCCGGCGCCTCGGCTGGGCGCCGTGCGAGTGGGTCGAGCGCAATGCCGGCCACTTCCGGCGCGTCTACTCTCGCCGCGGGCATCTGCGGCGGGCGTACCTCAAGGAACACGACGACGAGCTCACGGCTTGGCTGCAACAGACCGGGCGCCGGAGCAGCTACGGCTGCGCCTTCATGCAAGTGCTGCCTTGCGGGCGTGTTGTGTGGGCGCTCAAGGGCGTGCGGGGAAGCGGCCGATGACGGCTTGACTTCGCCGGCGAGAGTGATATTCTGGGCGTGCCATGCCGATGTTCGCGCATCGACATGGCACTAACCCGACGCGAGGTAGCGGCTCGCGGCAGGCTGCTCCCCATCCTACCGCACCCTTCCACGCGCGGAGACCAACACAAGGAGTGCGTATGTCCGCTGCCCAACGACTGATTGATTCCGCCGCTGCCGAGGTCATCAGAAACAACGCTTGCAGCGTTGTTGATTCGTCCCTCGTTGCCGACCAAGCCGTCGCCCTCTTGACCCTGCTATACCGCGCGGCTGACCGTTCCTTCTTCCGCATCAGCCTTGGTACTGCGCCCGACGAAGTGCTGCGGATATTCCTCGAGGAAACCTTGCGCGCCTACGAGGAAATGACTGGTCAACCCTGGCGGCCGGCTGAGCCGGCGCCGGCCGAGGCGCTCGAGACGCCCGAAGACTGACGCCCCCGATTCCTCCCCCTCGCGCCCGGTTGCCCGCCGGGCGCTTTTCTTTTGTCGGCGAGTGGCTCACTGGCTGAGCCTGCCTCCGGCGAAAAGTTGCCAAAATCGTTTACAACGCCCTGATTCCCGCCGTTGGTAACCACCCGCAAGTGATTGATTCTGCTGGAGCCACCCGCCGGGATCGAACCGGCGACCTGCTGATTACGAATCAGCCGCTCTGCCAGCTGAGCTAGGGTGGCTCACCTCCCAATATGCCACAGCCGCGCCGTCTTGCGCCACGCCCTGCGAGGGGCGTCCGCAGCCTTGGCAGAGGGCG
>Ga0272448_1007573_pt1 | contig 11470 bp, 8 predicted proteins | sample YNPCB0191_FD_202220 | JGI IMG/M metagenome (GOLD analysis project Ga0272448, IMG submission 202220) | Hot spring sediment microbial communities from Yellowstone National Park, WY, United States - YNP-CB-019-1 | ecosystem: Environmental > Aquatic > Thermal springs > Hot (42-90C) > Sediment... | reverse complement strand
AGGCCACGCACGACTTTGACTACATAAACTATCTTCTAGGGATACGCCCAGTGTGGATTTGCGCTATGAAATCGAAGCGGATCTACAAAGGCAACAAACCTGCGGGGCTCAAATGTGATGAATGTGACGAGTGGAATGCATGCTTGGAAAGTCCATTTCATGCCTACTTTACGAAACAAGAGACCCAACAGGTCTCACCGACTGGTCTGTGGTGCGGATTTGCTGAAGACACGGGCAACGAAGATTCAGGTAGTGCAATAATAATGTATGAGACAGGCATGCATGCTTGCTATAGCCAAAACTTCTTCGCGCGCAAAAGTGCGGGCAAGCGTGGCGCTAGTCTGTTTGGCTATAAAGGCACGCTAGAGTTCGATTGGTATACGGATGAAGTCAAGGTTCATATGCACCATGTCCCGCGCATTGAAACTTACAAGTGCAACACTTCGGCGGCGTCACATGGCGGGGGAGATACTGTGCTTGCCGACAACTTTGTGCGCGTTATTAAGGGCGAGAGGAAGTCTGTATCGCCTCTATCCGCCGGCATCCTGAGCGCGCTGATGTGTTTGAAGGCAAAGGAGTCGGCAGAAACGAAGACTTTCCAAGAAATTGTGTTCCCAGATGGAAAGTGGCTCTGACAAAGGCCAGAAGAGCACAGAGTATTCCTATAGATAGATTTCAAGTAGCGTCACGATCTATCCCGTTTCTCTTGCTCATCGCAGCGAGCATGCGCTCTTTGCTGACCATGTACAACCAATTTCTCAAAAAGACAGAGTCCGAATTCGTCGTATCGCTTCTTCGATTGTAGCCATATCGTGATGCCGATTGGTAACGAACCTGATCCGGTTTGGCGGAGAACCACTTGCAATAATGCCTACTGATTTGAGTCGAGACAGCACATCTTCAGTGGAAAGACCAGTGCCAGAGTGATCAACATAGACCATGTTCGTTTCGACCTTATCTATGTCGATATGGAATCCAGGCAATTCGCTCAAACCTAGTGCGAGCGCCTTAGCAGTGGCATGATCATCGGCAAGCCTGTCTATCATTGTTTCCAGTGCCACAATGCCTGCCGCCGCTATAATTCCTGCCTGTCGCATACCGCCCCCAATACGCTTGCGGCATCTCCTTGCCTTCTCAACAAACTGTGCACTTCCCACAACCACTGATCCGAGCGGGCAGCTCAAGCCCTTCGAAAGGCAAAACATCACCGAATCCGCATCCTCAGCATAAGCTGAAGCTGGGATACCAGCAGCAATAGAGGCGTTGAAGATTCGCGCACCGTCCAAATGCACCGCCAAGCCGTGCTCCTTTGCTACAGTGCATAGCCGCTTGTGAAGATCGAGCGGCATCACTCGTCCGCCGCTCCGATTGTGAGTGTTCTCGAGGCATAAAAGCCTTGGTATTGGAAAGTGGATGTTGGGCTTGCGGATCGCAGCCGCGACTTCATCAGGGTCGAGCATTCCATCGTGGCTAGGTACCGGCCTCGGCATCAGACCTGCGACAGCGGACATACTACCGCTTTCATAATAGAATATATGCGCTTCTGGATCGACGATCACCTCGTCGCCAGGACTTGCATGTGCCATCAAGCATACGAGGTTTCCCATTGTGCCGCTTATGACGAGCATCGCAGCCTCTTTGCCGAGCATTTCGGCTGCCATGGATTCCAGCTTTGCTACTGTTGGGTCCTCTCCGAAGATGTCGTCTCCGAGGGGAGCGGTGCGCATTGCGTCTAACATCGCTTCGGTAGGAAGAGTCTGCGTATCGCTTCTGAGGTTTATCACTTCCATCCGACTCATTCTCGCGTCATATTTTGAGTTTGAATTATTCTAGCATACCCATCAAGACGGTTGACAGTCCGATTTTCCAGTCTTATACTGCTTTTGTTCAAGACAGCGGAACGCTCACGAAGGAGACTTTAGTAAATGATCAAACTCGGAGTCAACTCCGTCTTGTTTGGAGGATATGACTTCGCCACTGCAGCGAAGTATATAAAGAAGGCCGGTTACGACGGCGTGGAGATTAGTGCCATATCAGGGATGTGCGAACACCTGATCTTAGACGGCTGGCGGAGCCAAGCCGCCGAGCTGAAACAGATTGTTTCGGACAACGGCCTGGAGTTTTTATCCATGGAAGAGGCGGCCTTAGATGAAGACCGACTAATAAAGGCCTTTGAGGCCGGGGCCGAGCTAGGTATACCTATTGTGAACATTGGTCCGGGCGGCAAGAGCGACGTAGAAGAAGACTTCGTGCGCCAAACCGACCTGATGGCTAAAATGGCTGAGAAGGCTGCTTCGTTTGGTATTACTCTCTGCTGTAAGGCGCATGTCGGCGCATGCATTTACAATACGCCAACTACGCTGCAGGCAATCGAGAAGATAACCAATCCTGCTTTCGGCATCGACATGGACCCGAGCCATATATATCGATCGGGCGAAGATCCTGCTCAAGCGCTCAAGCAAGTGCTACCGCGAGTGAAGCACATCCATATTCGCGACTGCAAAGGTCGAGGCCCAGCTCCGGGTGCTCCGTCGGATCAGGCCTGTGGCCGAGGCGACATAGATTTAATGGCCTACTGCAAGGTGATGGTGGAAGGCGGCTATTCCGGCCCCGTTTGTCTGGAGGTAATCGGGGCGAACGAGATGGACCTTCCAGATGTCGCTATTATTGCCGCAGAGAGCTACGGTTACCTGAACGCGTGCCTAAAGGCGCTGGGAGCGCGGTAGAAGCGGCTCACGCATTTCGATGGGTTTGAAAACAAGGTAAGAAACTGATTACAAGTAGCAGTTCAGTCTATTTGCTCGTCTGATACGGGCCAGCGATCACGAGCGTTGCTGTTTCCGGATGCAAGTATTTTCTTGCCGCCGCATTGACTTGTTCCAACGTCACCGAGCGATAGATTTTTGCGTAGTTAGCTAAGTAGTCCATGCCGAGCCCATAGAACTCAGCGCTCAGCAGCATTCGGGCGATGCCCGCGTTGGTTTCCAATGCTATAGGGAAGACGCCTATGATGAATTCTCTGGCCTGTTCGTACTGACGCTTCGTCGCCCCCTTTGTTTTGAACTCTTGGATGTCTCGCTTTAGCGATTCTATGGCCTTATCCGCATTCTTCGGGTTCGTGCCCAACGTGGCATACCATGGTCCTGCGCCGAGCGTGGCATCGAATGTTGAGTAAACGTCGTAGGCCAAGCCTTGTCTTTCACGTATGTCCTCGCCTAGCAAGCTTGCAAGTGCCCCAGCTCCGCCGAGAATTTGGTTCATAATTCGTACGGCGTAGAAATTGGGATCGCTTCGGCGAACACCCAGAGCATGTCCGAACACAACGCTCACTTCGCTCTTGTCTGCCATCGGAATGACGATCCTGACTGGTTCTTTCTGTGGTTCGACGTTTGGAATGTTTATTTCTGGCTTAGGGCCGCTTGCCGTCCAGTCGCCAAAATAGCGCTTGACAAGTTCGATGGCCTCAGCAGACGTTACATCTCCTGCGATCACAATGATCATCGTATCCGGTCTATAGTATTTCTTGTGGAACGAAATAAGATCGTCCCGCGTGATCGCTTGGAGTTCGGCCTGTGCTTGCTCGAATGTCAACTCGTGATAAGGATGACCTGCGGGAAACACGCTGTTGTAGAAAGCTCGAAAGGCACGCGCTTCCGGCAACTCCTTGCTTTGTTCCAAGTTGGAAAGCATTTCTCCTTTCGCCTTGTCGAACTGGTCCTGAGGGAATGTCGCGTTCCTAAGCTCGTCAGATAGAATATCCATAACAAGCTGCAGGTCCTTTTTGAGTGCTCTTGCATTGAAGTCTGCTGATTCCACTCCCGCGCTCGTTCCGATGGTTGCGCCGACGAAGTCGATCTCGCGTGCAATTTCCAGAGCCGTTCGCTTGTTTGTGCCGCGGCTGAGCATGTTGGCTGTCAGCGAGGCGACACCTTTTTTGCCAGGCGGGTCAAAATAGCTGCCCGCCTTCAGGTTTCCGGCGATGGCAACGGTTGGGTTGGAATGATTTTCGTGAACAATGACAGTAATGCCGTTGGGAAGCACCTCACGGTGAGGGCGGATTAGATTTGAAGATCGAGATTTTGAGATTTTGGAAGCGGTATTTGCTGCGACTTCACCAGGACCTGCTTTAAGTTCCGTCGAGAACCCCGACTTTCCGAGATATTTTGTCTTCGATGTGCTTCCTATAGACAACGATTCCCTGCTTTTCGGTTTCTGCTCCATGTTCTTCGACGTACGTCTTGGTATGGTTACATTTGACATCTGTTGACTTTCGTAATTGACAGGGATGAAGCGGCCAACAGTCAGGTTGTTATCGGTAAAGTATTTTTGGGCAACAGCCTGAACCTGTTCGGGAGTAACGGCTTTGATTTTAGGTATTATGTTCTCACCATATTGCCACGTAGCGAGCGTGTTGTAATAGCCGAGCTGTTCTCCCTGATCAGATACGCTGTCGTTTTGGAAAACAAAGTATGCCTCAAGCTGGTTCTTTGCGGCCTGTATTTCCTCCGCGGTCGGCGGAGCAACTTTTGCCTTTTCAATTTGTTCGAGAATGGCCTTCTCAAGGGCTTCGGCGGTTACTCCCTGTCTGGCCGTAGCGCCGAACATAAAAAGCGCAGGATCACGACGACTACCCGCGCTTGACCAGGCAGATGTAGCAAGTTGGGTCTCGACTAATGCCTGATAAAGTCTTGAAGATTTGCCTCCGCTCATGACTTGGTCGAGTACCATAAGTGCATAAGTATCATCATCGGTGAGACTTGGAATATGATATCCGAGCTCGACTCGTTCGGCATTGCCTTCTCTGCGCACTTCTACCGTGCGCGGTCCTCGTTGCGGAGGTTCTGTTGTGTAGACGGGCCTTGGAAGTTTACCTGCGGGCTTGCCGCCAAAGTATTTCTTTACAAGCCGGAGAGCATTGTCCGTATCAAAGTCGCCCACCAATACCAGCGTTGCGTTATTCGGGTGATAGTACGTCTTGTAATATGTACGCAGTTGGTTTATGTCAATGTTTTGCACATCCGATTGCCAACCGATTGTAGGCCATTGATACGGATGTGCCATAAAAGCCGTCGCCCAAAGACTTTCATATAACAGCCAATCCGGATCATTTTGCTTGCCTTCCAACTCTGAAAGCACCACAGTACGCTCTTTTTGGAACTCATCTTCCAAAAGCAAAGCGTTGCCGACACGCTCGGCAAGCGTCTTCAACGACAGCTCTAGGTGCTCGCTGGAAAGAAGCTGCCAGTAATAGGTAAAGTCGGTCCAAGTGGCAGCATTTTCGATCCCACCGCGCTCACGAATTATTCGCGTTATTTCGCCTTTCTTGTAGTTCTTGCTGGAGTTAAAGAGCATGTGCTCCAGCATATGCGAAATTCCGGTGATCCCGGTATGCTCGTTGCGTGAACCGACCTTGAACCATATTTGTGCAGTGAAAACAGGCGCTGCGTGATTTTCCTTAAGCAACACAGTGAGGCCATTTTCAAGTTTAACCTCTTTGACGCTTGATGTTTGCAGCGCCCATATAGTCGATATTGCTGCTGTCAGCAGAATCAGGACAAATAAAGCGAAGCTTGTGAATCTATTCAAGGACTTTGGTAACATCCGGAACCTCCAAAAGAAAGTATGATTGCGCGTTCAACACACAGTGTTCCCCAAGAAACGAGTATACATAACTCGTTTGTCGTGGGGTTAGTCTGAACAGCAAGCCGATTCCAACGGCAGAAGTCGTTCGGCGAGATGCAAAAGAAGTCGTCAATAACCCTCTACGCCTTCCTCTTTGTGAACAGGGTATTTCCTTCCACGCTCGAACAGACCGGTTGAAGCGTCGGCAAATTCGTTTTCGAGAGCACGGATGGTATCATTCCAGTCACCGACAATTGTGTGGCGACCGGTGACGACCCTGAACGGACCGCGATGAGAATTATCGACTGCGCGAATTTCGCGATAGATTCCGATAGCGCGAGCCATATGATCCAGTGCTTCGGCATTGTTGTCTCTGGCATGGGCTAGGGCCGCACGAATACGCTCTACGTAGAAATGGCCTAGCATACCCTGACAGAATGCATCACGCGCGAACGAAGGCAATTCTTTCTCGCCGGATGCGCTCCGCATTCCTTTCTCGCCTGCGGCGACAGCTTGGTCTGCAAGATCGGTAAGCTCTTCGATAAGCTCCTCCGGACCGTAAGCGCCCTCCGGAGTGCCAAACCTAACGTAATCGCTCAAGCATACTACCGGATCTCCAGTGATTTCCTGCCACCAATTGCGCCCCCAAAATACGGGTTGGTCTTCTAGGTGGAGCATGTCTTCTATTGAAAAAAGACGCGATGGGCCGTCGTAGTCGCGTACGGAGCAGAATTGTAGGTGCCATTGGTTTTGCTTATCACCCGCGAAATAAAGTGCAAGTAGTTCGAGTATTCGCGAGCCAGCTTGAAATCCGGATATTAGCTTGCTGTTTCTAAGGAGCCATTTGGGATGCCCTCGGCTCAAAAGTTGCTCAATCGATTGCCCGCCCCACACGCTGTACCAAACTAGATCGCGCTGGAACTGAAACTTGATAAACTCGTCAGAGGTTTTGGGCCATTCGTAGAGCGACAAGGGTTGAATCGAAAAGCCGTCGCACCCAAGCTCTTTGAGATTCTGCAAAATCCCTTCGACAGTGTCGAAAGAGAAGCTTGTCCAAGGTTCGAAGTTGGAAATCCAGAACTCGGCAGCGACGTTTTCGGCTCCGGCAGTCTCCGCCCATCGGGTGAACACAGGGTCCGGGTTGGCATCTACAAGATGTTCGTAGGTATACTTAACCGAATAGCGAACGGGCTTGTTTCCTCTACGCTTGATATGGTTGACGAAGTCCTGCACGTCTCCGCACCAACCGCGTATGTAGAGTGCGGCATCAGGGCGCACTGCATCAACAGCATCCACGATGGCCTGCTGAATGAACTGTTCGCGCTTCTCGGTTATGTTCTCGCTGGCATCTCCAAATATACCGGCAAGCTCGGTGTAGTTCGTGAGCAACTCTCGGACGCAGTAATGGGTATACTCAATCGCGAAGTCTGTCGGCAAAATTGATTCGCTGGGAGTAAGGCCGCGGGCTTTGAGCATTGGTTCAGGATAATAAATGCTGAAGAATAATAAATACGGTGCGATGTCGTAGTCAAGCGCGGTTTCGAATATCCAGTGATGCATTCGCTGGTATTCGCGCAGCGTATGCTCATCGACAACGCGCGAATCTGGATACTTTGGCAGATCGAGCATGAACGGAAACGGGTGAGTATTGGCCAATATCATCGCATTAAAACCGCAGCCGCTCATCACGCGGAACATCTTTTGCCAGACACTCTTATCAAAGAACCACTTATTGTTCCGGTAGGCATACGGCTCGTCGAATGCTCGATATGTGCCGCTCGATACAGGATCCCAAGTCCAGAAAGCTTTAAGCATAATTGATGATCCAACGGTTGCAACGGGTTTTGCCGAGCAACACTATACTGATAGCCGGTGTTGATGTCAACCTCTTATTGCGCGGTGTGAGGTCGTCGCGATAAGCGGGATGCTAATATGAACGAGCATTAGTATGTTTAGCTCACCTATTTGCTGGACATACTCATTCGGGAGAGCTCAACCAAACGAGCTTTGCGGTGTTGTCGGAGAAGCCAAAATGTCTGTGTCGGAGAACGAGGATATCTTCACAACTTGGACCAGCGATGTGCAGGGAACCAATGTGTCCATAGTGTATCTTTGTGGCGAACTTGATGCTTCTTCAACGCCTTCTTTTCTCGCGGATGTACAGGAAATAATAAGCCGCCGCAGGGACATCATTATGGACGTTCACTTGCTTTCGTACGTGGACAGCACTGGCGTGGCTGCTATGCTATCCGTTAGGAACGCCCTTCGCGAATTCGGCAAGAATCTCTATTTGGCAGGCTGTCACGGACTTTTGACGAAGATCCTCAACACCATACAAGTCAGTAACGACCTCGTTTGCTTTGAAAATGCAGACCAAGCGATAGCGGCGATCAGATCGACCGATAAGGCGAACGGCTTATGATTCCCGATCTTTTGTTGCGGTGCGGGCGGTTAGCTGCTTGGCCATCGTAATCTTGATTCCGCGCTCGGTACGGCAATCGTGACACTCGTCCATTAGCGCACGCATCATCAGAACACCTCGACCTCGTTCAAGGGAAGGATCGCATCCGTCAGATTGCGCAGGCAGCTTTTCCGCAGGGCTTTGATCTTCAACTTCAACTACTAGGCAGTCATCAATCATTCTACACTTTACTACCACATCAGCGGCAGCACCTTTAGGGCTTCCGTGTAAGACCGAGTTGGTTACTGCCTCGCCTACGGCCACTTCAACGTCCGCTACATCCTCTCGGGTAAAGCCGGCCGACTCGGCTAGATTTCTGATCCCCCGTCTCACTAGGGATATATAGCGCGTATCGGCCGGTATTCGAAGCTCTAGGTTCCTACCACACGAAGCTTCCATTTCCGATACCATCTCTGCCAAGGGTTATTACAAGCAGGCAGGGCTTTCCAACACGATAATACCCCGGCAGGCCGTCGATAAAACGATACTGAGAAACTAGCTGCCTCGGATCGAAACCTAAACTGTTATCATCCCAACCAATCGCGCAAGAGAAAGACAGTGTAATAGTATGTAGCCGGACCAGTGAATAGAAGACTGTCAAAACGATCGAGAATTCCGCCATGGCCGGGTAGCAGATTCCCGAAGTCTTTGATCCGCAGCTCTCTCTTGATCGCAGACTCTGAAAGGTCTCCAAGCTGAGTCATCAATCCGATAATCGCACCAAGCGCCAGCGCATGTTTGGGAGGTAGATCAATAACGATGCCGAATAGCGCCGCTGCCAACACAGAGCATACCAAGCCCGCAACCGATCCTTCGAGAGTCTTGTTTGGGCTGAGCTTTGGTATAAGCTTTGTTCTGCCATAAAGCCTTCCAATTATGAATGCTCCTGTGTCACAAGCCCACGTGCATAGGAAAGCAAACATCACCAGCCACGCGCCAGGCTCTTCGCTGTAGGACCATAGTGTGATGTTGCGACCCTCGATCCCGCGTAACATCACAATGTGCGAGATCAGCCAGCCAACGTATACTACTCCTATTGCAGTAGCACCGATGTTCGCAAGCGGAGCGCGGTTAAATCGCAAAAGCTCGACCAGGAACGAAAGAATAAGGAGGAGCGTGAATAGTGCGGCGAAGACATGCGATGCGTTCTCGCCGGCGGAGACGCGTGCGGCAATGACAAACAGTACTGTTGCGACAAGGCCTGTCCATGTTATGGGCCTGGCACCGCTTCTGCGTACGCCGCTGTAGAATTCAAACCCACCCAGCAAAGCCACAACAGCAGCCGCCACAGTGAGCGGCAGGCCGCCGGGATATAAGATGATAACTACAGTAATGGGTATTCCAACTACACCGGTAATAACGCGCGCAAGCATTTCTCGACTCCGCATTCAATCACCAGAACTCAATGCCCAGTTGGCCCCGATTATAGCACCCGTTCTCCGCTTGCGCAAATGCCGAGGGTTATTCTTTACTCAGCCTTTATTACCATCGGTATCCTACGTGCTACATCTGTCGGCTGAATGGGCAATTCTTGTTGGATTATCTTTGCCTCAGCTCGTTTGCCTGCCAGTCGGATAATTTCTACCTCAGCAATCAGTTTGTCTCCGCGCCAGACACCGTACCTATCTCCGATTTGCGGCGTGGCGGTGTCGGGCAGTTCGATCAGGATGGTTCGCTCCGTCGAAGTTGCAACAATCGTCGTTGATGCAGGCTGCACAAACAATGCCTTTGCTTTTGCCATGCTTGCAGGAGTATTTCGTCCAGGGATTGAGGGATACAACGCTTTTAGCTTATCGACTAAGCGGCTTGCCGCCTCGTCCGCCGCCTTGCCGACAAGAGTTTCGCGCACCCCGCGCAGGTTATAGCCTCCTGCTCCAATTCGCCAATCATCGCCAAGTGTTACCACTAGAGCCGTTTTGAGACCGGCGGCGCTTCCCCCTACGCTTACCGAAGACTTAAGAACCCCGGTAGCAGGATCGATTATCTGTCCGTTTAAATCGACAGTCGCGCGAGCGTAATCACCTAGCGTAAAGTACTTGAAACCAACAACACCTTGAATATCCTTTACCTGAACTCGTGCATTGAGCTCGAGGAACGCCGTCGCGCCAAGCAACTCATTATCTGGAAGTCTCGTTTCGGGCTTGACCCCGGGCAAGTTGTATTCCTCTCGAATTGGCCGAAGACGTTCGCCGCGCACTACAAGGGTCCAACCTTCCTTGAGCAATCTGTCTTCAATCAGCGCGGGAAGCCAGTGCCTAACCTGGTCGCTATATTCTCCGGAGATATTCAAGTCTATGACGGCGACTCTCTTATCCGGTATCGGATCGCCGGGCTCGTAGGCAATTGCGCTTACCGTCAATGTCAGCAACGACCACCACGTGGTCTGTAATAGGTATATCGTTTTCCACCAGCATTTCGAAGCTCGCATATCAGCCACCAGCCTTCGCAAGTATATCAACTGCGCAAACTTCATACGTATTACGTATAAAGACGACAGCCAAACGGTTGCGTTTCTATTAGTTTACCGCATATTGAGAGATACGAACTACGGCGTGGTGTTCGAGGCGCACTTCTATAGGACTAGCGATTCTGGGATATTGCCCGATTGAGATCAATGAGAGCGGTAAAATCAAGACAACAAGTGCTTTATCCAAAACTCCATATTGCAGCAGGAGGCTATGCACACTGCGGGTAAGTTAAAGGCGTAATGGAACAAAGAGCAGACCTTCATGTTCATACTAAAGCGTCCGATGGCACGCTGACTCCCACGGAAGTAGTTCGAGCCGCTAAGGATATTGGTCTTGCCGCAGTGGGTATAGCCGACCACGACACAGTAGATGGCATAGACGAAGCTCTGGATGCGGGTAGACAATTTGGAATTGAAGTAGTGCCAGCCGTTGAGATCAGCACAATATATGGATCAGGCGACGAAGTCCATATACTAGGCTATTTCATCAATCACCATGATACTTCATTCGTGGAAAAGCTTCGGGTTCTCAATGAAGCGCGTTGGGAGCGCGGAAGAATGATGGTTGAGCGATTGCGAGCTGCCGGAGTGCCTCTTGATTTCGAGAGAGTTGCCGAACTGGCTGACGGAGGTGCGATAGGCCGGCCTCATGTGGCAAGAGCTCTGTGCGAGATTGGGGCAGCGCCATCGATCGATGCCGCGTTCGGCCGATATTTAGTGGAGGGTGCACCCGGCTATGTAGAAAGATTCAAAGTAAGTCCGCGGGATGCAGTGCGAATGATAATCGAAGCGGGCGGCGTAGCTTGTTGCGCTCACGTGGCTAAACTGAAGGATGATAGCTTGCTTTTGGAGCTGATTTCTGAGGGGCTTAAAGCTATAGAGGCGTATCATCCAGACCACCCTGTGGCAGCCAGCAAGTA
>Ga0272448_1007572_pt1 | contig 11470 bp, 8 predicted proteins | sample YNPCB0191_FD_202220 | JGI IMG/M metagenome (GOLD analysis project Ga0272448, IMG submission 202220) | Hot spring sediment microbial communities from Yellowstone National Park, WY, United States - YNP-CB-019-1 | ecosystem: Environmental > Aquatic > Thermal springs > Hot (42-90C) > Sediment... | reverse complement strand
GTCGCCGACTATCTCGAGGGCAAGAAAGTGCCTGCGTACGTTCCGGTGAAGGTCGGGCTGATCGATCAGGCATCGCTCAAGAAGGAGGCCAGGTAGGCTATGGGGGCTGTTGCGGCGGAGACTGCACCGCTTCTCGAGATGCGGTCGATCTCAAAGACCTATCCCGGCGTAACGGCACTGAGCCGAGTAGACTTTTCAGTGATGCCGGGCGAGGTCCACGCGCTGGTCGGGGAAAACGGCGCAGGCAAGTCAACGTTGATGAAGATACTTGCGGGCGCCGATGCGAAAGACGCCGGCCGCATCCTCATCGGCGGTTCGGAGGTCCACATCGACAGCCCGCAGGAAGCAATGCGCCTCGGCGTGTCGATCATCTACCAGGAGTTCAACCTCGTTCCATATATGAACGCGGCCGAGAATATCTTCCTGGGCAGGGAGCCTGCCGGAGCCGTGCCGGGAGTGATCGACTTCCGCAAAATGTACGCCGACGCGGAGGCCATAATCGCCGAGTTGGGAGTCGCTCTCGACGTGCGGGCGCCGATCAACACGCTTTCGGTGGCACAGCAGCAGATGGTGGAGATTGCGAAAGCCACCTCCCGCAAGTCCCGGATCATCGCGATGGACGAGCCGTCCGCCACTCTCACTGAGCACGAGCTTGAGAACTTATTCGCGCTCATTCGCAGGCTCAAGGCGGAGGGCGTCAGCATCATCTACATCTCACACAGACTCGAGGAGATATTTGAGATCGCGGACCGCGTGACCGTATTGCGGGACGGCGAACTCGTTGCAACCAAGAACATCACCGACACGGACCGCGACGACATAATCAAGATGATGGTCGGCAGGGAACTTTGCCCGACGCTGATGCGGGAGTCGACTGCTTCACCAGCGGAGCAGGCGTCAGCCGCATCCGTGGGTAAGGGCGAAATCGCAATCGAGGTTGTTGGGCTTAACAGAGCCGGTGTGCTGCGCGACATCAGTTTTTGTGTCAGGCGCGGCGAAATACTCGGAATTGCAGGCTTGGTCGGCGCGGGGCGCACGGAGGTGGCGCGCGCGATATTCGGTGCCGATCCTATCGACAGCGGCGAGATTAGGATCTACGGCAAGCCCGTCAAGATCAGGTCGCCGCGACATGCCATCTCGCTTGGAATAGGGCTCGTCCCGGAGGATCGCAAGGCATTGGGCCTGGTGCTCGGGATGGCGGTGCGCGAAAACATCTCGCTTGCCAATCTCGGAGTCCTGTCGCGCCTGGGTTTCGTGAGCAGGCGGCGCGAGCGGGAGGTGGCGCGGAAGTTCGTCGAAGATATAATGATTAAGACGCCTTCGGTCGAGCAGGCTGTTCAGAACCTCTCCGGCGGCACCCAGCAGAAGGTCGTGCTTGCCAAGTGGCTGTTCACCGAGTCCAAGGTCTTGATCTTCGACGAGCCGACGCGCGGCATCGATGTCGGCGCCAAAGCCGAAATCCATCAGCTCATGAACCGCCTCGCCGAAAACGGGGTCGCTGTCATCATGATATCTTCGGAGCTTCCCGAAGTGCTCGCAATGAGCGACCGGATACTCGTCATGCACGAGGGCGAGATTGCCGGTGAACTGTCTCGCGAAGAAGCGACGCAGGAACGCATCATGCATCTTGCCACCGGGGGGCAGTAGGCATTCGAATGCTGCAGGCGGATCGCAGAATGCGCAAGTCGCCCGTCCCAACAGGCGGCATGGTAGGCCAGTTGGTGTACTTCGGGTACATGCTGGTGTTCCTCGCAGGGCTCTGCGTGTTCTTTCAGATCATGACGGGCCGCTTCGTCAGCGCCGAGAACTTCTCCAACGTCCTGCGCCAGATATCCGTCACCACCATCATCGGCGTCGGAATGACGATCGTCATAATCAGCGCCGGCATCGATTTGTCGGTTGGAGCGATCCTCGCACTCGCCGGAGTGCTATCCACCGCCGTCATCATGCGTGGTTTTCCCATGCCGTTTCCTTATCCTTCGGACTCTGCCATGACCCCATCCTGGCCGCTGCCGGCGAGCCTGCCGCTGGCAGTCGTTGTGGCGGGCGCGGTAGGCGGCATCTGCGGCGTGCATAATGCAATCCCGATCGTGAAGCTGCGCGTGCCGCCGTTTATCGCAACGCTTGCGATGTTCTCTCTGGCGCGCGGGTTTGCGCTCATATACGTAGGCGGCGGCCAAGTCGGCAATCTGCCGGAGGGATTCACAAGCATGGTGGGCGAGGGCTACGTGATGCCCATTGTCGCTCTGTCGACAGTGGTCATCGGTTACGTGCTGTTGTCCTGGACCCGATTCGGACGCGCGGTCTACGCGATTGGAGGCAACGAGCAGGCCGCCCGGCTTTCCGGCGTTAACGTGGCACGGGTCAAGTTCTGGGTTTATGTGATATGCGGGATGCTTGCCGGGATCGCGGGCTTGCTGCTTGCAGGCCGAATCGGCGCGGGTGACCCCAAGTCCGGCATGGGCTACGAGCTCAACGCCATCGCGGCGGTCGTCGTGGGCGGCACGAGCCTGATGGGAGGCGTGGGAACTATCCCCGGCACTCTGCTTGGGGCGGTGATCATCGGCTCGCTCGACACCGGCCTTGGACTGATGGGAATCAACTGGTTTGTCCAGATGGTCGTAAAGGGGTACGTGATCCTTATTGCTGTCATCCTGGATCAGATGAAAAAGCGCTGAGGCGCGCCGGCCGGCAGAGCCGGCGTGCCTATTCCAAGTAGTCCCTGAGCTTCCTGCTCCGGCTCGGGTGGCGAAGCTTCTTGAGGGCTTTCGCCTCTATCTGGCGGATGCGCTCGCGGGTGACTTTGAAGTGTCGCCCGACTTCCTCGAGTGTCCGCGAATACCCATCATCAAGGCCGAATCGCATCTTGAGCACGTCGCGCTCGCGTGGAGTGAGATTGTTCAGCGTCTCCTCGATCTTTTCGCGCAGGATCAAGTTGGACGCGGCCTCCGAGGGCGATACTGCCTCGCCGTCTTCGATGAAGTCTGCAAGCCGACTGTCTTCCTCCTCACCGATCGGTGTTTCGAGTGACAGCGGCTCGGGCGCGATGCGCATAATCTCGCTGACCCGATCCGGCGCCATACCCATTTCGGCTGCAACCTCGTCGAGAGTCGGCTCGCGGCCCAGGTCCTGCAAGAGCTGGCCCTGGGTCTTGATGAGCCGATTTATGGTCTCGACCATATGCACCGGTATTCGAATCGTGCGGCCCTGATCGGCTATGGCACGCGTGATGGCCTGCCGAATCCACCACGTCGCATAAGTGCTGAACTTGTAGCCTTTTCGGTAGTCGAACTTCTCGACTGCGCGTATCAGACCAATGTTTCCTTCCTGGATTAGATCAGGAAAGCTCATGCCGCGCCCGGAGTAGCGCTTGGCGATGCTGACGACCAGCCTCAGGTTCGCCTCGGTAAGCACGGCCTTGGCCTCGTCGTCGCCCGCCTCGATCTTTTTTGCCAGCGACACTTCCTCGTCTATCGTAAGAAGCGGCGTCTTGCCGATCTCGCGCAGCCACATACGCACCGAGTCGTCAAGGGGCAGCCCTTCGATGACGCTCAAGTCCTCCTCGGCCGCTTCGGCCTCCTTAACGCCGAACTCGTCCTCGAGGTCGGGTTCAAGCTCATCGGAAACGTCCTTGATCTTCTCAACGACCCGAATGCCCTCGTCTGCGAAGGTCTGCAGGATGTCATCAACCTGTTCGGCGTTGATGTCCTCGTGACTGAGGGTGTCGTTGATCTGATCGTAGGTCAGAACGCCGCTGCGCTTGCCTTCCTCTATGAGCCTCTGCAGGCGATCGTTTCCCTTCAGTTCAACAGCCACCGTGCTCATCTCCCTTCGACCCCCCAATCTTCAAGAAGGAGGCCCACTGCTGGAGCCGGTTTGTACTATAGGTTCTAATCAAGGTCAATCCCTTCATTCGTATTGAGCCTGAACTTGCTTGAATTCTCGCAATCCCGCATCCGATCCGGACGCTGTATGCCGGCAAGTTCAGGATAACGGCTTGATTCATCTGCGAAACGGGGCGGACGTCTCCTTTACGAGTCGGAGATACTCTTCATATTCGTCGTCCCCGCGACGCACAGCCCCGGCCTCGATCTTGCTAGCCAGGTCACGCATTCGAGCAAGTCGCTCGTTCTTTCGATGATCGACTATCGCCTGAATCAGCCCTTCTACGGGATGATCCAGCTCACATTCGTCCAATCCCACCAGCAGGTCGACCAACAGGCTCTCAGCCGGGGTGTTGGAGACTCGCAATTGCAAGTCTTCCTGATCTATTTTTCCCAGCTCGGAGCATTGCTTACTCAATGCCTCGGCCAGCGCCCGCTCCTGCTCGCCTGTAAATTCCTTCGGCGGAAGTGCGTCAAAAACCTTGCTTGCATCGACGCGAGAAAAAAGAATTATGCCCAATAACAGCCGTTCCCACTTCTGCACCGGCGTTAGTTCGGAAGCTGGCCGATGTATGGTCGTCTCAGCAGGCCCCGGTTTCACCGAAGAGCTTCGTTTCGCCCTACGTGATCTCTTGCGGGCAATCTCGCTCCTGATATGATCTTCCGCCAGTGTAGTGCCGGTGCCGAAGTTCGGATGGTATTTCGCGAGGAACCGTATCAGTCTCTCGCGTTCCACTGCGCTGTCAACCTCGGCCAGAACACCGATAGCTTCTCCTAGGGCTGCGGTTTTACCTTCATCAGTTGCCAGGTCATGTTTGGATAATGCCAGCTTGACCCGGTAGTCGAGAATAGGCAGCGCTCGGTCGAGAAGCTCGGCGAACTTCGATGCGTCGCCGCCGCGCAGAAGGCTGTCAGGGTCCTCGCCTTTCGGCATACTCATTATACGCACGCGGAACCCGGATTGTTCAAACATGGGCGCGCTCCTCAGCGCGGCCTGCATCCCGGCTGAGTCCGAGTCGAAGGCGAGAACAACGTTCTTTGTGAACCGACCTATAACATTTACGTGTCCTTCGGTAAGCGCCGTTCCCATCGTAGCGACCGTGTTCTCGAAGCCGGCGGACTGAGCCGCGATCACGTCCATGTAGCCTTCGACCACTAAAACGCAATCCTCTCGCGGAATCGCCTTGCGCGCGATGTTGAGGCCGTAGAGCGTTTTGTTCTTGGCAAAGAGCACCGACTCGGGCGAGTTCAAATACTTCGGCTGCTCGTCGCCCAGCGCTCTACCCCCGAACGCAACGATTCGCTCCGAGACGTCCATTATCGGAAACATCAGACGGTCTCGGAAACGGTCATAGAAGCCCATTGAGCTCTCTCGAGCGACCAGCAGGCCGGCCTTGACGGCGTCGGCAACGTCGATTCGCTGCTGCTGAAGGTAGCTAAGCAGGCCATCCCAGCTTTCGGGCGCGTAGCCGAGCTTGTAGCGATCGATTGCGTCGGGGCAGAGACCGCGCTTGAGCAAATACTCCCTTGCTTTGCTCGACGCATCCAGGCACCGTCGAAAATATGCGCAGGCCGCGTTGTTGGCGCGCAGTATCCGCTCGCGATCACTGTAAGCGCGCGCTGCCTTCTCAGACTTCTCGATTGTTACTCCGACTTTCCGAGCCAACTGCTCGACCGCCTGAGGAAACGTCAGGTTGTCCATTTTCTGTACGAACTTGAAGACGTCCCCGCCTTCACCGCACCCGAAGCACTTCCATATCTGCCGCTCCGGGTTGACATGGAACGACGGCGTCTTCTCGTTGTGAAAAGGACACAGGCCGACGAACGCTCGCCCCGCCTTGCGAAGCGCGACGTGGGCCGATACGATCTCTACGAGATCACACTTCTCGCGGATTTCCTCAAGGGGATAACGAAAAGTCTCCACAGCTGTAAACCTGTTCGGCTGTCTGCTATCAGCCATTGGGTGTCGGCGCACTCAAACAAGAAAGGCAATCAGCGGTCGCACGCATCCTGCACGACCGCTGAAAAGCTGATGACTGCAAGCCGGCTGCCGAAAGCCCGAAGCCGACAGCTACTGCTGCAACTGCTCCGGCACCATCGCTATGGTGACGCCGACCAGCCTCTTGTTCAGAAAAGTGTAAAGCGCACGGCTCTTGTTTACATAGCTGACGCGCAGGAAACGCGACGCATATCGCTGGTTTTCCGGATAACCGCAGACCCACAGAACGAGCTTGTATGTATCACCTAGTTGCAGGCCGGTCCGAGTCTTTGACAGCGCCCACGGCCCCTGGCCGCCGACGGTTATCTGCGTAACGAGGCCGTCGGTGACTATGAATTCCAGAGTGATTCCGTTGGGCAAGTCATAGGTCCACGTGACTTCCTCCGAAGTGATAGTACTAGGGCCGCTCTGCACGGTGGGCGCAACCTCGGCCGCCGCCGGCGGGTTGGTGCCCGGAGGGTTCATTCCAGGCAGAGGGGGAAGCGGTGGATTCTGCAGACCGAGCATCGCCGCAGCCTGATTCACGCCCGCCTGAAGCCCCCCGCCGAATATGTTAGTCTGCGGCGGCGTATACGGAATTCCGGCGACGACGGGTGCGTTCTGTTGTGCGGCCTGGGACTGGGTGATGCCGATCGTAATCCGGCTCGGGTTGCCCCATTTGGCGAGGACCTCTCTGGCCGGTCTGCCGAGCCGTATGCCTGCCAGGACATCTTCAGGCAGGGTGGGTGCGTAGAATACGCGATTCTTGACAACAGCGGACCCGGCCAAAATGTTGGCCGGAACCTTAATCTTCGTTGCTGCGGCGCCGGCCGTTGCCAGCGCCGACACCAACACAGCCACCAGCCCTATCTCAACGGCATACGCCTTCCGCCATATCAACATTGAATGAAACTCCTCCGCGCTGTGCGCGCCACAGAATCCAATACAACTTAGACTCAGCATCACTCCATTCCTCCTAAAAAAGCCTGGGCTATTACCATTCAGCAATTGACTCGAGATGCGGCGGGCTCGTCGCTGACAGGCGACTGCCGAATGCTCTCAATTCGGCAGTTCCGACACCGTGACGAACTCGTAACCCTTCCGCCGGAGCGCATCTATTATGTCAGGCAGCGCATTTAGGGTGACCAATTCCAGATTGTGCAGAAGCACAATTCCGCCGGGTTTGGCCGACGACACGACGTAGTCAAACAGCTTCTGGCGGCTCTTGCCTTCGTAGGGCGCGCAGTTCGCCGACCAAAGCACCGTCGTCAGATGGAACCTGCGCGCCACAGTCGGCAGCTTCTTGCCGACATGTCCGCCGGGCGGCCGCAGGTAGCGCACCTCCTGGCCGGTCAGAGCGCGCAGAGTCGCGGCGGTCTTGAACAACTCCTGTGTGATCTGGGACTCGGTGAGATACTCGAGATCGCGGTGATTATACGTATGGGAGCCGACCTGGTGACCTTCAGCCGCGATGCGCTTCACGATGTCGGGATAGGTCTGCGCCTGCGCGCCGACCAAAAAGAAAGTTGCCTTCACCCCTTTTTGCTTGAGAATGTCCAGTATTCTGGCCGTATCGCTCTTGGGGCCGTCGTCGAACGTAAGTGCAATGACCTTTCTTGCCTTGCTTCCGCCGTAGATCGGCCCTGTTCGCGCTGCGTGTCCGTAAAGCGCCGACAACCGGCCGGCCGCCTCCTCGTGGTCAGGGTCTGCTGCAAGCACGCGTTCAAGCGCGGCCTTTTCGGCCTCTCGATCACCCCGGTGCGACGCGCACAGAGCCACGTTGTAATTGACATTGGCGGCGGAGGCTTTGACGGACATGCACGCCCACAGCCGCCGCCAGAGCTCATCGGCACGCCGGCCGGCGACACGCGCGGAGGGCAGTCCGTCGCCTTTGTTGGCCACTACGACCTTCATCGATTTCGAGCTTACAACAGTGCCGGCGGCGTCGCTGCCTTCGATCCTGACCGTGTGTACGCCGTTGGGCGTTTTTCTTGTGTTCCAGACATAGCTGAACGGCGGCGTATTGCTCATTCCCACGAACGCACCGTCCACAAAGAAAGACACCATGCGAACCTCGCGCGCCCTGGATAGATCCGCCTTGAGATTGACGTTGCCCGACACGGTTGGCAGCTTCGCGCGCGCGGGCGCCTGCGAACGGTAGGCGCGTTTGATCGGGCTGCCCGTCAGAGCAAGCGGTCTGGACTTGTCAAACGTCATCGAGCAGCCGAAGCGCTCCCCACAGCCGGTGCGCCACGCTTTCTCTTGCAAGCTTTGCCAGATGGACTCCGCGTCGCTGTAGCATCCGTGCTGCATCTGTGTCAACGCGTGAAGGGCCTGCAAGGCTTCGTCATAAGAATTCTCTGCGGGCAGGTCGGATATCCCGCCCGCGAGATACTTCACATACCCAATCGTGCCGGCCATATTCAGGTCGGGCCGCGCCTGCTGGGCCTGTATGAAAAGCCGCGCCGCTTCGGCAATGTCAGCCTTGGCCAGCGCGACGAGACCAAGGCCATAAGCAGCTTCGGCGCAGGTCGTATCGAGCTGCGCGGCCGCGGCGAACTCGCTCCCGGCCTCTGCCAATGGCCGGCCTCCCGTCAGAAGCGCGAAACCGAGGGCGCAGTGCGCCAACGGATCGTTCTCGTTCAACGCGAGCGCCTGGCTGAGACTCTGCACGGCGTCCGGATTTCGACCGGTCTCGATGGCCGCGAGGGCGTCATCGATCCAGTCCAAGTACGTCTTCTGAGCCGCCGTCACACTTGCCGCGGCAAAGAGCACAAGTGCAAAAGCGCAGACAACAGTTGGTTTGTACAATTTCGACCGAATGCTCACCTGCCGGCACACTTGCCTTCCTGGCGCGAGGTCTCCCATGGTATGACGACCCCGCGCACGAAATAGTTTCTGACGCGGCTGCAAGGAACTCGAACCGTCTGCCGGTAGTCCAATTCCATGATACGGGGCCGCGCGGCGGGCGCGCAATCTGCTGCGGTGTCGAAGAACTGAGCGCGCGCATGCAGGACGACATGGGCAGGCTCGTTTGTCCAGGCAGGCGGAACTCGTAAGCGCGTTCCGCGCGCGTTGACGTGATTGCGTGCGATGTAGTAGCATTTTACTAACCTTAGCCCTGTGGAGACTGGATATGGCTCGTTATTTCGGTAAGTCGGCTGTGTTCGCTGCTGCGGTACTGTTGATGGGAGGAGCCTGCTGCGGCGCTTATCAACTCATTGCGCCGACCGACGGCCAGGCGGTGCGGGAGAACGTCAAGATTGTGGTTCCGGCAGGCGTCGTTCCGGACGACGGGTTCATATCCGTGCTTGTTGGCGAACCGGGATCGGAACAGTTCGTGGTTGCCTTGAGCAGGGGTGCGGCGAAGCTTGGCGCCGGCGGCGAGCTAGTATTCTACTGGGACAGCAAAGCTCCGTACTATGAGTCCAGTGATCCGAGCAAGCCTCGCTATTTCAAGGACGGGCGCTATCCACTGACGGTCAAGGTGTTCGACTCCACGGGCAAGATGACGGACTCCGCCTCGACTACCATCGAACTCAAGAACCGTGTTCCCAGGACGAATCCCGCCCCGGGTGTATCGCTAGTGAACGCGCTCTCGTTTGGCCAGGTGAACCACTATCGCGTCCACTGCGACGTTTCGGTTTATGAGGTGGTCAATCGCATCGGGCTGCCGCTTCTGGGCGGAATGGGGCTTTCGGGTGATGCGCTGATCATTCAAAGCGTCGAGGATGCCAGACCCGGGGGACAGTACCTCATACGCCTCCGCGTGGACGAAGATGCGTGGGTTTCATCCTACGGAGTCAAGAAATATATCTACGCCGATCAGGAGTTCAAGCCCCAGCTCTACAGGCTGGTGGACAAATACGGCACAGTCATCACCGAGAATATGTTCGCCAAACAGGCCAAGTATCAGATTATGGATGTCTTGCCGGTACTGCCCAGGCATCCGGTCAAGGAAGGTGATCAGTGGGCGGACAGCATGACCCTCAAGATTGACGGCATAACCCCGCTCATCAAGCTCAAAGGCACCGCGTGGCTCGACTCGTTCGAATGGGAAAGCGGTCGAGAGTGCGCCAAGATTACGTCCAATATGGCCAGTGATAGGCCGATCTCGCTGGCGAACGGCAAGATCAAGGGAACCGGCCCCCTCAGCGCCCAGGTCACCACCTACTTCGCCTACAAGACCGGCAGGATGATAGAGCGCAATATCAGGCTGTCGTTCGATTCGTCGATCTCAATGGCTGATTTGACTACGGAGCCGGTTGAATCGTCCCCTCCGCCCGGCATGGGCAACTTGCCTCTTGGTGAGGAGCAGTTCAACGAAGACGTCTACGGCCCGGGCGGTCGTCCGCGCACTACGCCCCAGCCTGGAACGGGACAGCCCGCCGCGCCCGGCACCCAACCCACCGAGGATACCACCAGCAGGAAAAAAGGGAAGGCGGAGCTCAACATAGTCGTCAGACTGGAGAAGTAGCCGGCTTTGGCAAAGGATACTGAGAAACGCGCTGAACTCATCGAGCACCTTGCCGAACTGAGAACCAGAATCATACGCTCGCTCATCTACGTAGCGGTCGGGATGGTCGTAGCGTATTTCTTCTCCGACTGGTTCATCGGAGTGCTGACCCGGCAGTTGAAGCAGGTGCTGCACGCCAGCCACGGCAGGATGATCTTCACGAGCATCACCGAAGCTTTCACTCTCAAGCTTCAGGTCGCGTTTGTCGGCGGGTTGATACTGGCATCGCCGCTTGTCATGATGGAGGTGTGGCGGTTTGTGGCGCCGGGACTGACGGCGAGCGAGAAGCGGCCCTTCCGTTGGATAGCGCCGCTGTCCGTATTCCTTTTCATCGGCGGTGCTGCGGTGTGCTACAGCATCCTGTCGATGGCATTCAAGTGGTTCGCCTCGTTCACGCCGCCTGACGTTGACATCTACCAATCACTGCCCGCCGGCATCCGTTTCGTGCTCCTGATGCTGGTCGCGTTCGGCTGCGGCTTCGAGCTGCCCGTTGTTTTGATGTTGCTGGCTCAGATAGGCATAGTCAACTCTCGTATGCTCAAGAGGAACTGGAGGTATTCAGTGGTCGCCATCTCCATCATTGCCGCCGCGGCCACTCCATCAAACGACATCCTGTCGATGATGACGATGACCGTTCCTCTGGTGGTGCTCTACTTGCTCAGCATCTGGCTGGTGAAATTCGTGGAGCGAAAACCGAGCAGAGAATGATTGCCTATGGACGCAATCGGCTTTCTGGAAGCGATCAGATCGTCGCCTGACTATCGTAACCAGATAGCCTGCGAGAAGCGTATTCCCGCCCGCGATGCGGATTATGCCGAAGTCAGCCCGCCTGTTTCAGGTCGGACGGCAGAGGCCCTGGCGAGGCTCGGCATCGCTCGATTCTACTCACACCAGGCCCAAGCGATAGAAGCGGCCCGGCGCGGCGAGAACGTCATCGTCGTAACCGGTACGGCCAGCGGCAAGACACTTTGCTACAACATACCGGTGATGGAAGCGCTCGAAAAGGACGCTCGGGCCCGCGCGCTCTACATATTTCCTACCAAAGCCCTTGCTCAGGACCAGCTCGGCAAGCTCAGGCTCTACGGCCTGGCC
>Ga0272448_1007570_pt1 | contig 11472 bp, 10 predicted proteins | sample YNPCB0191_FD_202220 | JGI IMG/M metagenome (GOLD analysis project Ga0272448, IMG submission 202220) | Hot spring sediment microbial communities from Yellowstone National Park, WY, United States - YNP-CB-019-1 | ecosystem: Environmental > Aquatic > Thermal springs > Hot (42-90C) > Sediment... | reverse complement strand
GATAAAGACTCGGAGAAAACCCTCTGTGCCTTCGTGTCTTTGTGTGAGAATCACGTTTCACACAAAGGCACAAAGACACAAAGCGATAAAGACTCGGAGAAAACCCTCTGTGCCTTCGTGTCTTTGTGTGAGAATCACGTTTCACACAAAGGCACAAAGACACAAAGCGATAAAGACTCGGAGAAAACCCTCTGTGCCTTCGTGTCTTTGTGTGAGCCTCCGGCGGCTGTGGAAACCCGCCCTACGTGAATTCTCCATTCGCGTCCATTCGTGTGATTCGTGGATAGCGAGCGTGCAAACCTGCGACGCACCTCCGAGGTGCGTCGCAGGTGGGACCGCACAGCGAGCGTAGGGCAGGTTTCCATACCTGCCCTCTGCCCTCGGAGAGAACCCTCTGTGCCTTCGTGTCTTTGTGTGAGCCTCCGGCGGCTGTGGAAACCCGCCCTACGTGAATTTTCCATTCGCGTCCATTCGTGTGATTCGTGGATAGCGAGCGTGCAAACCTGCGACGCACCTCGGAGGTGCGTCGCAGGTGGGACCGCACAGCGAGCGTAGGGCAGGTTTCCATACCTGCCCTCTGCCCTCGGAGAAAGCCCTCTGTGCCTTCGTGTCTTTGTGTGAGAATTATGTTTCACACAAAGGCACAGAGACACAAAGGGATAAAGACCCGGAGAGAACCCTTTGTGCCTTCGTGTCTTTGTGTGAGCCTCCGGCGGCTGTGGAAACCCGCCCTACGTGAATTTTCCATTCGCGTCCATTCGTGTTATTCGTGGATGACGAGCGACCGGGCCGTTTTTGACAGGCGACGGCGAACGGAGTATACTTCGCGGCGCTAAATAAACGGCGCCGCTTGCTGAAGGCAAGCCCATGGCCAGCCTTTCGCAGGTCGGCGCCCGTTCCAATTCTATGCGTGAGGATTACATGCGCCGATGATACGACTCGTCCGGTACCTGAAACCCTATGTGCCGTCCATCCTGCTGACCATCGCCCTGCTGTTTGTGCAGGCCAACGCCGACCTGGCGCTGCCCGACTACATGTCGCGCATCGTCAACAACGGCATCCAACAGGGCGGCGTGGAGAACGCGGTGCCCGAAGCCATCCGCCAAAGCCAGATGAACAAACTCGTCCTCTTCATGACGCCCGAGGACAAGGCGCTGGTGCTGGGCCACTACACCCTCATCACCCAAGACTCGCCCGACTACGCCACGTATGTTCGGCGATACCCCGCGCTCGCCAACCAACCCGTGTACGTGCGGAACCCCATCGGGAAGGCCGAGATGGAAACGCTGAACCCAATCCTGGGCAAGGCGCTGGTCGTCGTCTCGGGCATAGAGCAGGTGATGGCCGATCCGACCAAGGCCGCCGCCATGGGCCAGAGCCTGGGGTTTGACCTCAGCAAACTGCCGCCTGGGATGGACCTGTTCGCCGTGCTGGGCAGGCTTCCCGCGGCCCAGTTGGCGCAGATCACCACGGCCATCAACGAGAAGTTCGCAGCCCTGGGCGACCGCATGATCACCCAGATGGCGGTGCGCGCCGTCAAGGCCGAATACGATGCGCTGGGCATGGATACCAGCAGAATCCAGACGAACTACATCCTTCGCACGGGCGGCTCCATGCTGCTCATCTCGTTCCTGTCCATCGTCTGCGCCATCATCGTGGGGTTTCTGGCGGCCAGGACGGCGGCAGGCGTGGCCCGCGACCTGCGCCGCGACGTCTTCCGCAGGGTAACGGACTTCTCCAACGCGGAGTTTGACAAGTTCTCCACCGCATCCCTCATCACGCGCTCCACCAACGACGTAACGCAGGTGCAGATGGTAGTGATGCTGATGATGCGCATGGTGTTCTACGCGCCCATCATCGGCATCGGCGGCGTCATTCGGGCCATTGACAAGAGCGCCAACATGTGGTGGATCATCGCCGTGGCGGTGCTCACGCTCCTGGGCCTCATCCTGACGGTTTTCTCCATCGCCCTGCCGAAGTTCAAGGCCATCCAGAAACTGGTGGACCGCCTGAACCTGGTGGTGCGCGAGAACCTGTCGGGCATGATGGTCATCCGGGCCTTCAACAAGCAGCGATTTGAGGAAGCGCGCTTTGACGAGGCGAACAGGGATTTGACGCGCACCAGCCTGTTCGTCAACCGCGTCATGGTCGTCCTGATGCCGGTGATGATGCTCATCATGAGCGGGCTGTCGCTGATCATCATCTGGGTGGGGGCGCACCAGGTGGCTGAATCCACCATGCAGGTGGGCGACATGATGGCCTTCCTCCAGTACGCGATGCAAATCGTCTTCGCCTTCCTCATGATGACCATGATGTTCATCTTCCTGCCGAGGGCGTCGGTGTCGGGCGACCGCATCGCCGAGGTGCTGGAGACGAAGCCGACCATCAAGGACCCCGAGCATCCCAAGGAGTTCAAAGAGCCGTTCCAGGGGCGAATAGAGTTCTGCCACGTGCACTTCCGCTACCCGGACGCCCTGGAGGACGTGCTGCACGACATCAGTTTTGTGGCCGAGCCGGGCAAGACCACCGCCTTCATTGGCTCTACCGGTTCGGGCAAGTCCACCATCATCAACCTGATCCCGCGCTTCTACGACGTAACGGCGGGCGCCATCTACGTGGACGGCATAGACATCCGCGAGGTGCGCCAGAGAGACCTGCGCGACAGGATTGGATACGTCCCGCAGAAGGGCGTCCTGTTCTCGGGCACGATTGAGAGCAACCTTCGCTATGCCGACGAGGACGCCGACGAGGAGAACATCCGACAGGCCATTGAGGTGGCCCAGGCGGGCGAATTCGTCTTCGCCAGGCCCGAGGGTCTGGCGGCGGAGATCGCCCAGGGCGGGGCCAACGTGTCGGGCGGGCAGAAGCAGCGCCTGTCCATCGCCCGCGCCCTGGTGAAGAAGCCTTCCATCTACATCTTTGACGAGAGTTTCTCGGCGTTGGATTACAAGACCGATGCCGCCCTGCGCAGGGCGCTGAAAGACATCACCGGGAAGAGCACCGTGCTCATCGTTACTCAGCGCGTCTCCACCATCATGAATGCCGACCAGATCATCGTTCTGGACGAGGGCCGAATCGTGGGCAAGGGGACCCACCGCGAACTGATGGAGACCTGCGAGGTTTATCGGGAAATCGTCCTGTCGCAACTGGGGCGGGAGGAGGCCGCATGAGCATGCCAACCAGCACTGCACCCAACAGAAACGGGCCCGGAGACGGGCGCGGGCCACTGCTCGGTCCCGGAGCGCCCGGCGGCCGCGGTCCCATGATGGGGCCTGGCCCCATGGGCAGGGGCGGCCCCATGGCCATGATGAAGGGCGAGAAGCCCCGCGACTTCAAGGGCACCATGAGGAAACTCATCCAGTACCTCGGGGCCTACAAAATCTCCATTGCCGTCGTCATGGTATTCGCCGTCGCCTCCACGATATTCTCCATCGTGGGGCCCAAGATCCTGGGCAAGGCCACCACCAAACTCTTTGAGGGCGTGATGGCCCAAATTGCCGGCACCGGCACGGGCATTGACTTTGACTACATCGGGCGCATCTTGCTCACGGTGCTGTTCCTGTACCTGCTCTCGGCCCTGTTCAGTTACATCCAGGGCTGGATCATGTCGGGCGTGTCCATGAACATCACCTACCGCTTCCGCAGGGACATCGCCGCCAAGATCAATCGGATGCCTCTCCGGTACTTTGACAAGACGACGCACGGCGAGGTGCTGTCCCGCGTAACCAACGACGTGGACACGGTCAACCAGACCCTGAGCCAGAGCCTCACCCAGATCATCACGTCGGTAACGACCCTCATCGGCGTGCTGGCGATGATGTTCTCCATCAGTTGGCAGATGACGCTGGTGGCGCTGTTGATGGTGCCGCTGTCGCTGGTGATCATCAGCCTGGTCATCAGTCGCTCGCAGCGGTACTTCCGACGGCAGCAGGACTACCTGGGGCACATCAACGGGCACATAGAGGAGACCTACGGCGGCCACGTGGTGGTCAAAGCCTTCAACGGCGAGGCCAAGAGCGCCGAACGGTTTGATACCCTCAACACCGTGCTGTACGACTCGGCGTGGAAGTCGCAGTTCCTGTCGGGCATGATGATGCCGGTGATGGGGTTCGTGGGCAACCTGGGGTATGTGGGCGTGAGCATTCTGGGCGGCTACCTGGCGGTTCGCGGCGCCATCACCGTCGGCGACATCCAGGCGTTCATCCAGTACGTGCGGTCGTTCACGCAGCCCATCACCCAGATCGCCAATATCTCCAACGTCCTGCAGCAGACCGCAGCGGCCGCCGAGCGCGTCTTTGAGTTCCTGGCAGAGGAAGAAGAGGTGCCCGACCCGGCCCAACCCGTGCGGCTGGAGGACGTGAAGGGCCAGGTGGAGTTCCGCCACGTGCGCTTCGGGTACAATCCGGACAAGGTGGTGATCAAGGACTTCTCGGCGCTCATCAGGCCAGGCCAGCGGGTGGCCATCGTCGGGCCGACGGGCGCGGGCAAGACGACGCTGGTCAAACTGCTGATGCGGTTCTACGACGTGGACGACGGGGCCATCCTGGTGGACGGCCACGACATCCGCGAGTTCGCCCGCGAGGATTTGCGCAAGATCTTCGCCATGGTGCTCCAGGACACGTGGCTGTTCAACGGAACCATCATGGAGAACATCCGCTACGGCCGCCCAGACGCAACGGACGAGGAGGTCATCGCGGCAGCGCGCGCCGCTCATGTGGATCACTTCGTCCGCACCCTGCCCGAAGGGTACAACATGGTGATCAACGAGGATGCGTCCAACATCTCCCAGGGGCAGATGCAGTTGCTCACCATCGCCCGCGCCGTCCTGGCCAACCCCAAGATTCTCATCCTGGACGAGGCGACCAGTTCGGTGGACACCCGCACCGAGATGCTCATCCAGGACGCCATGTATCGGCTGATGGAAGGGCGCACGGCATTCATCATCGCGCACCGCCTGTCCACCATCCGCAACGCCGACCTCATCCTGGTCATCCGCGACGGCGACATCGTGGAGCAGGGCACGCAGGAGGAACTGCTGGCGCGCAACGGGTTCTATGCGGAACTGTACTACAGCCAGTTTGAGCGCGTGGCGGTAGCCTGACGGGAGTTCACCGCAGAGCGCGCGGAGAACGCAGCGGTTCTGTTCGTTCCTTTGCGCTCTTTGCGGTGAAATAGTCTCTGGGCGGAGCGAGGCATGGCGCAGCGGTTCATCATGGGACTCGCGCTCAGCCTGCTCATCGGCGGGCTGGGCTACTGGCGCGGGGCGCTGTCGGGTTCGGGGGTGGCGGGGGCCGTGCTGGTCGGCACCGCCACCTTCGCGTTCGGGGGCTGGGACTGGGGGCTGATCCTCGTGCTGTTTTTCCTCTCGTCCAGCGCCCTGTCGCGCTTTCGCGCCAGCGCCAAAGAGCGCGTCGCCGAGAAGTTCGCCAAGGGCGCGCGCCGCGACATGGGCCAGGCCCTCGCCAACGGCGGCCTGGGCGCGCTGCTCGCCGCGGCCTCTCGCCTTTGGCCATCGCCCCTGTGGTTCGCAGCCTTCGTCGGCGCGCTGGCGGCGGTGAATGCCGACACATGGGCCACCGAGATCGGCGTTCTGTCCGCGCGGCCCCCGCGGCTCCTCACCACGGGACGGCGCGTGCCGCCGGGCACGTCGGGAGGCGTCTCACCGCTGGGCACGGCGGCGGCGCTGGCGGGCGCGGCGTTCATCGGGGCCTGCGCCGCGCTTCTGGCCTGGGCCTCGGGGTTGGCCGCGCCGTGGGTGTACCTGCCGGTGGGGACGGCGAGCGGGCTGGCGGGGGCATTGGCCGACTCGCTCCTCGGGGCCACCGTGCAGCGCATCTACCACTGCCCCGCGTGCGGCAAGGAGACCGAGCGCCGCGTGCACGCCTGCGGGACGCCCACGCGCCCCCTCCGGGGCTGGGTGTGGCTCAACAACGACTGGGTGAACTTCCTGGCGTCGGCGGTGGGGAGCGGAGCGGGGGTCGCGGTGGTTATGGCGATTATCCGGTAAGCGCGCGGGGGCGTCTCCGTGCTGGCCCTCTGCCCCTGTAACCGCGAATCCACACGAATCCACGCGAATGGGGAACAGTAGGGGCAGGTTTCCATGCCTGCCCCATGTTTCACACAAAGGCACAGAGACACAAAGGGATAAGGACACGGAGAAAACCCTTTGTGCCTTCGTGTCTTTGTGTGAGCCTTCGGCTTTGTGTGAGAATCATGTTTCACACAAAGGCACAGAGACACAAAGGGATAAGGACACGGAGAAAACCCTTTGTGCCTTCGTGTCTTTGTGTGAGCCTTCGGCTTTGTGTGAGAATCATGTTTCACACAAAGGCACAGAGACACAAAGGGATAAGGACACGGAGAAAACCCTCTGTGCCTTCGTGTCTTTGTGTGAGCCTTCGGCTTTGTGTGAGAATCATGTTTCACACAAAGGCACAGAGACACAAAGGGATAAGGACACGGAGAAAACCCTCTGTGCCTTCGTGTCTTTGTGTGAGCCTTCGGCTTTGTGTGAGAATCATGTTTCACACAAAGGCACAGAGACACAAAGGGATAAAGACACGGAGAAAACCCTCTGTGCCTTCGTGTCTTTGTGTGAGCCTTGGCGGCTGTGGAAAGCCGCCCCACGTGCCTGCTTTTGCATTCCCCATTCGTGTGCATTCGTGTTATTCGTGGATGGCGAACTGTAACCGCGAATCCGCGCGAACCCACGCGAATGGGAACAGTAGGGGCCGCGGAGCGCCGATTGACACGCCCACGCGCGCGTTCTATAATGGGCCAAATCGCGACAGGGAGGACGCCCGCAATGGCAGCCAACGCCGTGAACGAGAACGATATCCCCTGGGGGCCTCACCCCCGCTATGAGGGGCTGCAAATGAAGGTGCTGGTCCCCGGCGCTGTCAACCCCGCGCTCAACGTCAGCCGTGTGCGCGTAGAGGTGGGCAAGCAGATTCCGCCCCACGTGCACGCGGCATCATCCGAGACCTTCTACATCCTCCGGGGGACGGGCGTCTGCTACTTGGGCGATACGCCGGTCCCCTTCGGCCCCGGGTTCTGCTTCTACGCGCCGCCGGGGCACGAGCATCGCCTGGAAAACACGGGCGCGGAGCCGGTGGAGATTCTGGCGGTCTTCGCGCCGCCGGTTGCGTAGTACCCCGAGCGGGCTTTCCGCGTTAGATTGGGCGAGGAGGCGTTGAATTGGCAAGGCGCTGGGTTATCGCGGGAGCGGCAACACTCTTGTGCATCCTTGCTCTGGGAGCGGCCGTGAGGGCTGCGGTTTCGCCCGACCCCGATGCCCAGCAGCCCACGGTCATGATCCTGCCCAACACGCAGACGGTGGCCCCCGGAGAGACGGCCCTGGCGCGGGTGTGGGTTGAGGACATCACCAACCTGCAGGGCGCGGCGGTTACCATCCTCTTTGACCCCACGAAGGTCCAGGTTGTGGATGCCAACACGAGCCTGCCGGGGATTCAAGTGGAGCCGGGGCCGCTGTGGTCGGCATCGGCGTATCCGTCCAACCCGATCATCAACATCGCCGACAACGCTACAGGCGTGATTACCTACGAGCAGGCGCTGCTGGGGTCGGCGTTCACCGGCAGCGACGACATGATCCTGATCACGTTCTCGGCCGTGGCGCCGGGCCGCTCCGACATCATCCTCAGCCGCGTGCAGATGCTCAACAACTTCGGCGAGTACATCCCGGTGCAGATTCGCGACGGCGAGATTCTCATCTCGGGCACCGTCCCGACCTTCACGCCCACGGCCACCCGCACGCGCACGCCCACCGCCACCCCGACGCGAACCCCCACCGCGACGCCTACGCCCAGCCCCACCCGCACGCCGACGGCGACGGCGACGATGACCCCAACAGCCACTCGGACCGGGACGGCGACAGCCACCCCGACGCCGACGCGCACGCCCACGGCAACCGCCTCGCTCACGGCGACGCCCACGCGCACGAACACGCCCGCGGCCTCGCCCACGAGCACGAGGACGGGGACCCCGTCGGCGACGGCCACGCCTACGCGCACCGCCACCGCCACCCCGACGCGCACGCCCACGATGACGGCGACGCCCACGGCCACGCGCACGCCGACGTTCACGCCCGGGCCTTCGCCCACGCCCTCGGCCACCGCAACGCCGACGGCGACGGCCACGCCCACCCCCACGGCGACGGAAACGCTCACGGCGACGCCCACGGCCACGCCCGGGCCTTCGCCCACGCCCACCGACACCCCCACGGCGACGCCCACGATCACGCCCGGGCCTTCGCCCACGCCCACCCCAACGTCCCCGCCCGCGCCTGTGCAGCGGCTGCGCCTGCCGGCCATCGCCTGCTCGCGCACCGACGAGTACGAACCCAACAACTTCCAGGCGCAGGCCTACGGGCCGGTGGTCTCGGGCCAGAGGTACGTGGGGTTCCTGGCCAGCATGATGGACTACGACTGGTTCTACCTGGTGAAGGCGGCGCCCGGGCCGATAGACATCACCCTTGACGTGCCGCCGAGCGGCGATTACGACATCTACCTGTTCCTGGCAGGCGCGACGGGCGGCAACCAGTACGTGGCGAAGTCGGACCGGTACGGGAACGGCGTGGACGAGTACATCTACTTCAACGCGCCTATCGCCACGGAGTACTACATCTTGGTCTATCCTTATAGCGACGCGCACCCCAACGCGCCCTACGTGCTTCGCGTGCTCTACTGATTCGGCGCCAACGGGGGCTGTCGCGGCGATTCCCATGCAGAGGAGGCGTTCCCTTGTGGTTTGAGACTGCGCTGGTAGCGCCAGGCGTCCACCGCATCACCGAGGGCGGCATGGTACACGCATACCTGATTCAGGGCGACGACTGGGCCGTCCTGGTGGATTCCGGCTTTGGCATCGGCGACATCGGCCAGGTGGTCCGGGACCTCACGGAGTTGCCGGTGCTCCTCGTCAACACGCACGCCCATCTGGACCACGTGGGCGGCAACGCGCACTTCGCGACGGTCTTCCTGCATCGGCGCGAATCCCTGGCCGAGGTCGCGGAGACCGCCCGCCGCTTCCGCGAACTCGCCACCCAGGCCGACTTCCCCGAGCCGTTCCCGGACGGGTTCTCCATGGAGCGGTACGCCCCCCAGGTGCCCGAGCCGACGCACCGCCTGGCCGGCGGGGAGACGATAGACCTGGGCGGGAGGGCGCTGGAGGTGTTGCCCACGCCCGGCCACACGGCGGGGAGCATCTGCCTGCTGGACGAGGGCAGCCGCCTCTTGTTCACGGGCGACACCATCACGGACCGCCCGCTCCAGGGCATCGGCGATGGCGTGAGCCTGGCCGAGTACCAGGGGACGCTGCGATTGCTGGCGGAGATGGCGCCGGACGTGGACTTGCTGTTCCCTGGGCATGGGCCGTCTCCGCTCGTCCCGGCCATCATGGGGGAACTCGCGGGCGCTGCCCACGCCCTGGAGGACGCGCAGTTCCAGCAGACCACGATCGGCGGGCGGCCTGTGCGGGCGGCGAACGCGGGGCGGTTCACGTTTTTTGTGCGCCTGCCCTGGGAATCGGCGGACGAGCGGTGAACCGCATGTCTAGATGAGCAGGAGGAAGAATCGGATGGCAGAAGCGCCAGGGTCATACAGGATCATCTGCACGGTGATACGCCAGGAGGGCCGGTGCGCCATGGGCCACAAGGTGGGCGACCAGATCGTCATGGACGAGAGCGGCGTGCACGGCAACATCTGCTTCCACGCGCTGTACTCGCTGATACCGAAAGCGTTCGCGATGATGTACGGGGCCACTTTCCCCTGGCTTGAGGACAAGGACGTGGCCACCCACGCCTGCCCGGACGCCGAGAACCCCCTGGTGTTTGAACTCCGGAGAGTGCGGTAGGCAACATCGGCGAGATCGGTGAGCGGAGTGGGGCCTTGCGCGTGCTTGTCGTGGCGACCCACAACCGAGGCAAACTGCGAGAATACGAGGAACTGCTCGCGGGCCTGCCCGTGCAATTCACCAGCCTGGCCGACCTGGGCGTGCGCGATGAATCCCAAGAGGGCCACGCGGGATTCGCGGACAACGCGCGACTGAAGGCGCGGTTCTTCGCGCGCCTCACGGGGCAACTCACCCTGGCCGACGATTCCGGGCTGGAGGTGGACGCGCTGGGCGGCGACCCGGGCGTGCGCTCGGCGCGGTATTCGGGCGCGGGTCGGAGCGACCGAGAGCGGTACGAACTGCTGCTGTCGCGCCTGGGCGAGATTCCACCGGAAGGGCGCACGGCGCGGTTCCGCTGCGCCATCGCCGTGGCCGTACCCGACGGGGTGTTGTTCACGGTGGAGGGGACTTGCGAGGGCCTCATCACGATGCTCCCCCGCGGCAGTTACGGGTTCGGCTACGACCCGGTGTTCTACGTCGTGGAGCGCGGGCGCACCATGGCCGAATTGAAGCCTGCGGTCAAGAATCAAATCTCCCATCGGGCGCGCGCTGCCCAAGCCGCGCTTCCGTTGTTGCGGGCCATCCTGGGCGCGTGAGACGGGCGCCCGGATTCGTGCCGTGCTGCCGCATGGGGGGCTAGAGGGTGCAGGGATCGGCGCCCTGGGATTCGCGGGCCAGCACGTCCAGGTAGCGTTCCAGGTAGCGCATGATGTCGGCCCGCTCCTCGGGGGTGAAGTGCGCCAGCAACTGGCGCGTGCGTTCCATGCGCTGCGCCCGCGCGCGCTCCAGCAGCGCCTCGCCCTCGGCGGTGAGCGACACGATGACCGAGCGGCGGTCGTTGGGGTCGCGGCGGCGCTCCACCAGCCCGGTGCTCGCCAGGCGGTCCACAATGCCGGTCATGGTAGCCGAGCACTGTTCCGTCGCCTCGGCCAGAGTCCCGATGGCCACGCTGCCGCCGTGCGCCTGGATGAACATGAGCGCCAGGAACTGGGGCATGGTCAGGCCGAGGGCGCTCAGCGTTTCTGCGAACCGCCTGCGCTGCCTCCATACCAGCAGGGCGACCATTTCTTCAAACCGCGCGACGTCGGAATCCTCCAAGGTGTACGCTCCTGGCAGGGTAGCCGGCCATCCGTGCGCCTGCACGGTGCCGGCGGGATTATTTTGCATCGCTAAGTATACAGGACAAACCCATTTCTGTCAAACGCGCGGCTAGGCCGGGGCGTATTTCGGTTCGGATGCGAGCGTGGTTCACCTCACCCATCCCCACCCGGCCCTCCCCTTACCCGACGCGCGGCGAGGCCTACCTCACCCATCCCCACCCCGGCCCTCCCCTTACCCGACGCGCGGCTGGGCCCACCTCACCCATCCCCACCCGGCCCTCCCCTTACCCGACGCGCGGCTGGGCCCACCTCACCCATCCCCACCCCGGCCCTCCCTTACCCGACGCGCGGCGAGGCCTACCTCACCCATCCCCACCCCGGCCCTCCCCTTCCCTCTCCGCCGGCGGAGAGGGAAGGGGAGGGTGTGGGAGGGGTTAGGTGAGGTCAAGCGCGCGCGGGAAGAAAA
>Ga0272448_1007569_pt1 | contig 11473 bp, 10 predicted proteins | sample YNPCB0191_FD_202220 | JGI IMG/M metagenome (GOLD analysis project Ga0272448, IMG submission 202220) | Hot spring sediment microbial communities from Yellowstone National Park, WY, United States - YNP-CB-019-1 | ecosystem: Environmental > Aquatic > Thermal springs > Hot (42-90C) > Sediment... | reverse complement strand
TGAAGCGGACGAACGCGTACAATCTGAGGATGCCCGGGTATGCTGAGATGATGCGCGAAGCAGATGCGCGTTTCGCTTTGTCGTTGTCGTATTCGTTTTCGATGACGGATAACTTCACTGCACCAACACCGCTTCAATCTCTTCGTCGCTCACGCGGCGGATCACCTCGTCGCGCCGCTTGAGCCAGCGCGGCAAGCCGAGGATGCCGGCGATCTGACCGCGCAGCCGCGCGCGCGCCGCCGCGCCGCGCAGGTTGTGCAAAGCATCTTGAGCAATTTGCCACTGCGCTTGGATGATTCTGCGCCGGTATTTTTTCCACAGCGACGCCGGATAATTCTTCGCCAGCACCCAGATGAAATTGCGTCCGACGAAGAAACTCGCGAGCGCGCCGCCACCGGTCGCGCTGACGCGGTGATAGACGATGGCGCGGGGCGCGTAGGCCACGGCGTAGCCGGCGAGCCGCGCGCGCCAGTTCAAATCGACATCCTCGCAATAACTGCCCAGTTGTTCGTCGAATCCGCCAATTTCGCTGAACATTGTTTGGCGATATGCCGCCGCGCCAGCGCACGCACCAAAGACGCCGTGCGCATCATCGTACTGACCATGATCTTCTTCCCACACCCCGCGATTGCCGGGAATCCCATCGACGCGGTAGAAATCGCCGGCGCTGTGCAGGCAATTGCGCCGGTCGAACAGGCGCAGCTTGCACGCGACCATTCCCGCGCGGGGATTCTCGGCGAGTGCGCGCGCGATCTCTTCCAGCCAGCGCGGGTCGGCTTCGGTGTCGTTGTTGAGCAGGACGATCACATCGCCGCGCGCGGCGCGGATGCCTTCGTTCACCGCCGGCGCGAAACCGCGATTCTTTTCGAGCGCGACCAAACGCACAGCGGGATACTCGCGTCCGATGAATGCTTGAGAGCCGTCGGTCGAACAATCATCGACGACGATGGTTTCAAAATTGGAGTAGGTTTGCCGCCGCAGCGACTCCAAGCAGGTCGGCAGCACATTCAGGCGCATGCCGTTCCAGTTGGGGATGATGACGGAGAACATGTCTGGAGGTTAGAGATTAGGGATGGGTAATTGGCTCATTGAAGTACTCTTCCAGCGCGTCTTGCCACGGACGCAGCCGGATGCCGAGCATCGTCGCTGCGGCGAAATTCGCGAGTGCGCCATTGCGCGGCGGCGTCGACGCGCGCGGATAGTCCGCGAGCTGAATGCGCGCGAGCGGAACATCGTTCATGCCGGCGAGTTGCAGAATGCGGACCACCCAATCGTACCGCGACGCCGTGCCCTCGCCGACGAGATGGTAGATTCCAAAATGATTTGTTTCGATGAGTTCGGCGATCGCGCGCGCCAGGTCGGGCGCGTAGGTTGGATTGCCGATTTCGTCATCCACGACGGCGAGGCGACCTTTTGCCTTTGCCGCCGCGATGATCTTGTTGGGAAAGTTGTTGCCGCCGCGCGCGTACAACCACGCCGTCCGCACGATGTAGAATCGATGTAGCAGCATTTGCACGTACCGTTCGCCGGCGAGTTTCGACGCGCCGTACGGATTGATCGCGTGCGGTTCGTCCAGTTCGAGGTACGGCGCGTTCTTCGTGCCGTCGAACACCTCGTTGGTGCTGACGTACAGCATCACCGCGCGCGCGCGCTGACACGCGAGCGCGACATTTTGCGTGCCGAGCGCGTTCGCGCGGAACGCCGCGGTGGGATCGCGCGCGCAGCCGTCCACGTCGGTCATCGCCGCGGCGTGAATGACCAGGTCTGGCGCAAGCTGGGCGATGGAATCGATCTCGCCGCGCCGTGTGATGTCGGTTTCCGGCAAATCGAGGATGAGGAGTTGGTGTTGGGGGCTGAGCACGTGTTCCAATGTCCGCCCCAGTTGCCCGCGTCCGCCGGTGATCGCAATTTTCATTCCATTCACCCTGAGAGAGTCGCGGCTGATTATATCAGGTTTTCCACAAATTGTGTAATCGCCTTGCGTCTTTTGCGTGCGTGTTGTATAATTTTAGTATCGCGTTGGGGGGATTCCCGTTCGTGTGAAAGGAATGAACTATGGCAGAAGAAACGAACAAACCGACGCCGCCGGCATCGTTGTGGGCGCGGGCGCGCGGCGTCCTGCATGGACCGGTGCTCGTCGGCGTAATCGCCGCGCTGATCGCGATCGGATTATCGGTCTTTGGGATGGTGCGGAATCCGGACGCAACGCCGATCAATCTGCGCTCGCTGCTGCTCGTGGTTGTGCTCGCCGGCGGTAGCTGGGGCTTGATCGCGTGGGCGATTGCGACGGCGGCGGTGGAAGCGGGGAAGGACGAATAATTCAAAAGCGTTTGACGTGGTTTCGAATGGGTTCATCTGGTTGGGCAAAATGAAACGCCTTGGACAACAGGCAGCCCTTTGAAGCAAGAGGTGTTGGATGCAAGCCGTTGTGATGGCCGGCGGCGAAGGGTCGCGCTTGCGCCCTTTGACGCTCAATCGCCCCAAGCCGATGGTGCCCATTGCCAATCGCGCGGTCATGGGACACATCATCGAACTTCTCAGGCGCCACAACATCCGCGACCTGGTCGCCACGCTGCAGTACCGCGCAGAGTACATCCAAAATTTTTTTGGCGATGGCTCGCAAGCCGGTGTGACGCTGAATTACTCGGTTGAGCCGCACCCACTCGGCACCGCCGGCTCGATCAAGTTCGCCGAAAAATATCTGTCACGCGACGAACCGTTCCTGGTCATCAGTGGCGACGCGCTGACCGATTTCGACCTCACGGAGATTATCGATTTCCACAAACGGGTTGGCGCGTTGGTGACGATCACGCTGTATCGCGTGCCGAGTCCATTGGAGTACGGCGTCATCATCGTCGATGGACAAGGGCGCATCGAGCGCTTTCTGGAAAAGCCATCCTGGGGCGAGGTGATCTCCGATACGGTCAACACCGGCGTCTATGTGATTTCGCCGGAGGTTCTCGACGCCATTGACCCGGGTATGCCGTTTGATTTCAGCAAGGATTTGTTTCCACTCCTCCTGCAACGCGGCGCGCCGCTGTACGGCTATATCGCGAACGGCTATTGGTGCGACGTGGGCAACATCGAAGAATACATGCGCGCGACCGGCGATTTCTTGTCCGGCAAAGTGAACCTCGGCGAAGTCGGGCGGCATATCGGCGGCGAAATCTACGTAGAAGACGATGTGGAGATCGCGCCGGATGCGCAGCTCTATGGACCGATTTATCTGGGAGAGGGTGTGCGCATCAAAGGCGCGGTCGTCATCTACGGCCCTTCCGTCATCCGTCCGTTTACGATCGTGGACAATCGCGTGCACATCGACCGCAGCATTATTTGGCGCAACTCGTACATCGGCGAAGGTGCGGAATTGCGCGGCGCGATCATTGGGCGGCGCTGTAGTCTCAAAAGCAAATCGGTCGTGTTCGAGAACGCGGTGGTCGGGGACGAGTGCACCATCGGCGAGGGCGCGGTCATTCATCCGAACGTCAAGCTGTGGCCCAACAAACAGGTGGACGCCGGTGCGACCGTCAAGGCGAGTCTCATCTGGGGCGCGCAGGCGCGGCGCACCTTATTCGGGCGCTACGGCGTCACCGGGTTGGTCAATGTCGATCTGACGCCGGAATTCGCGGCGCGCCTGTCCGCCGCGTTCGGCGCGACGCTGCCCAAGGGTTCGGTGGTGACGATCAACCGCGATCCACATCGCGCCGCGCGGATGATCAAGCGCGCCATCGTGAGCGGCTTGCCCTCGGCGGGCGTCTCGGTGGAAGATCTCGAATCGGTGCCAATGCCGGTCGCGCGGTATTACACGGGCGTCACACCCGCGGCGGGCGGCATCCACGTTCGCCTCTCGCCGTACGACCAGCGCGTCGTCGACATTCGCCTGTACGATAAGGACGGGCGCAATTTGAGCAAGGCGAGCGAGCGGAGCATCGAAAATATTTTCTTTCGCGAAGATTTTCGGCGTGTTCCGTTCGACGAACTGGGAAGGATCGAAGAAGTCGCTGGCGCGCCGGAGCGCCGCTACATCGAGGGATTCCTGAAAGCGCTGGATGTCGAGGCGATCCGCGCGGCGCATTTCAATCTCGTCGTCGATTACGCGAATGCGCCGACCTCGCTGGTGTTGCCGGCTATTCTGAACGAATTGGGCTGCACGGTGGTTGCGCTCAACGAACGCATCGACGAAACCAAAATGGCAGTGCCGAACGACATATTCCAGCGCGGGATCGACCAGCTTGCCGCGATTACCGGGACCGTTCAGGCGGATGTGGGCGTGCGGCTGGACGTGAGCGGCGAACGCGTGTGGCTGGTCGATGGCAAAGGGCGCAAACTGTCCAATACGGCCGCCGCCGCGGCATTCTTGGAACTCGCGCTGCGCGCTCAACCCAACGGCGCGGGGCGCAGCGTGGCGGTGATGGCGAACCAGCCCCAGTTGTTCGACGATCTCGCGGCGCGGCACGGCGCGCACATTCGCCGGACGAAAATCGATCCGCAGGCATTGATGGCTGCTGCTACGGGCGATGATGTGATGCTCGCGTTCAGCGGCGCGGGCGAGTTCATCGTTCCGTCGTTCCACCGATTGATCGATGCGATGTTTCCCGTGGCCAAGCTGCTGGAGTTCTTGGCGATTCAGCACACCACGCTCGCGGAGGTTGCCGAGTCGCTGCCAGCCTTTCACGTCGCGCACCGCGTGGTTCCTTGTGCGTGGGATCAAAAAGGGACGATTATGCGTTTGCTCAACGAGCAGTACAAAGACAACATCGTCGAGCAGGTGGATGGCGTTCGCATTCGACTGGCGGATCGCGAGTGGGTGTTGATTGTGCCCGAGGCGGATCAGCCGGCTTTTTACATTTACGCCGAAGCCGAGTCCGATGACACAGCCGCTGCGCTGGCGGATCGGTATCTGCGGGTGATCGAAGGAATGCGCGCGTAGCGACTATGCACCCGACCATTGACCTGGATTTTTTTCAAGTGCCGGTTTATACGGCGCTAGTGGCGTTGGGCGCGGCGGCAGGGCTGCTCGCCGCGTATCTTTTTCTGCACGCGCGTTCCCGCCGCGCCTCGGCGCCGCCGGTCTTTCTCGATGCCGCGCTGATCGCGTTGGGCGCCGGCTGGATCGGCGCGCGGGCGTACCACGTTGCGACGCACTGGGACTATTACGTCGTGCGGTCGGAGGAAATCGTGCAGCCGGGGCTCGGTGGGTTGGGGATGCGCGGCGCGTTCGTGCTCGGTGCGCTCGCGCTCGTCCTCTACGCGGTGGTGCGGCGGATTTCGTTCTGGTACTTTGCGGACGCCGCGGCGATCGGTCTGTCGATCGGGCAGGCGCTGGGCTGGGTGGGCGCACTCGTCCAGGGCGCGAACTATGGCGTCGTCAGCGACAGCCCGATCGCGATGGATTTGCCGGACTTGTACGGCTTGGTCCAGCCGCGTTTTCCGCTGCAGTATTTTGAGGTCGCGTTGTTCGCGGCGCTGTTCGTCGGTTTGGTGATTGCTGCGACGCAGCACCCGCGCGCGGGAACGCTGTTCGCCGCGTACCTCCTGCTCGCGTCGGCGGCGAATTTCGCGCTCGGCTTTCAGCGCGGTGACGACACGGCGTACGTCGGCGCGCTGCGGATCGACCAAGTGGTCGACGCGGCGTTGGTGGTGGCGGGGTTGATCGGATTATGGCGCTGGCGCGCGGCGCGGCGGGCGGCGGATGAGGGAAATGTGGGATAAGAAGCAGATGCCAAATTATGTAGATAAACATCGAATTAGAATATCGACGCTCGAACGCGCGCCGGAGTGGATCGCGACGCCGTCGGCGCTGGAGGTACTCGCGCGAGACATCTCGCGCGCACCGCTCGTCGCGGTGGATACCGAGTCCGACAGTCTCTTTTCGTACTTTGAAAAAGTTTGCTTGCTGCAAATATCGACGCGCGAGATCGACTATGTCGTTGATCCGCTGGCGCTGTCGCCCGCGCAAAATGGCGCGCATGCCGGCGGGCTTGACCTCCTCGCCCCGTTCTTCGCGGACGAAAAAATCGAAAAGGTCTTTCACGCGGCAGAGTACGACATCCTCTGCTTGAAACGCGATTACGGCTTTGAGTTCAAGAACATTTTTGACACGATGGTCGCCGCGCGCATCTTGGGCTGGAAGAACGTCGGACTGGGGAATATTTTGCAGGAGCATTTTGGCGTTACGCTCAACAAAAAGATGCAGCGGGCGGATTGGGGACGCCGTCCGCTTTTGCCCGAGCAGATGGCGTACGCGCGCGAGGACACCCACTATTTGCTCGCGTTGCGCGACGTGCAGCTTGGCGAATTGGAACGACTCGGCCGCCTGGAGGAAGCGCGTGAGGAATTTGAGCGGCTGACGCGCGTACAACCCGCCGCGCGGCGATTCGATCCGGACGCGTATTGGAACATCGCCGGCGCGCGCGAGTTAGATCGCGTGGGCTTGGGCATCCTGCGCGAATTGTTCCGCTTCCGTGATGCGCAGGCGCGCAAGGAAGATCGCCCGGCGTTCAAGGTGATGCCGGATGCCACGCTGGTGCGCGTCGCGCTGCAGCGTCCCGGCACCCTGCGCGACCTTGCGCGGCTCGACGGTGTGTCGGCGTACGTGGCGCAACGGTATGGACGCGCGATCATCGGCGCAGTGGCGCGCGGTCGCGCGGCGCCACAGACTGGCGCGCCGCATCCTCTTGCGCGCGGTCAGCCGCCGCTGGATAACCTCGCGCGGGTGCGGTTGGGACGTTTGAAAGAGTGGCGCAAGAAACGTGCGGCGGCGCGCGGCGTGGAACCGGATGTGATCGTGTCGAACGACGTGTTGTTTGCCGCCGCGCGCAAGAATCCGCGGACGCTGGAGGCGCTCGTCGCGGCGAGCGGCTTGGGTCCATGGAAAGCCCGGACGTACGGCGAGGAAATCCTGAAGGTACTGCGCGGAAAATTGTAGGGGGCAGGTCGAAGACCTGCCCCGCTGTTTTTTTATTTGCCGAGGTGCATCGGCATGATGACGTGTGTGAAATCGTCGCGGTTGACCGGCTTGATCACGCCGGGGCTGGAAGAGCCGGATGTTTCGATCGCGACCTGGGGCGAGTGCAGAACGTTCAGGACATCGGCGAGATAGCGCGCGTTGAACGCGATCTCGACCGGCTCGCCGTCCACGGTCGCGTCGATATCACCGACGTTGTCGCCGGATTCCGCACTGGTCGCGGTCATCGTCATCTTGCCCGCGCCCATTTCGCCGGCGGGTGCGATCTGCACGCGCACGGTGTTCATGGCTTCGCGCGCAAAGACGGACGATGCTTTGACCGCGTGTTGCAATTCGGCGGTGTTGACGATGGTGCGCGTCGCGTACGATTCTGGAATGATGCGCGTGAAATCCGGAAATACGCCGTCGATCAGTTGCGAGACGATCTCGATGTTCGTTAACTTGAACAGTACTTGCGATTTGTTTTCCGTTACCGCTATCTCGATAGGGTCTTCCTGATCGCCGCTGACGCGCCCGACCTCTTGCAGCGCCTTCGCGGGAATGATGACCGTGATCGGCTGATCGACCGGCGCGCTCAGCGTCGCGTGCCGCACCGAGAGACGAAAGCCGTCGGCGGCGGCGAAGGTGACCTTGTCTTTCTCGAATTTCGCGACAACGCCGGTGAGCACCGGACGCGATTCATCGGTCGCGGCGGAAAATGTCACCTGCTCGATCATCTCGCGCAGTGTTTCGGGTTCGAGCGAAAGGCGCTTGCCGTCGCCGATCGATGGAATGATCGGGAACTCGGTCGCATCGATCCCTTTGATGTTCGCGTCGTAGCGCGCGCACTTCAGGTGTAGGGTTTGGGTTTTGACATTCAATTCCATGTCGATGCGTTCGGGCGGCAGCGAGTTGACGAAATCGCTGAGGATGCGCGCGGGCACGGTCGTCGCGCCATCCTCGTCAACTTTGGCGCCGATCCAGCAGGTCACTGCCAGCTCGAGGTTGGTCGCGGCGAGTTTCAGGCGACCCTGGTCGGTCGCGATCAAAACGTTACCCAGCACGGGCAGCGTCGAGCGCGACGCCACCGCGCGGCTGACGATCGCAAGTCCTTTGGCGAGATTCTCTTGTAAGCACGAGACCTTCATTGGTCGTACCTCCGCGTGGAACAGGGGTCAATGACCGAGGTCACCTCGGTGATGTGGCAACAGTATACTACATTTGGGATTTGAAATCAATGATGCCATCGATGATCGGATAGACGCGCGAGCACGCGCGGCATGTCAGCGCATCGCTCGATTCGGCGATGTCGCCGGACGCGCACGCTGGGCAGCGCCAGAGCGCGGGGTTGAGCGCGGGCGCGCCCGGTTTGGTCGATTGGGCGCGCACAAAGAGGCTGGGTGACAGATAGAGTTTAGCAGTTGGAGTCTGGAGTACGCCGTCGAGCGCGGCGAGAACCCCGGCAGGGACGATTCGCTTGAGCGCGGCGACGCGAAAGGTCGACACCGCGCGCTGATCGCAAATGATGAATTCATTCTTTCGCAATTCGGTGTCGATATAGCGCGGATGGAAATCAAAATTGAGCTTGACGAATTCGTACGGTCCCAGGTCGTTGGGGTTGGCGCCGCGGCGCGTGAGCGCGTAACGCAGTCGTGCTTTGAGGTGCCGCTTGTTCGCGAACTCGGTGAGGTAACTGCCTTGAGGACGAACGACGCGCGCGATCTGTGCAAATGCACGCGGGAGGTCGGCGATGTGGTGCAGCACGCGCACGGTGACGGCGGTGTCGAGTGCGGAATCGGCGAGCGGCAGGTTGTACAGGTCGGCGGCGACGAAGACAAAGCGCGGATCGTTTTGCAGGCGCGTGCGTGCGTCGCGCAGCATAGATCGCGAATAGTCGAGCAGGATAACTTGCGCGTAACCGCGATAGAAATCCGCCAGCCGCCCAAACCCCGCGCCGATCTCGCACAGGCGCGCGCCGCGCGGCGGCAGCATCCGTGAGATGGCGATGCGTTCCGCACGGTCTTCGTACTCGCGACCGCGCCAGAACTCAGTGCGCCAAGGGGAGTTTTCGTAATCGCAGATAGGAGCCGAAGGCTGAGGGTTCAATGTGGTTTCAAGCGGTTGCGAATTGTTTCTCACACTAATAACGTTATGTAAATGTTGCACGTGAAACAATGTCTACAATAGGGCTTGTTTTCTATCGTGTTAGTATACACAATTCAAGAAGCTGATGCATCGCTGTCAATTGTTTTAGAATTTGGGAGTGTTTGTACGTTCAACGAACCCGATTGCCGCGCCGGCTCCGCTGGCAAAAGCTGATAGCCAGAAAGTAAGCGGTACCGCGAGTGCCACGTCTCTGTCGCGTTGCCAACAATACCCTACAAAGTCCAGTGTGGTCACGATGAACATCAGCGCGAGGAGTGCAATGCCCCACCGCCAGACGTCCCAGACAATGGCTGTCAATGCCACTGGAATCGATGCAAAGGCGATCAGCATTTGCAGTTTCTGTGTTTGCGGCGTTCGCTGATCCGATGCTGCCTTGCGTGGATACCGCCGATAGACTATCGCACGACCGCGGGCGTACTGGAACTTGCGTTTTAGGTAGAGGCGGAGTGATTCCGGATGAGTGTGATAGGTAATTGCTTCGGGAAGAAGTTTCAGCCGATAACCGCGCTCGGCGAGTCGGAACGAAAGCTCGACATCCTCGGCTTCTTTCAGGTTTGAATCGAAACCACCGTTCGAGAGGAAGATGTCCCGGCGATATCCCGCGGTCGAACTGTCGACAAAATCAATGGATGAATGCTTAGCCAAGCGGTCGTATTTGTAGTCATACTCGATCTGAACCAAGCGCGCCCACAGGTTCTTCTGATGTGTCTTTTTCTCACCGCTTGCACCGGCAAGGTCAGGGTCCGTGAACGCCGCAGTCATTGCTTCGACACATCGAGCGTCGGGTGCCGAGTCCGCATCGATGAAAAGGAGAACGTCGCCACACGCATGATGTGCGCCGAGGTTCCGCGCAGCGCTGGGACCTCGATTGGCTTGCGACACGACTTTCACGCCCCGTGATTCCGCGATCTGCCGTGTCTTGTCCGTTGATCCATCGTCCACGACGATGATTTCGTACGAGTCGCGCGGAGCCGTCTGCGCCAGTAGGCTGTCCAGACACCGACCGAGTGTCTGTTCCTCATTGAATGCGGCAATCACGACCGAGATCACTGATCTATCGCCCCGCCCTTGCTCACGCTGTGCATTTCCTCGCGCACTTTTTGGTACAGCTCTTCGGCTTTCAGCTGCTTGAGCGTGTAGCACGGTCCCCCCAGCGCGTCCGCCAACCCCTGTGCCAGCCCGCGGTCGAACGCTTCGTGCTCGGTGTTGATGACGACTGCGCGCAAATTGGCTTTCTTGATCATCGCGGCGACGCGCGTCGCTTCTTCTTGCGGCGGTAGATCGGTCATCGACACATTGCCTGCGCCGTCGGTGACAACGATCATCAGCGGCATCACCTCGCGGTCGCGCGCGCGTTCGCGCACGAGCACCTGGTGCGCGAGCACGAGCCCGGCACTGAGCGGCGTCTTGCCGCCGACGGGAATGTCCTTTAACAATTTCTGCGCGAGATCGACCGACGAGGTGGGCGGCAAGACGAGACGGGCTTCTTCTTTTTGGAAGACGACCAAGCCCACGCGGTCGCGCTTTTGGTACGCATCGATCAAGAGGGACATGATCGCGCCTTTGGTCGCCGTCATCCGCTCCGCCGCCGCCATCGACCAGGATGCATCGACGACGAACAGAATCAGGTTCGCCGCGCGGCGCACGCGCACCTTTTTGCGCAAGTCGCGCGCTTCGATCGCGAGCGCGACATCTTGGTGCTCGCGACGAATTTGGTACGGCGCGGCTTGGCGAAATGTCGCGTCGAACGCGAGGTCGGTCTTGTCGCCTGTCATCGGGCGCGAGGAGATATAGCGCCCGCGCTTGCGTTCCGTGCGCGTGCGCGAGCGTTTGCCGGCGACACGGCGCGGCAGTTTATCGAGCGGAGTCTGGAGTTTCTGGGGGCGAAACGTTTTCCCAATGTCGACGCGATGATCGGCGGGACGCGGCGACGGTTGTCCCGGCTCGTGCCCCTGTCCTTGTGTGGATTGATCGCTGGGTTCGGGAGGTGTGTCGGCGGCTTGGTCAGACGCTAGACTGGCTTTTTTTTTACGTCGCGCGACGGCTCGCCTTTGGGCTGACCCTGACTCGCCATGCCTTGTTTAGATTTGTCGAGCTGTTTTTCAAGTTGCTCGAAGCGCAGTTCGACATCCGCGAACGCTTTGCGTTTCATCCGATGCGGCAGCGCGAGTTCGGCGGCGAGCAGGATGTCTTCTTCGGTGATCGCGCGGCGGCTCATCAATGCGGCGTGGGCACGCGCGCCTTTGAGGATGACGAGGTCGGCGCGGTGTCCATCGACTTCCAGCCCGGCGGACAGTTCGGCGATGGCGTACAGATCGGCTTGTTGATGGGTCACGGAATGCAGCGCGTGCCGCGCGGCTT
>Ga0272448_1007567_pt1 | contig 11476 bp, 11 predicted proteins | sample YNPCB0191_FD_202220 | JGI IMG/M metagenome (GOLD analysis project Ga0272448, IMG submission 202220) | Hot spring sediment microbial communities from Yellowstone National Park, WY, United States - YNP-CB-019-1 | ecosystem: Environmental > Aquatic > Thermal springs > Hot (42-90C) > Sediment... | reverse complement strand
CTCAGCGATTGCTGCGAGACATCCTTCGAAATTTCTATCGCCTTCTGGCTGTATGATCTCCTGTAATGGATTCAGGTGTATCTGAAGTGCATCAGCATCGATAGCCTTCAGGGCGCCTTCTATCCCATCTCTTAACTTTTTTTCTTTTATGTTTACTGCACCAATATTTCCTACGATAGGAATCGTTGGTGCAACATCGCGTACGTAGTATGTCTTCGTGAGAGCCGGGTCCTCTATCATGGCCCGCTGTGATCCGAGCGCAAAAGGAATGCCTTCTTTTTCGGCGGCTGCTGCTAGACCTTTGTTAATTTTTGTTGCTTTTTCGAATCCACCAGTAATAGCGTCGATCATGAATGGCGCTGCGATTTTCTTTTTGAAAAAATGTACGCTCATGTCGATTTTATCATAATCAAGCTCGGGTAATGCGCAATATATAAGTTTGACGTCTTCAAATCCCGTAGTTTTTCTTTGGTTAACAACGACATGTCCAAGTGCTATATCGATGTGGGACTCCTTTCGTTTCTTAATTGTCTTAATAGTTGAAACCTTTGACATGATACCCCCCCGAATGATCACGCATTATCTCACATTATTTCACATTACTTGTAGACTGCAATGGCAGCATACCCAACAACTTCAGAGTAATCCGATGTTACATCTCCACTGTTTGCGTATTTGAGGAGTGAAACTTTGCAATCATTCTTCGTACCCCATAAAAGCGCAGTCGCTATAGGGCCATAACCACAGATCGAAAGATTTTCAGTTTCGACAAGATCTACGAATTCTTTTGCGTGCAATTTTTCGATAAATCGTAGTGCCCTTTCATCTTTCTGTTTTGCACTTTCAGCGCTCTCGAAATGAGTAAAGTCGCTCGATGCGATGATCACCACGTTCTTTCGCGTCTTTGCTGCTGCATCGGCTACAGCACGAGCAATGTCGTTCGCAGCAGCATATGATTGTATACCCATACAAATAGCTACGATGCGCGGATCATCAACGACGCGCTGAAGGAATGGGAGTTGAACTTCAATCGAATGCTCAAACAGATGAGCACTTTCGTCGAAATCAGCTAGCGTTGATTCTGCTTTGATGGCATCGCACAACGTAGTATCTGTCTTCACAACTCCTAAAGGAGTGGTCCAGTCATCGCGTGATATTGCGATAGGCTTTCCCTTTCCCGTATGGTTTGGACCAATAATGACATACGTCGCAGGCGCGGTGTTCTTCAGTAGTGCGTATGCATAAGCAGCAACCCCTCCACTATACATGTGCCCAGCATGTGGAGCCACAAGTCCAAGAATTTGATTGATTGACCTCTTTCTCTCAACAAGAATTGGATCACTCTCTGCTTTTGAAAGATAGCTATCAATATCCGTAGCAAGCGATTGGCGCGAACTCGAATAAAAAGTACCTGCGACAGAAGGATATCTCATAAAACCACTACTAGCACTGTAATAGAACCACACAATTTCGACATGATTTGCAATCTTGACATCATTTGCAAATCGTTTGCAACTCATTTACAACATTGTTGCATTTTTCATATTCTATTTTATGTATTTTATATTCTATTTTACATTCAATTCTATCCGTATATCCGACTACCAACATCAATATTCCAACCTCTCTATTCTCATCGGTTCATCAGTATACAGAACAATCCCATCAGACTATCAGATAATCCAAAATCCAATACCTCAGTCAAATATCTTAGCTTTTTAACTACCCCTCACATTCAATATACCTGCTGTTCTGTGTTTCGTACCTGTTTCATTTATTGTATAATTCAGTATGAATTTGATGCGGTATAATTTGTTGGGGACGGGATGGTTGCCATAGAAAAGAACTTCTATGCGTGTTGCATTTCCTCTCGCAATGCTGGGAGTCACTTTCCACACACCTGAAGCTTCACATTCACCACTACCATCACTAGAGCTGCAGGATATACACGAAGGTATACACGATATGGTATAATGTTTTTCACCCGCTGCTGAAAGATCAGAAACCACAAACTCAAGGGTACTAAAATTAATGTTATACGTCATAGAGTTAGTTAGTTCGAATGAAAGATTGGCACCCTCTTTTGGTCCGGTGAGGCTTTTCAGTGACATCATCTGTGGATTACATTCAAGTCCAGGAGCCATATTGCAGCTCTCGGCTACATAGAACTCAGGCTTGAAGATTGTCGAATAGAGAATTGCCATTATCAGTGCGATGATGACAAGAGCCCAACCATACGTTAGGAGATACTCCATCGCAGCCTGTCCTTTATACTGTCCTTTATATCTTTTGACTTCATTCCTCCATTCCCTATTTTTGATATTTTTTTTTGAATTTTGATGTATCACTACTATCGCCTCTCTTGATTTGTCATATTTATTTGTTATATTCATCATATTCATAATACCTATTATCAATAATCATAATGTCACATAATCATAATGTCATATGTCATACTCTCGTAAGTGATACTGTTTTTCTGCTTTTTCTCCCCATCGACAAATACAATGCATCATTTATTAATCTTTTTCTTTGGTTTTTGGTTTTTCGATTGGATAAAACATCTATCCTTAAAAAGAATTTCCAAAGCAATAGCAACGCAACAATAATTAAAAAGAAACAAAATAAAAAGAATAAACATCAACTATTTAAAATAGTAAGAATTAATATTAAGGGGAGGTTTATGTCTTCTTTTAGCGAATCTATCAATGATTTACAGTTTGCAGCACGTTATCCATGCACAAATGCTGCAAAATCGATCATCAGCGGTAAGGCAGTAATGATAACATTCGATGTAATGGAGAGAGCAGAGAAAAGAGTGGCGGATGCGATAGAAAAAGAAAATATTCCTTTACTTTACAGCGATAATCCTGAACTATTAGAAATCGAATTGCTATCCTATCCTGTTGCGAAGATGATCATATCATTGATGGATCGTCGATTCCTAAATAAATATATCAATGCAGAGGTTAGACGTACGTTGAATTACCTTAGAGAAAGCGAGCAGGATTGGCAACGTTTTACGAAGGATTTTGGCATTATATTGGGGCGTTCTGGCATTGATGTAAAAGCTATTGACATCCGCTCCTATCTGCGGTATATACCAAAAGATCCAGAGTGCACATTAGTCAATCAAAATGTTGAGAATGGTTTGGTGATTGTCGACACGCCTAAATTCCTTTTACTCCTAAATGAAGTGGCAAAGACAGCGATATCTTCTGGAATGCCGATACCCCCATCATCGATACCTAAAGAACTGAAGAAAGATCTCGATGAGATAGTTTCAAGACTTGAGGAAAGGTTTAGATGGAAAATAGAAGTCAAACCTTTCCAGCCGACAGCAGCTTCTGGTGAAATTGCACCATGTATGAAAGCGATAATGGACAATCTAGCGACAGGGCAAAATGTTCCACATATAGGGAGATGGGTGTTGGCAGTATATCTAATGAAAAAAGGATTTGATATCGATACGATTGTTAAAATTTTCTCTGGGGCTCCAAATTTTGATGAAAAGATAACACGTTATCAATTAACAAATATAACCAAGAAATCATACAGTGTTCCGTCATGTACTACTCTAGATTCATATGGAGTCTGCATCGCAAAATGCGGTATAAAAAATCCTTTACAATATGGGCGAAGTGCGATGTTTTTCCAGAGAAAAAGACGAAGAAGATTATTGTAATAAATAACTGAGATAACAAAACAGGAATAACGAGATGATCCTCAGAGTCTAACTACGTGTGTAGTATAGATATAGCACCATGAGTACACATGAAAAGTATACAGGCATACATAAAGGGCATTTAGATAATTAGGGCATATCAGATAATTAGAGGGTGTCGTTAAATGGCGTTCGATCCGACAGAACTATTCTTACGGAAAAAATTCCGAGGTTACTATGAAACTCATTACATCAGAGGGCCACCTGCGATCGAAACAAGAGAGTTTGGTTTTGGTGGATGGGGCAGGAAAATAGAAAATCGACACATATCATTTAACAGTGAAAAAGAAATGAACACATATCTTGCTAGAAATGCCCCCCTATTTGTTTCCTATTCGACAGCACAATATAAATATCCAACAGCGGAGATGGCGAGAAAAGAATGGATTTGTGCAGAACTTGTTTTTGATATCGATGCTAATGAAGTAGGTTCTCCATGTAGTAAGGAACATGGAAAAAATTGGGTTTGTGAAAAATGCATGAGTGCGACTAAGGATGCGATATATAGGCTGATTGAAGAATTTTTAACAAAGGATTTTGGGCTCAAAAAAGATGAAATCTCATTAAATTTCAGTGGAAATAGAGGTTATCATTTGCATTTGAACTCTGGATTTGAAACTTTGAGTTCTTATGCACGAAGAGAAATAGCTGACTATGTAAATGGGAGAGGATTAAGTTACGAATCCCTTTTCAGGCAAGATCCTGTGACAAAAAAGATAGTAGGGCCGAAACCTTCAGATGGCGGTTGGAGGGGTAGGATTGCACGAATATTCATAGAAAAAATCAAGGAGCGAGACCTAGAAACAATAGGTGTTTCCCCGAAAATTGTTAAAAAATTTTATTCGATGAACGTCATATCTTCGATTGAGCGTGGGAATTGGGAGGTTGTTTATATCAGTGATCGTAAGAAATTTATTGGAAATGTCCTTCAAAAAATTACGACATTGTATGGAAGCAATGTTGACGAACAAGTGACAATGGACTCTACGAAGCTTATTCGACTTCCAGAAAGCCTTCACGGAGAAACAGGGATGACTGCGATGTGGGTGAAAAATCTAGATAAGTTCGACCCATTTACTGATCCTGTTGTATTCAGCGATAATGAGATTACTCTTTATGTTGAAAGCGCCCCTAAATTCACACTGAAAAATAAGGATTATGGTCCTTATACAAATCAAGTAGTAACTCTACCAGAATATGCTGCAATCTATCTCATAGGAAAAAAGTGCGCTAAGCTGCAATGAAAAAATGAATAAAGAGATAATCAAATTAAAAAGATTCAAACATTAATAACAATTAATAACTTTTTCTACACATAGATCTCCATGACAGCTACTGTAGAAGAACAAAGAAAAGAAAAAATATACGTTGCAGGTATCGATGAGGCAGGAAGAGGTCCAGTGATAGGGCCTATGGTGATTTGCATTGCGATTATTGAAAAGGATAAAGAAGAAGGACTCCATCGTATTGGTGTGAAAGACTCAAAAATGCTTTCCCCAAAACAAAGGGAAGAGCTCGCAGGAGTGATTAAAGACCAGTGTAAAATATATCTCACTAAACTTACAGCGAGACAACTCAACGAACAGATGAAGAAAAAAAGTCTAAACCAGATAGAAGCAGATGCAATATCAGAATTGATCAAGAATATCCCTGAAAAAATTATGGAAAGAATCGATAAAATATATATTGATGTTCCAGACCCCATACCTGTAAAATTTGTTTATAGACTAAATCTTCCAAAATACATATATGGAAAGATTCATGCGTCACATAAAGCTGATGTAAAATATCCAATTTGTAGCGCGGCATCAATCATCGCAAAGACTGTAAGAGATGATGAGATTGAAAAAATAAAGCATGAGTTACAATGCGAATTCGGTACAGGATACAGTCATGATGTCAATACAATTAGTTGCTTAGAAAAAAACATAGGCGACAAAAGATGGCAAAAATATCTTAGGATGGAATGGAGTACTGCGAAGAGGCTCCTTCAGAAATCAAAATTCAAAACGAAACAAGTAAAGCTTGAATTATGAATTCTATACCTAGGTAAACAAACAGCACAAACAATAAACAGACAAATCAGAAAACAGATATTAGAAAACAGATAAATACTTTCGTGCAACCTGATTTTTTTCAAGGCCCTTCAAATCCACACTTGCATTTATATTTAATCGCCATTTCTTTGCAGTGGTTGCAACGGACGATTTCACTGCCGCATTTAGGGCATTTAAATGTCGTAGGATTTGGCACTTGCTCGCCACATGATATACACGATTTCATTTTTTCACCTTGTACTTCTAAATATTTTTTTTATTTTTTCTCAGTTCATCGATCCTTGAGAAACTTTGAGAAAATCTAACTAAATTAATAATGTATATAAACTATAAACCAGATGTAAACACCAAATCAACAACAAATAAATGACGAAATAATAAATGATGAAATCAAGACGAAATCAAGATGTAGATGATTTCGATATTTGCTTATCTATTTATTTATCTATGCTTATACTGTTTTTTGCATACTTCTTAATCCCTCTTTACGTACTGTGTTTTTAATAATTCTTTATAGTACTCTTTGTATTTGCGTATCTTTTTATTACTTTCTATGTACTTTATTATCTTATCAGTATCTAGCTTAGTATATATCTATGATGTCCATCACGTGTATCTGCTGTATTGTTTGTGTCATATTCTACAACAACACATAGGTGAAGTTATGGGTAATGTATCTGTCATCATTAAGGTATATCCGAATGACCCCTCAGGTATTGATGAATTGAAAACGCAAATTTCTAATGAATTACATCCTCAAGATATTAAAATAGAGGATATAGGTTTCGGAGTAAAAATACTTAAAGTGATGTTCATAGTACCGGATTCTGAAGGGGGGATTATCGAAGAAAAGGTTCGATCGATTCAAGGCGTTTCACAGTTAGAAGTTGAGAGTATATCTCTGATATGACTGATATGATGACTGACGTCCTAGTCTGTATTCGATAGATTGATACTCCTGTAGAAGATTTTTATATATTACGGTATATCTAATTACAGTATATCTACATTCAGAAGCACAAGCAGTATACAAGCAGTATATAATTACATAATAAAATAACGTAATAAGTGTATGAGATGATGTCGAACATGATGTACAGCATATAGCATTGCATAATTCAATATTATTTCAGCATTATCACAAAAATCATCACAAATTTGGAGATGTGATTTAATGACTCGATGGAAAACCCCCAAAAAAAGACCAACAAAAATTGCTGAAGCAATGGCTGCCCCAACAAAAGGTAAAGAATTATCAAAAATCGAGAGGGGCATTAAAACACGAATCGTAGCGCTCATCATGCTTATACTCGCAGCTTCACTCGGTCTATTATTTGCACAATTTCAATTAGCAGCAGTAATATTATGGCTTCTCATTGTATTTGCTGGGGGATATGCAGTCTTTGAATTCGACCTATTTGTTTCAAAAGTATTCGTTGTAATTTCTGCGTTAGTAGTCGAATTCCTTGTTCTTGATGGAGTTCCAGGACTTCTTGAATTTGGTACAATCGGAAATGTGTTATTGCTTATCTTTGGAGCTCTCGATGCGATTCTCATTTATGCGCTCTCAAAATTATAAATTATCGGATGAAGCCCACAGCATTTATTCTATCTCTATTATCCTCTATTATTTTGTTATTTTATCTCTATTTATTTTATTATTTCATTTATTCTCATTTCAATGATCTTTAATGTTTTACTGTTTCTAGCCTCTTTCTTATATTGATTTAATCTTTCTTTATTAAGAAGCTTAACAGAATCAACGATTGTATCTATATATGTTGTTTTGAAAAGGTTCTTGTCTATTCCAAATCCGATATTTAATTCCTCTAAAACCCTCACGTGGTTTTTTCTTTCAGGATAGCTAAAATCTGTTATCACAACCGAAGGTTTTCCGTACGCAAGCGCTTCTGTTATAGAAGTGTGTCCGCCATGAGAGATAATAAACTCGCTGCTCGGATAGTATGGTTTGATATCCCCAACTTCAAAACCGTATATCGCTCTATCTCCAAGTTCTTTTTTCAGTTCATTGTTAAGCTTTTCATCCGTAGTGGAGATGATAATCTTTTTATTGTGCCCTATTTGCTTTACAGGTTCGATCAATGGTCCGATGATCTCTAAATTCTCATACATATTTTCAATGTTGTATTTTGTAATTGTCAGTGGAGGTTTGTAATCAGGGACGAATATCCATTCTGGATATGTAAGTATGATCTCATTCAGTTTTTTTGCTATTCCTTTTTCTATTCCATTAAAACCAACAAGAGAACTAGTGTCATTTGTAATAAACATTGATTTCTTTCCCGCAATTTTTGCAAGAATCAGCCCAAGTGGAGAGCCATCAACGATTATAAAATCAGCTTTTTTGAATTCCTTTACAATTGTATCAGATATTCCTGGTTGAGTTAGTTTAAGCAGACCTTTTATATCTACAGTTATCTTTGTTGTTTTCTTTTCGCTTTTTATGATGTATGGCGATGGTATCTCAATATGTTTTTTCCCTCTCATTTTCAAATATTTTGAACCTAAACCATATGTCATTATATTAAAACCAAAGTACTCTGAGAGAATCATATCTCTCGATACATGTCCATATCCATTCCCTTCTGCAAAAATCAGACCATTCATACAAAACCCTCCGTATAAATACCTACGTACAAATATATTATGAAAATATTTAAATCTCTCTTAACATTTAACTTAACATTAAAACATTGACAAAATTATCGGCGCGAATGTGAGTAAATGATGAGGGTTGGATGCTGTGGCTATGGTTATTTTAGACCAAGCGAGTATTATGAAAATGCCTGGAAAAAGAAATTCAAATCTGTCCTATCTGCGTATGCATCAAAATTTGATCTTGTTGAAATAAACTCGACATTCTATAAAATACCACGGTTGAAGACAGTTCAAAGATGGCTTGAGGAGGCAAGAGAAGTTAACAGAAATTTTGAATTTACTGTTAAGGCATTTCAACAAATTACACATATCAATAGATTTGCTGGAAAATCTATTGAGCTCTATTCTAGGATGAAAGAGATATGCGCTGCTCTTGAGGCAAGAGCCATCCTTTTTCAATCTCCTGCAGGATTTAAACCGACTGAAGAAAATGTAAAAAACGTAAAGAAATTTTTTGAAAAGGTGAATAGGGGAGCTCTCATTTTTGTCTGGGAACCGAGAGGTGATTGGTAGAAGAACATCGCCCTGATAAAGGAAATTTGCAAGGATTTTGACGTCATATGTTGTGTAGATCCGCTCAGAAATTCATATCCATGGCAAAAGATGGCATACTTTAGACTTCATGGCTTTGGAAAACCAACAATGTATAACTATCGATTCTCATCCGAAGAACTGAGGAAAGTAAAAGCCGCAGCACAAAAGTTCAAGGATGCATATGTGCTCTTCAATAACGTTTACATGTACGAACAAGCTCTCGAGTTCTTAAATCTGATAGGTAGAATGAGATAGGATAGAGTGAGATAGGACAGAGTGAAGAATATCGGAAGAAAGTTGTTTACTTGAACATGCTGCCGCTTCGGCTTACGTTACTTGTAGAATGTCCTTCTCCGCTCTTTACCTACTCAGCGAGACGGATATCATCAGCCGTCACTGTCTTTCTTCCTGCGTGTCGTGCAAGACGTATTGCTTGTGCTGCAAGTTCGCTACCCTTCTTTTCGAGAATTGCAGCGAGTGCTTCGGCGGCTTCTTTACTCACTCGTTCAGCGCCTGCTGAACGTATTAAACGTTCAACGGAAGCGATTGAAAGAATTCCCATAGTATCACTGTTGAAGATTAGCACACACATTTTTAAATTGTTTTCTAAATTTGAAGAGATGCAGGGATGCATATGGATGTCAAAGCGGTCGATGAGAGCGATGAGAATGGTAAGAATCTTTCATCAGAAGAACTCAGTAACAAATCCTATAACAAATCCTATGACAATTCTAAGCTTATTCGTAAGCTCGCTGAATATAAAGATGAAGGACCTGAATCTGAATACGACAGTGATATCAGCAGTGATGATGCCAGCGGTAATAGCGCCAGCAGTGATGACGATAATGATATTGTCAAGGCTAAGCTTCAACAAACTCAACAAATTCAACAAACTCAACAAGCTCAACCAATTCAACCTCGCGAATATCAGAGGGCAATTGCGGATAAAATAATTAGAGAAAGAAAAAATACGCTCATAATCCTTGGTACTGGGCTTGGGAAGACGTTGACGGCCGCCCTCGTTGCGAAGCACTTTCTCGAGAAAGGAAAGAAGGTTCTATTCCTTGCACCTACAAGACCTCTCGTAGAACAGCACGGAAATAGGTTGAAAGAATATCTTGGAATTGAAGGCGCTATTGTGACTGGTCATCTCCCTTCTTTGCGACGAAGGGAACTCTATAAAGAGAGACTTGTTATATCAACTCCTCAATGCGTGTCGAATGACAGTCAGCGCTGGGATTTTCTCTCAGATTTCGCTCTCGTGATATTCGATGAGGCGCACAGGTCTGTAGGTCGTTATGCCTACACTCACATAGCAGCGATCGCGAAGCAAAATGGATCGCTCATCATTGGTATGACAGCGTCGCCTGGTGGGAAGGCTGAAAGAATACGTGCGATTATGGACGCGCTTTCAATTGACAATATCGAAATCAGAACAGAGAAGGAGAAAGATGTGAAGCCGTATGTTCAGCCGTTGAAACTCGAGTGGATCTATATTGATATGTCGCCAGAGCTGAGAAAAGCAACTGACATTCTCATAGGTATCCTTGATGAGAAATCCAAGATTCTTTCTGCATTCGGTATTTCTATAACGAAGAAAACAGCACGAGGCCGCCTCTCGCAAATCTACCGTGCACTCATCGAGCATAAAAATATCGCAGCGCTTGGACATTTTGCTACATTCTACAATGCATTCCATGCTATCGAACTACTCGAAAGCGAAGGACCATACGCTTATCATCAGTTTATAACGCGCCTCAAAGGAAGAAAACGGCGCGTCGATCCGCGATTCTTCAGAGTGGACATTCTTGTTAGAGATAAGGAACATCCAAAAATGGAAAAACTCCTAGAAATCCTCAGCAAGAGAAAAGGGAAGAAAATCATCATATTCGCGCAATACAGAGATCAGGTAAATCACATCGTTGACATTCTAAACAAAAATGGTTTTTCAGCGCGTCGTTTTGTCGGAAAGAAGGAAGGTTCGCAGCGCGAGCAAAAAGAAACGCTCGATGCATTCAGGAGGGGGGAATTCGATATTCTTGTTGCATCATCTATAGGTGAAGAGGGAATAGATATCCCAGCTGCAGATACTGCGATATTCTACGAACCGATCCCAAGCGAGATAAGGACGATCCAACGAAGAGGAAGAGTTGCCCGTCTCAAGGGTGGCGAAGTTATCATCCTTGTGACACGCGGGACGCGCGATGAGATATTCAAATGGGTCGCTGCAGCGCGTGAACGAACGATGCACAAAATAATCGCTTCTCTGAAAGAGAAAAAGAAGAAAATGAAAAGAGAGAAAAAAGAAAAGAAAGAAGAAAAGAATAAAGAGAAATTGGTACAAAAGAAAATATCAGAATTCTTCGAATAATTTGCAAGAGTAAATGTAAAAGAATTGCACCGAAGGTCCTCTTCCAGACCATTCCAGACCAACAGCTATTTCTCGTCGCAGAATTTTTCGCAACATGCTGTAATGGCAAGG
>Ga0272448_1007565_pt1 | contig 11477 bp, 9 predicted proteins | sample YNPCB0191_FD_202220 | JGI IMG/M metagenome (GOLD analysis project Ga0272448, IMG submission 202220) | Hot spring sediment microbial communities from Yellowstone National Park, WY, United States - YNP-CB-019-1 | ecosystem: Environmental > Aquatic > Thermal springs > Hot (42-90C) > Sediment... | reverse complement strand
TCAAGATGCGGGCGGATCGGTTGGGCGTAACCTCGCCGAGCCTCCTGGTTTTGGCGGAAAATTCCTTGGAAAAAATCCTCGAAGAGACGGAAAAACTCCAGCCCAAAGTCTTGGTCATCGATTCCATTCAAACGGTTTACACCTCCGAGCTCTCCTCCGCCCCGGGCTCGATCGGTCAGGTACGGGAATCGAGCGGGAAACTGATGATCCTTTCGAAAACCACCGGCCTCTGCACCTTCCTCATCGGCCACGTGACGAAGGAAGGGGCCATCGCCGGGCCGCGGGTCTTGGAGCACATGGTCGATACGGTCCTCTATTTCGAGGGAGATCGGGGCCACCCCTATCGGATTCTTCGAGCCGTAAAGAATCGTTTCGGATCGACCAACGAAATCGGGGTTTTTGAAATGAAGGAGGGGGGATTGGAAGAAGTCGCCAATCCTTCGGAGCTATTCTTGGCCGAGCGGCCGATGAACGTTCCCGGCTCGGTCGTCATCGCGAGCCTCGAGGGAACCCGTCCGATCCTGGTCGAACTGCAGGCCCTGGTGAGCCCCACTTCGTACGGGATGCCCCGGAGAACTTCCATCGGAGTGGATCCCAATCGGGTATCGCTCCTGGTGGCCGTGCTGGAAAAAAAAGTCGGGCTGAATCTGGCCCAGCAGGATATCTTCGTCAATGTGGCAGGTGGCGTCAAGGTGGATGAGCCCGCCGCCGATCTGGGAATCGTTTCGGCCGTAGCCTCATCCTTTCTCGACAAACCGATCTCCCCCAAGGTCATGGTGATCGGCGAAATCGGGTTGGCCGGAGAAGTGCGAGGGATCTACCAGGCGGAACCGCGCCTCCGGGAGGCGGCCAAATTAGGATTCCGGAAATGTCTTCTTCCAAGGAACAACCGGCTGCGGATCGCCCAGTATTTTGAAAATCTCGAATTGGTAGCGATCGCTTCGGTGGAGGAGGCTTTGGAAAACCTATTTTGATATCGCCAAACCCCTGTGGGGGAACGAAGGGCTAGGGCCCAGAAGGAAAAAGAAGCCAGAGGGGCTTGATCTAAGGGAGGGCGTACGATGGTCGAAAGGCTTTTTTCTCTTCAAGGAAAAGTCGCCATTGTTACGGGAGGAAGCCGGGGAATCGGGCGAGCCATCGCCCTGGGTTATGCCGAAGCTGGAGCGGACGTCGTGGTTTCCAGCCGAAACAAACGGCCCCCTGAACTTGAAAACGTGGCCCGAGAGATCCAAGCGCGAGGAAGAAAGGGGATCGCCGTGGCGGCCCACGTGGGGAAAAAGGAAGAATGCCAGCGACTCGTCGAAAAAACCCTCCAAGAATTCGGGAGGATCGATATCTTGGTCAACAACGCCGGGGCCAATCCGGTCTTAAGCCCTCTCCTGGATCTGAACGAAGAAGCTTTCGAGAAGGTCCTGGAAGTCAATCTCAAGGGGGCCCTTTTCATGAGTCAGCTCGTGGGGAAACATATGATCCAGCGCGGCGGAGGCGGCCGGATCATCAACCTGAGCTCGATCAGCGGCCTTCGCGCTCGGGCCGATGGGACAGGCGCCTACTGCATCAGCAAAGCCGCCATGAACATGCTCACCCAGGTGATGGCCAAGGAATTGGCGCCCCACAACATTTTGGTCAATGCCATCGCCCCCGGATCCGTGAAGACCGAGTTCAGCCGGGTCAACTGGACCGATCCCGAACGAAAAGCCCAACGCCTCCGGGAGATCGAACTCAAACGTTTCGGAGAACCGGAGGAAATCGTCGGCCTGGCGATCTACCTGGCATCGGAGGCAAGTTCCTTTGTTACCGGAGAGATCATTCGGGTCGATGGAGGGATGACGATATAGACGACCGACCGATTCTTGCATTTCCTTGATTCTCATTCCGGAGGTTCCTCCATGGCGACGCCTCAGTACGAGATCTATGCGCTCAAATATGCCGGGCCGATTCTTCGCCCGGCGGCCTTCATGACCTTTTTCCAGAACGTCGATCAATTTGTCCAGATCGGCTATTTCATCTTCGCCATCCGGAATGGAGGGGAGACGCTCCTGGTCGATTGCGGAACCTCGCCGCAGGCCGCGGAGGCCCGCAAGATCCCAAACTATGTAAGCCCCGCCGAAATGCTCCGGCGAATCGATGTCCCACCGAACCAGATCCAGCATATCATCTGCAGCCACATCCATTTCGACCATATCGGGGGGATCGATCTTTTTCCGCGGGCCACGTTTTACGTCCAGGAGAAAGAGTTCCATTTCTGGATGAGAAATCCGATCGCCCGCAAGGGCCCTTTCCTTCATCTCAGCGATCTTTCGGCGAACCGGAAATTGGCCAAGCTCCGAGGTACGAAACGGCTTCGGATCATCCGGGGAGATCAAACCATTCTTCCAGGAATCCGACTCCTCCTCGCCCCGGGTCATACCCCAGGCCTCCAAGCCACCCTGGTCCATACGGCCAAAGGCAAGGCCTTGGTCGGGTCCGACTTGGCCCATTTGTCCTTGAGCTACCAGATCAAAATCCCCAGCGCCTTGATCACCGATCTGGTGGCTTGGATGAAGTCCTACGATCGGGTGCTCCCCAAGGCCTCATCGCCCGATTTGATGTTTTCCGGCCATGATCTTTCGATGCTCGATCGTTATCCCAAGGTGGCGGAAGACGTGGTGAGGCTCGTTTGAGGTAGAATCAAAGAATCCCAGACTTTCGATGGCAGCCTTGAGAAATCAATCCTTTCCTCTTTTTCCCATTCTTTTCCTCACTTCGATATTCTACCTGACCTTTGTGGCCCGGGTCATCATGGGCCCCTTATTGCCCGTGATCGAAAAAGAAATGGGCTGGGGTCATGGGCTGGCCGGATCGGTTTTCCTCTATATGGCCGCAGGCTATGGGGTGGGGCTCATCTTTGCCGGTTCGGTCTCCTCCCGATTGAATCATCGCCGGACCATCGCCCTTTCAAGTTCCCTGGTCGGAGCCTCGCTCATCGCGCTCTCCTTCTCCCATTCCCTGCCCGCCATGCGGCTCGAACTGATCCTCCTGGGGCTTCCGGCGGGCTTCTATCTCCCCTCGGGTGTCGCCGCTTTGACCCACCTGGCCTCCCAAGAGAATTGGGGAAAGACCATGTCCATCCATGAATTGGGGCCCAATTTGGGCTTCATCACCGCCCCGCTGATTGCCGAAGGGTTAATCCGGTTTCTCCCCTGGCGCGGAGCCCTGGGCGCCCTGGGTCTGCTGGCCGTTTTCATGGGGTTTCTCTTCTTCCTCTTCGGGAAAGGTGGCGAAGGTTTCGGGCAACCGCCCCGTTGGGTGACGATGAAAAAAATTCTCCAAACCCCCGCCCTCTGGATCTTGATCATCTTTTTTACAACCTCAATCGGGGCGAGCATCGGGGTTTACTCCATGATGCCCCTCTTTCTGGTCAGCGAGGCAGGCTTCGATCGCCCCTGGGCCAATGCCCTCATTGCCGTCTCCCGGATATTCGCAACCGTCGTCCTCTTTGGAGCGGGAGTCCTTACGGACCGATTCGGTCCGAAAAAGGCCATGACGTTTTATCTAACCCTAACCGGTCTCTTCACCCTGGCCCTTGGATCATTCCCTGGATCCAACTGGATCATTCCCCTATTCTTTGTTCAGACCACGTCCGGGGCTTCTCTTTTCCCCATCGGGTTCACGATCCTTTCGCTCACCTTCCCCAATCCGCAGCGCAGCTCGGCCGTATCCTTGAATTTCTTTTTCGCCTTTTTCATGGGGGGCGGCCTGGTCCCGACCGCCATCGGTTATTGGGCCGAGGCATTCTCATTCTCTTCCGCTTTGATGCTCCTCGGAACCTTTTTCTTGCTCCTTCTTCCCCTGTTCCTCCGTTTGGGGAATCGATGGCCGCTCAGCCGCCCCTCGGTCTGATCCTCGGGGAACGAATCGCTCTCCATCAGCTCAGGACCAATCTCTTAAAGGCCTCGGCGTATTTCATGCCCTGGGATTGGCCCGTCTTTTCCGCTCGCTCCCGGATCCGGTCCCTCCAATTGCCCCATTGCTGGACCTGGCTTCCGTGTTGGCCGAGGGCTTTGAGCTTCCGCTCGAGGGTCGAGGTGATATCGGCATAGAAATCGGGCTGATCGGAGGCAAAGAGAAAGACCCAGCGCACGCGGCAGGGCTTCAGGCCCTGGGCGATCTGTTCGGGAAAATAAAGGCGATCCCGGGCTGCCATCACGGCATCCAAAGCGAGCGTCCCCGAGGCCCGATGATCGGGATGAAGTTGATAGCGCATCCAGGGATCATGGGTGATGAGAACTTCGGGTTGGTGCTCTCGGATGACGCGGGTCAGGGCTTTTCTTCCTTCCATTGTGACTTCCAATTCTCCATCTCGATAGCCCATGAAGATGACCTTCTCGACTCCCAGTTCCTTGGCCGCCCGCATCTGTTCTTCCCTGCGAATCCGGAGCAAAGTTTCACTGTCCATGTGGGGATCCTGCGTTCCCTTGTCCCCTCCGGTCAAAGAGACATAGGTGATTCGTTTCCCTTCCTCCGCCCAAAGAGCCAGGGTTCCCGCACATTGAACTTCCGCATCATCGGGGTGGGCAAAAATCACCATGATCCGCTCAAACGGAACGTCCATCTCTTTCTCGATCCTCCTGTTGAAATTCCCCCATCGCTTTATCCCCCCGGAGCGACTCGTTTCGGGACTGCCTCCCCAAGGCCTCTTTTCGTCCCCGGCCCCTCTCCCTCCTCCCGCCGGGCCAAATGGGGGATGAATTTCCGGATGGCTTCGGAAAGGGCGCGGGCCATCTCCGAGTGGAAATTTCGGCGCTGAAGCAGTCTTTCTTCGACGGGATTGGTAATGTAGGCCATCTCCACCAGGATGGAGGGAATGCCCCAGGCCTTGAGGACCCGGAAATCGGCCTGCTTGGGCTGAGGGAATTGAACCCGATTCACTCGCTTCAAGGAACTGAGGGCCAATCCGGCCAGGTGGAGACTCTCGTTGATGGTATGGGTCTGTTCCAGATCCAAGAGGATGGACCCGAGGTCTCCGGTTTCGATTGTCCCCCGGGCCCCTCCAATCAGATCGGAAGCATTTTCCTTCTGGGCGAGCAACTGGGCGGCCTGGTCGCTGGCGCCCTTGAGGGAAAGGCAATAGACCGACGACCCCCGGACCTTCGGGTTTCGGTTTCCATTGGCATGAAGGCTCACGAAAAGATCGGCCCCGTATTCGCGGGCGATCCTACCCCGATCATCCAGAGAGACGAAATAATCTCCCCGGCGGGTCAGGAAGGCCCGAATGCCCGGAACCCGGTCCAATTCTTTTTGAAGCATCTGGGCGATCGCCATGGCCACATCCTTCTCCAGCGTGCCCCGGGTCCCCACCGCTCCCGGATCTTCCCCCCCGTGTCCCGGGTCGATGACCACGATCCGATGTTGCTTGGTCCTCAGGGCCTGGGTTCCCCGCCGATCGGCTTTCTCCTTCTCCTCCAAATCGGGACGAAAGACGTCGATCACGAGGCGGTGAGGTTTATTCTGGTAGGGTCTCAGCGTGAATAGATTCCAACGGGAAGGTTTGACCAGGGATACAATGATCCCTACGTTTCCCTTTCCATCTGGCTCGATTTTCATCAGGCGGATGATCCGGTCATTCACCGCCACCTCCCTGCGCCCCTTGGGAAATTCGCATGAGGAGAGATGCAGGCGAAGGATGAGCGGATCATCCGAAGGCTGCATTTCATGGGCTGGCAAGCGGTCCAGATCAATCACGACCCGGGTATGATCCGGTGCCGACCAGTGCCGGACTTCTGAAATGACCGCCCCGGACCCCACCCCGGGGAGAATCCCCCCGAACAGGAGCCCCAATAGGAAAGCGACGAGTCCCGCCCTTAAAGGCTTCACCGGACCACCTCCGAGGCAAAGACGAATTCCAATCCCTCCCGTTCAATCTCGGGGATCATCTTCCCGATGGCTTGGGCGGTGATGGGGAGCGGGTGCCCGATGGCGATGGCCCTTCCCTCTCGCTTGGCCCGGGCCATCGCCAAACGGATCGACTCTTGAATCGCCGACACGGTCCGGACCTGATCGATGAACTGATGATTTCGTCCGAAGGGAACCCCCGCTTTTCGCGCCATTGGCTCCCCCACCGAATGGGCGCTGGTACAGCTGTCGATGAAGTAAAGCCCCCGCTTCTTCAATTCTTCCATGACGATGCCCATCACTGCAGGGTCTTCCGTGGCTTTGGAGCCCATGTGGTTATTCATCCCCCGGACGTGCAGAACCTCCCGGAAGGCTTCTCGAAGAATTTTCTGGATCTGTTCTTTACTCATTCCCACCTTGATGGTCTGGGCTTCCAAAGGGGCCGCGTTCCCTTCCTTGGGCTCCATCGGAAGGTGAAGCATCACTTCCCCTCCTTGCCGGTGAATCCAGCCGGCGATTCTGCGGCCATAGGGGCTGCGGGGCAATATGGAAAAGGTCACGGGTTTTCCCAGGGCCATAATTTCTCTCACCACATCGAAATTGTATCCTCCGTCATCGATAATCAAAGCAAGTTGAGGCGCACCTCGGATGGTGGGCGGACGGCCGATCTTTCGGGGGACCTCCCGTTCGGGAAGGCTGACCCACCAGGAAAACCCGATGACCAGCGCCAGCAGAAGAATGAAAAAGAGAAGCCCCGTTGCGATCCGTCGATGGGTACTTCTGCGCTCCCCCTTTTTTGCTCGCGCCATCGATCTCGCATTCTCAGGGCACTGCCCTTTGAATCTTCCCTTCCTTCGATCCCCTTCGAACAAAAAAAGGGCGGGTCCTCCCTCCGGAATGGCCCGCCCGCCCCTTGGATGGCCTCTTCCTCACAGGCCCAATTCCTTGCGTTTCTCCGGGGTCGGAATTCCTTCTTCATTCCAACCTCGAACCCTGTAATAATCGCTGAGCATCTCGCCCAAGGGAGGCAAGTGCGGAATGAGTCCATCGCCTTCCCGTTTCAAGGTCAGGAAACGGCCGGGCAGGGTATCATCCTTGCGGCTGATTCCACAGCGGACATTATACAGCCGTTTCAGATTGTAGAGCCGCTCGCCGATATGCAGCAATTCGAGCAGGCGCATTGAAACCCCCGTCACCATACCGTACCACTGAGCGATGGGGGTCAACTTGAGGCCCCCGAACAAAGTGAACTTACAGAGTTTCAGGGCATCGAAGAGGCACATGATGTTCTGGGTATCGGCCGCCAATTTCCCTTTGCCATCCACCCCATGGCGGGCCGAAGGCTTCTCGAGTCCAATTTCGGGCATGCTCAAGACCCGTTCGAAAGCATGGCTGAAGCCCTGCAGATGGCAGGCCCCCCGGTTCGAAGTGGCGAAGCTCAATGCCCCGGCATTGTAACATCGCGGATCATGCCCGGGAACTTCCAAGCCCTTCACATGGAGGGAAAACTCAACGGCATTCCTTCCCAGCTTCTCGGCGGCGATCCGCACCCCTTCCCCCAGAAGCGCTCCGATCCCCTCGCGTTTCCCGATCTTCTCCACCAGTTTGACCATCACATCCCCCCGGCCCCACTGGAGTTCCATCTCCCCTGTATCCTCCTTGGTGAGGATCCCCTTTTCATAGGCTTCCATGGCGAAAGCCACCGCTGCGCCGCAAGAGATGGTGTCCATTCCATAGCGGTTGCAAAGTTCGTTCGCCTTGGCGATGGCTTCCAAATCATCGACCAGGCAGAGACTCCCCAGGAAGGCGATGCTTTCATATTCCGGCCCGGCTCCTTCGACCCCGGCGTAGGGTCCTTTGTCGATCTTGACCCTTCGTCCACAGCCGATGACGCATCTTTCGCAATAATAATTGCCGGTAAGGATGCTTTCCGTCATGGCCGGCCCGGCAATGGACATGGCTCCCTTTTCCCAGCGCCCCTGGTATTTCCAGTTCTGCAAGGGCAAGCTGCCCAAGGCTTCGAAAGTGGCCAATCCTCCGGCCGTCCCGTTCTTGCGCATGGGCTCGGTGTTCTTGGCCACCATGGAGGCGATATCGCGGAGAGATTCCCGCAGCCCAGCGGGGTCGGCGATCGGGATTTCCTGGTTGCCAAAGACCGCGATGGCCTTGAGGTTTTTGGACCCCATCACCGCACCGGCCCCTCCCCTTCCTGCGGCCCGGGCATCGCGGCCGTCATTGAAGATGCCGGCATAGCGAACCCCTTTTTCTCCCGCCGGGCCGATACTTGCCACGACCGCCTCCTTGTGGGTTTCTTTCCGGAGCGCGGGTTCCAAATCGTAATTATCCATTCCCCAGAACCGATCGGCCTCGCGGATCTCGGCCTGACCCTCATGAATCCAAAGGTAAACGGGCTGCTCGGCCTTTCCGGAAATCACCAACCCATCAAACCCGGCCCTCTTCAAAGTCGGCCCCCAGGTTCCCCCCGCATCGGACTCCAGATAGATTCCGGTGAGCGGAGATTTGGTCACGACGGCATGGCGACCCGAGGTGATCACCGGCGTTGCGGCGAAAGGCCCCGTCATAAAAATCAATCGATTCTCGGGCCCCAGGGGATCGGTCTGCGGTCCCGTTTCCTCATAGAGGAATTTGGCCCCCAGGCCACTGCCGCCGATGAATTTTCGCGCCCACTCGTCATTCAAGGGAGCCGACTCCACCCGTTTTTGGCTCAAATCCACTCGTAGAATCTTTCCGGCGTATCCTTTCATTCCTCCTCCCTCCATCGAGATTTCCCGCCTCGGTGATCCCATCGAACCACCGAAGCATGGATAGCCACCGGCAAAGCTTTCCAGAGCGCAACGGCGAAAGAAAAACCTCACCCCCCGCTCATCGGGGGAAGGACCTTGATCCGGTCGTTCTCTTGAACCCGATCCTTGAGCCTCAAAATTTCATTTCCGCGAACCAGCACCACATGGAAGCTTAGAACCTCATCCCCTTCCTTTCGGATATACGGCCCGAACGAAGGGATTCGCCGTTGGATCCTCTCCAGCAGTTCCTTCACCTCGATCGGTTTCTCTAAGGGAATCTCCAATTCTTCCTTCCCCGCAAGTTCCACAAAAGGTTTGAAAAAGTGGATTTTCATTCTCGGACCTATCCCCCGAGGCTTTCAATTTATTTTTTCCATTGCCTGCGGGAATGTCAAGGATCTATGCGGACGCCCTATCCTTCTCGTGGATTTTTCCGGAGACGTAAAAGAATCCATCTTCGTCCATTCGCGCCCAATCGCCGGTGGGGAACCAGTCTTCCGGAAGGCCCCTGCGGGTTCGGTCCCCCCCCGGGAAGAGCGGCTTGAGCATCTGGGGCCCCTTGACGACGAGTTCTCCCTTTTCTCCGACGGATTTCTCTCTCTCGGGATTCATCGGATCGACGATCTTGGCCTCGGTCCCGGGGAGGGGAATTCCAATGGATCCTGCCTTGCGCTTTCCATAGAGGGGATTGGCATGGGTAAGGGCCATTGCATCCGAGGGGCCATAAGCGGCCGTCACCTTTCCTCCGATCTTTCTTTCCAGATTCTCCACGATCTCCGGGTTCAAGGTATCCCCGATGGACCAGAGGATTCGAATGGAAGAGAGTTCTCTTTTCTTGAAGAGGGGGCGATGGGCGACAGATTCGGTGATTCCATGGGTGGCCGGGAAAAAGGTCACCCGGTGTTTTTGAATCATTTGAAAGGCCCGCCCGAGATCGAATTGGGGAAGTTGGATACTCAGGCCGCCCAGGTAGATCGGCAAGCTCATTCCCAAGATTAATCCCTCGGGCTGGTGGTAGGGCAATACGGAGAGGAAAACCTCGGGCCCTTCCTCGATCTTTCCCAACCAGGCGCAGATCTGTTGAAGATTGGCCATGAGGCTCTGCTCCGTCCACTGAAGCCCTCGAGGGCCGCCGCCGGGAGAACTCTGATAGTGGAGAACGGCCGTCTCGGCAGGCTGGAAGCTTAAGTCCGGAGAGGCAGGAGCCCAATCGGGACGTCCCGATGCCAAGAATTCTTGATAAGGGACCAGGTTCTCCTTCGGTTCCAATTTGACATTCAATCCATACCCCTTGGCCGCCATGGAGAAAAAGAGGTCCTTCGGAAAGGGGAGGTAATCCTTCACCCGACAGACGATCAAATGTTTCACCCGGGTCTGAGGCAAAAGAGCCTGGATTCGGGAATAGATCAAGTCCAGGAGAATCAGGGTTTCGACTCCGCTCGCATTCAGCTGGTCGCGCAGCTCCTCGCGGCTTGCCAGGGGGTCAAAGAAAGCCGCCTGGCCACCGATTTTCAAGGCGGCAAAGAAACTCACGATGGCTTGGGGCATATTGGGAAGGAGAATTCCCAAAGAATCCCTCGGACGAAAGCCCCGGGCCGAAAGGGCCCCGGCGAATTGGTTCACATGGGCCCGCAAAAGGCCGTAGCGGACCTTCCCGCCAAAGAAGAAAAGGGCGGATCGCGAGGGGTCGCGATCCGCCGCATCATCCAGGATCCGATGGAAAGGCCGGGGGGAGGGATCGATCGTTTCCGGCACATCGGGGTCATAGAATCGGGTCCAAGGTTTCCCCATTTTCACCTCGAAAAGTTCTCCTTCGGTTCCCATTCCCGCTCAAACGGGGCGTTGGACGCCCTCGCTCAAATACCATTGGACGAACCTCGTCAGCCCTTCTTCGATCTTCACTTTGGGTCGGTAACCCAGGCGCTGCTGCGATTTGCGGATATCGGCATAGGTACGTTCCACATCGCCCGGTTGGGCCGGCCGATGTTCGATGAGGGCGGGTTTCCCCAGTATTTTTTCCAGTATCGCCACCAGTTCCGACAGCGATATGGTTTGGGATTCCCCAATGTTATAAATCTCGTATCCGTGCTTTCGGTCTAAAGCCAGCAGGGTTCCTTCGATGGCGTCATCGATGTAGGTATAGTCCCGCTGCGAGTCGCCCCGGCCGAACAAAGCGATCTTCTCCCCTCGATGGATCTGACGGGTGAATCGGTGAATGGCCATCTCCGGCCGCTGGCGCGGGCCATACACGGTAAAATAGCGCAGGCAGGCGATGTCCAGGCCGTAGAGGTGGTGATAGGTATGGCAGAGGAGTTCTCCCCCCTTTTTGGTCGCCGCATAGGGCGAGATGGGATGGTCCACCGGGTCATCCTCGGAGAAAGGGACCTTGGGGTTATTTCCATAGACCGAGGAGGATGAGGCGAAGATGAATCTCCCCACCCCGTTCCTGCGGCAGGCTTCCAGAAGGCAAAGCGTCCCCCGCAGGTTCACTTCGGCGTAAAGGATCGGGTCTTGAATCGAGGGGCGCACTCCCGCCCGGGCGGCCAGATGAACGACCGCTTGGACCTTCCCTTCCCGGAGGGTTTTCTCCAGCAATCCTTCATCTCTCAAATCCCCCTCAATGAGGCGAAAGGAAGGATGAAGGGATGCCTGGGCGAGATTTCGACGTTTCATCTTGGGGTCATAGAAATCATCGAAATTGTCCAAAGCCATCACCCGATGGCCTTCCTTCAAAAGTCGATCCACCAAATGGGAACCGATGAATCCGGCCCCTCCAGTCACCAAGATGGTCATTGACGC
>Ga0272448_1007562_pt1 | contig 11480 bp, 13 predicted proteins | sample YNPCB0191_FD_202220 | JGI IMG/M metagenome (GOLD analysis project Ga0272448, IMG submission 202220) | Hot spring sediment microbial communities from Yellowstone National Park, WY, United States - YNP-CB-019-1 | ecosystem: Environmental > Aquatic > Thermal springs > Hot (42-90C) > Sediment... | reverse complement strand
CGCGCCAAAAGTCCCACCACCTCGCTCTCCGCGAAAACCGTGCAGACCGAGCTGACATGAAGCTGGTTTCGGCTCTGGCCGTCCAGCTCGCCCATCCTGCTGACCTCTATCTCCAAGGCGCGGGCCATGACTTCGAGGAATCGGCCGGTGCCTGCGGCGCATTTGTCGTTCATGGCGAAGTTTTGCACTCGACCGCGCTCGTCCAGGCTGATAGCCTTGCTGTCCTGGCCGCCGATGTCAATCACGGTCCTGGCTTCGGGGAAAACGGCGAAGGCTCCTCGTCCGTGGCAGGTTATTTCGGTGATTTGGTAATCAGCCCCGGTGCGCTCCCGGCCGTAACCGGTGGCAGCGGTTTTGGTTATCTGCCCGCGCTCCAGCCCTGCTTTGGCCAAGGCCTGGAGCATGGCACGGTCAAGGGCCTTTTTGCTTTCCGCTCCGGTCATCTCAATGTCATAACCCAGGATTTGACCACGGTCGTCAATCACCACCACCTCGGTGGAGATTGAGCCGATGTCGATTCCGGCAAAATAATTTGTCATTTCTGCTCCAACTATTTTCGGTATTTAGCCTCGCGCCGCAACTCCCGGTCAAGGTCGCGCTTTTTTATCTCCTCCCGCCGGTCAAAAAGTTTTTTGCCCCGAGCCAGCGCTATTTCGACCTTGGCCTTGCCGCGCTTGAAATAAATTCTCAAGGGAATGATGGTGAACCCGCGCTCCGAGACCTTGCCGTGAAGACGCTTCAGCTCCTGGCGGTGAAGCAGCAGTTTCCGCGGTCGGTCCGGGTTGTGGGTGAAAAACTTGCTGTATGGATAAACCGAGATGTGGGCGTTGACCAAAAACAGTTCATCATTCGTAAAATCGCAATAGGCGTCCTTCAAACTGGCCATGCCCTCGCGCAAAGATTTCACCTCCGTACCCTTTAGAGCCATGCCCGCCTCATAGCGGTCGTCAAAATGATAATGCCTGACTGCCTCGCGATTGCGGCAGACAATCTTCTCTCCCTTTTCCTCATCCGGCTTGGCCATCATTGCCCTCGACAATCCGGACGAGCAAGGCCTGCAATTTGCCACCGGCTTTAAGCCTCCGGTGCCATTGCCGGAGGACTAGGAAGCTTGCGAGCAAAAACAGTATGCCGAACACAAGGCAGGAATTATCAGTGGTGAGCAAAAGCACGGCCGGGGTCTTGCCGAGGAGTCTCTGGGTCTCTTCGAAGAGCGGCTTCTGGTTTTCAGCCCATTTGCCGAGCAAAGCCCCGACCAAAAGCGAGCAAAGCGGAAGCACATAGAAAGCCAGCAAAGTGGCGCGCATTTTCGATTCCGGAAGAGACAGCTCTACATAATCCCCGGGCCTGGCATTGGCCTGGTTTATCGCCCAGATTTCGCGGAGGCCGGAACTTTCCAGGCCGAAGCTCAAGCTCCGTCCGGCTTCCTGTCCGGGGCAGAGCCGGACCTGGACCAGCGCGAGCGATTCCTTTATTTCCTTGACCACTCCGGTTTTTTCCATCAATTTTTCCCGCGCCAAGAGTCTTGGGGGTAAATAGTCTCCGGTCAGTTTTGGGGAAGAGGATTAAAAGGGGATATCCTCATCGCTGCCCTTGGCGTTTTGGTCCACCGGCTCATAGGTTACCTCACCCTCGGCCGAGGTTTCTGCCGCCGGAGGGGTGTCTCCTTTTTTGCCGAGCATCAGCATGTTCTGGGCGATGATTTCGGTGGTGGAGTGTTTCTGGCCGTTCTTGTCCTGCCATTCCCGGGTCTGGAGCGAGCCTTCAACGAACACCTGCTTGCCCTTGGATAAATATTCGCCGCAAGTCTCGGCCAGCTTGCCGAACGCCACAATTCGATGCCATTCGGTTTTTTCCTGCTTCTTGCCGTCCTTGCCGGTCCAGACCCGTGTGGTGGCGATGGAAAAGTTGGCCACGGCCTGGCCTTTGTCCAGGTAGCGTATCTCCGGGTCCCGGCCCAGGTTGCCAATCAGCATCACCTTGTTCAGACTCGCCATGATTTGCTCCCCATTTTTTCTTTTGAATTTATCATAACCGGCCATATAATACAAGGAAGGAATCGGGACTGAAATCCCATCCTTGATTTTGTATCCATGAAAATTTTATACACCATTTACATGTGGCTTGTTATCTCACTGGCCACGGTTTTTTGGGGAGGGCTTTTATTCGTTCTATTGCCCTTTGACCGGGGCAGGTTTTCGTATTTTTTCTGCTCGCGCAACTGGGGCAGAAGCATAGTATTTTTCAGCCGAGTGAAGGTCGAGGTGTCAGGTCTGGAAAAAATCCCGGACGCTCCTGTGGTTTTCATGAGTAATCACCAGAGCTATTTTGATGTGATTTGTCTGGTGGCGTTCCTCCCCAGACCCGCCAGGTTCGTGATAAAACGGGTACTGGTATATGTCCCGGTCTTCGGCCAGGCCATTGTCGTCACCGGTCATATCATCATCGAACGCGAAAAACCGAAGCAGGCCTTCAGCGCAATGGACAAAGCCGCCGAAAAGATAAGAAAGGGCACCAGCATTTTCGTCTTTCCCGAAGGCACCCGCTCCCGTGACCACAGGCTGGGAGCCTTCAAGAAGGGAGGGTTCGTACTCGCGCTCAAGGCGGGGGTCCCGGTGCTCCCGGTCAGCATCACCGGCACGCAGTCAATGATGCCCAAAGGCTCATACAGCTTCAAGCGGCCGAAGCTGGTGAGGGTCAGGGTAGGGGACCCTATTGACACCACGGTCTTCAATCAGGAGACCAAGGAGAAGCTGATGACGGCAACGAGAAAGGCAATGATTCGAGGCTTTGCCCCAGACACCCCGGAATGGAAAATCAATCAAAGAGAACTCGAAGACCCTCCGGCCCCTCCAGCCGCATAATTGGTGAAGACCTTAAATCAGGATTTTTCCGCGACTTTAAGGCGGTTGAGCGCGCGTTCGAGGGCAGCTTGTGCGAGGATGAATTCGTCGTCGTCGGCTTTAAGATTTTTTTGTAGTTTTTGTTCGGCGCGCTGTTTGGCGGCCTTGGCCCGTTCGACATCGATTTCGTGGCTTAATTCCGCGGCCTCGGCCAGAATTTTCATGGACTTGTATTCGACCTCGGAGAAGCCGCCGGAGATTGCGGCGCAGGTCCATTTGTTATCCTTCAGGATTCGGAGCTCGCCGATTTTTAGCTGGACGAGGTAGGGGGCGTGTCCGGGCAGGACCCCGAACTCGCCTTCTTTCCCAGGCGCATAGACCGCCTCCACCTCTCCCTCAAACACCACCCGCTCCGGGCTGATTATCTGCAAGCTGAATTTTTCCGACACTTTTCCCTCCGCTACGCGGCCAGCTTCTTGGCCTTGTCCACAGCCTCATCCAGAGTGCCGACCATATAGAAGGCCTGCTCGGGCAGTTCGTCCATCTTGCCTTCCACAATCTGCCTGAAGCCCTGAATCGTATCCTCAACCTTCACATACCTTCCCTGTCGGCCGGTGAACTCCGAGGCCACATGGAAGGGCTGGGAAAGGAACCGCTGAATCTTCCTGGCCCGGGCCACAGTTACCTTGTCCTCATCGGAAAGCTCATCCATCCCCAGAATCGCGATGATGTCCTGGAGGTCCTTGTATTTCTGAAGAATCCTCTGGACCTCACGAGCCACCTTGTAGTGTTCCTCGCCGAGAATCAGGGGGTCGAGGATTCGGCTGGTGGAATCGAGGGGGTCAACCGCGGGATATATGCCCAGTTCGGAGAGCTGACGGGAGAGCACGGTGGTGGCATCGAGATGGGCGAAGGTGGTTGCCGGCGCCGGGTCGGTGAGGTCGTCAGCCGGCACATAGATGGCCTGGACCGAGGTGATGGACCCTTTCTTGGTGGAGGTAATTCTTTCCTCAAGCTCTCCCAGGTCGGTGCCGAGGGTGGGCTGATATCCGACCGCGCTCGGGATTCGGCCGAGCAGGGCGCTGACCTCGGAATTGGCCTGGGTGAAGCGGAAGATGTTGTCGATGAAGAGCAACACATCCTGGCCTTCCTCGTCCCGGAAGTACTCGGCGGCGGTGAGCGCGGAAAGTCCGACGCGCGCCCTGGCTCCGGGAGGCTCGTTCATCTGTCCGTAGATAAGCGCGGTCTTGGAGATAACTCCGCTCTGTTTCATTTCCAGCCAGAGGTCATTGCCCTCGCGGGTTCTCTCGCCCACGCCCGCGAACACGGAATAGCCGCCGTGGTGGAGGGCGACATTGTGGATAAGCTCCATGATGACCACGGTCTTGCCCACGCCCGCGCCTCCGAACAGGCCTATCTTTCCGCCCTTCATATACGGCTCGAGCAGGTCAACCACCTTGATGCCGGTCTCGAACATTTCAATCTTGGTCTCCTGGTCGATGAAGGTCGGCGGGGTTCGGTGGATGGGCAGGAACTTGTCGCTCTGAATCGGGCCGGCCTCGTCCACCGGCTGGCCCACCACATTGAGGATTCTGCCCAGCGTGGCCTCGCCCACCGGCATCTTGATGGCGTTTCCGGTGTCTTTGACTTCCATGCCCCGGACCAGGCCGTCGGTGGTGTCCATGGCGATGCAGCGGACGGTGTTCTCTCCCAGATGCTGGGCCACTTCCAGCACCAGATTGTCAGGCTTATCCGAGATGCCGGGATTGGACACGGTCAGGGCGTTGTAGATTTGCGGGAGGTTTCCGCTTTCAAACGAGACATCCACCACCGCGCCAATCACCTGCGATATCTTTCCCACATTCATTTTACCCAGTCCTCCTTTACTTCTTAAGCGCTTCGGTCCCGGTTACGATGTCCAGAAGCTCCTTGGTGATGGATTCCTGCCGGGCGCGGTTCATTTTGAGAGTGAGGTTGCTTATCATATCCTCGGAATTTTGGGTGGCCAGGTCCATGGCCGACATCCTGGCGCCGAGTTCGCTGGCCCGGGTTTCGAGCAGGGCGCGGAAGACCTGCATCCGAATCAGCCAGGGCAAAAGCATGTTGAGAAGTCCGGCCTGGTCCGGCTCGTAGATGTAGTCCACGCCCACCAGCTGGAGCTTGGCCCTGGGCTGGATGGGCAGGAGCTTGACGATGGTCGGCTTCTGCAGCACCGGGCTGTGGAACATGGGGTAGAGAAGATAGACCGAGTCGCTCTCTCCGGCCATGAACCGGGAGACAAGCTCGTCGGCAATGCCTTTGGCCTTGTCAAACCCCACTTCCTTCTGGGGGTTGTTGGACGCCTTGCTGATTTTCACTGACCGCTTCTTGTAGAAGTCCACAGCCTTTTTGCCCACCAGGTAAAGCGAGACGCTTTCCAACTCGTTCTTTCTCTCTTCCATAAACAGCTGGGAGGAGCGAATCAGGTTGTCGTTGAAGGCTCCGCACAAGCCGCGGTCCGAGGTCATCAGCACGAGTTCCGCGTGTTTTTCCTCCCGCTCGAGCAGCAGGGGGTGGTCCTTGTTTTCCATCCGGAGCAGCAGGCGGGAGATTATCTCATCGAGCGCGGAGGCAAAGGGCCGGGTGCTTTCCGCTTCCTGCTGGGCGCGGCGCAGCTTGGCCGCAGAGACCATGTACATGGCCTTGGTTATCTGCTGGATTTTTTTCGCGCTGGTGATTTTTCTGCGGATAGCGCGCAGCGTGGCCATTTATCTGCTCCTTACTCCTTGGCCTTGAACTCGGCCTTGAACTCTTCCAAAAGTTTCTGGATTTTCGCTTCCAGTTCCTCGTCCAGCTTGGCCAGTTCCTTGATGGATTTCAGGACTTCAGGATGGCGGTTCTCCGCGAACTTGAACAGCTCTTTTTCATACTTGGAGACCGCGTCCACCGGGTATTCGTCAAGGTACCCGTTAGTCCCGGCGTAGATGATAAGAATCTGCCGCTCCACCGGCATGGGCACATATTGCGGCTGCTTCAGGGCCTCCATCAGCCGCTCCCCGCGGTGGAGCATCTGGAGGGTGGCCTTGTCCAGGTCGGTGCCGAACTGGGCGAACGCCGCCATCTCCCGGTATTGGGCCAGGTCCAAACGGAGCGAGCCGGCGACTTTTTTCATGGCCCGGTTCTGGGCGTTGCCGCCCACCCGGCTCACGCTCAAGCCGACATTGACCGCGGGCCTGAAGCCTGCGTAGAACAGGTCGGACTCGAGGTATATCTGGCCGTCGGTGATGGAAATGACATTGGTGGGGATGTAGGCCGAGATGTCTCCGGCCTGGGTCTCGATTATGGGCAGGGCGGTGAGGGAACCGCCTCCGTGTTTGTCGTTCATCTTGGCGGCCCGCTCGAGCAGCCGGGAATGGAGGTAGAAGACATCTCCGGGGAAGGCCTCTCTTCCTGGAGGACGGCGCAGGAGCAGGGAAAGCTGGCGGTAGGCCTGGGCGTGTTTGGACAGGTCGTCATAGACGCAGAGGGCGTGTCTTCCGGAGTCGCGGAAGTATTCGCCCATGGTGCAGCCGGAAAAGGGGGCGAGGAACTGGAGAGGTGCGGGGTCGCTGGCCGTGGCCGCGACCACGGTGGTGTATTTCATGGCTCCCATTTCCTCCAGCTTGGCCACCACTCTGGCGACCGTGCTCTGCTTCTGGCCGATGGCCACATAGATGCAGAAGACTCCCGAGTCCTTCTGGTTGATGATGGTGTCAATGGCGAGCGCGGTCTTGCCGGTCTGGCGGTCGCCGATGATAAGCTCGCGCTGGCCTCTGCCAATCGGAATCATCGAGTCAATGGCCTTAAGCCCGGTCTGGAGCGGCTGCTTCACCGGCTCGCGCAGCACGATGCCCGGAGCCTTCAGTTCCACCCGCCGGGTTTCCTTGGACTGGATGGGACCTTTGCCGTCCAGGGGATGGCCGAGCGGGTTCACCACTCTTCCTATCACCGAGTCCGCAACCGGAACCTCCACGATGCGGCCGGTGCGCTTGACCAGGTCGCCCTCGCGGATTTTCCAGTCCTCGCCGAAAACCGCGGCGCCGATGTTGTCCTCCTCCAGGTTCAGCGCCATCCCGAAGATGTTGTGCGGGAACTCCACCAGCTCCCCGGCCATGACATTTTCCAGGCCGTAAATCCGGGCGATACCGTCTCCCACCGAGATGACGGTGCCGGTCTCGGCCATTTCGATTTTCTTGCCGAAACTCTCAATCTGTTTTTTCAAGAGTTCGCTGACTTCGTCAGCCCTTATCTCCGGCATCTTGACCTCCCTCTATCAGCTTCTTTCCAGCTCTTCCTTCAGACGCTTGAGCTGGCTTGAAATCGACCCGTCCAGAAGCAAACTTCCAATTTGAACCTTAAGACCGCCAAGCAGCTCCGGTTCCACCGCGAACTGCGCCTCGACTTTTTTGCCGGTGCGCTTCTGCAGGGCGGAGAGCAGCCTGGCCTTGAGGCCCTCCGGGAAGGGGCGGGCGCTTGAAACCTTGACGCGCACCATTCCCGCGGCCTGGTCAGAGAGCGTCCGGAACTCATCCCGGATTCTCGGCAGGTGCTCGAGCCGGCCCTTCCGGCTCAAGAGCAGGATGAAATTCGCGGTCGCTTGCGAAAGGCCCATCAGCTCGACCATGCGGTTTAAAAATTTTTCCCGGTCTCCGGCGGAGAGCGCCGGGGATAAAAGCTGCAGATAGAGTTCGGGGTTCTGCTCGAAGAAACGCGCGATGTCAGCCAGCTCGGCCCCGGTCTCGGGCACCTGGTTTTGTTCCACGGCCAGGCGCAGCAAGGCTCTGGCGTATCTCCTGGCAACGCTTCCCTTAAGAGCCACTCTCAACCTCCCGAAGATATTCCTCGAACAGCTTCAATTCCTCCCGGTCCGTGACCCTCTTTTTCAGGATTTCCTCCGCAACCTTCAACGCCCGCCCGATGGCCTCTTCCTTCAAACGCGCCTCCGCCGCCTTCAGCTCCTGGCGGGCCGTGAACTCCGCCTCGTTTTTCACCCGCTCAATCTGTTTCTTCGCCTCTTCCTCCAAACGCATCTTTTCCAGAGCCAGTTCGCTGCGCGCACGGGCCTCGATGTTCTCCACCTCATCTTCAATCCAGGCCAGGCGGTAGCGGGTCTCTTCCAAGGCCTTCTCGGCCTTGGCCAGCTGCTGTTTGAAGGTCTCGATGTCCCGGGCGATGTTTTGCCTGCGCTCGGACAGGTATTGGAGCAGCGGCTCTTTGGCCACGAAATAGAGGATGGTGAGCAGGATGAGCACATCCACCGGCTGCCAGAAGGTCGGAAGATAGGCCTTATGTCCGGTCTTGACCATAATGATACTGCCGATGGCGCCAAGCCCGAGCCAGACCCCCACCCAGATGAGCATGGGCTTAAGTATGGACTTTTTCCCTTGGCCCGCTTCCGACATGGTTCACCCGGCCTTTCCCAGGATACGCTCAACTATCATCTCTCCCATGGCTTGGGCGCTGTCCAGGACCCGCTGTTCCGCGGCCTTGAACTCTCCGGCGATTTTCTCACGCAGTTCGGCAATGGCCTCGTTGGACTCATTCCGCACTTTGAGCACGCTTTCTTCCAGCTCTTTCACCAAGGCCCGCCTGGCGGTATCCGAATCCTCCTGGGCCAGCTTGCGAGTGGCCCAAAGCTGCGCCTCATAGTAGACGATGAGCTGGTCGGCTCTGGCGGAAAGTTCTTCCGCACGCTTCCTGCTGCCCTCCATCTGCTCTTCCCGCTCCTCCCACAGCCTCATCAGGGGCTTGAACAGGAATTTCTGGAGGAAAAAGACCAGAGCTAGAAAGACCGCAAGCTGAACGAAAAAACTGTAATTTATACTTAGCAATTCTGCACTCCTGACATAAAGATTTTTACCAAAACTTATCGAATAAGCAAGAAATTATAGAGCAAATTTTCTGGGCTTGCAAAACCACGCTTCAGATGAAAAACAGAAAAGTCATTAGCACATATACTGGAATCAATATGGCAGCTGCCCATAGCATATATCCAAAGAACGACGGCATCTTGATGCTGTTTTCCTCAACAATGGCCTTGACCATGAAGTTCGGGCCGTTACCGATGTAGGAGTTGGCTCCCATGAAGACCGCGCCGGTGGAGATGGCCGCCAGGATGAGATGGCTGATGCCGTTCCCTGAATTGAGCACGACTTCCTGCGGCAGGTTCAGTCCTTCGGCCAGGCTTAAAAATACCAGATAGGTGGGGGTATTGTCAAGGAACGATGACAATGTTCCGGTTGCCCAGAAGAAATGCCAGGGCTTGCTCACACCCAGGCTTGTGCCGTGCAATTTCAAAAGCTGGAGCGCCGGGACCATGGTCACGAAGATGCCGAAGAAAAGCACCGCGACCTCAATGATGGGGTGGAAGGTGAACTTATGGGCCTCGCGCACGCCCTTTTTGGTTGTGAACCACGAGATAAGGGTTAGCGCGGCCAGGGCCAGTTCCCGGAAGGGGCTTTTCAGGCTGAAGAAAATTACCGCGATGACTCCGAGCAGCCAGAGGAAATTGAGCCTGCCATGAAGCTTGAAAGGCAGCTCGTGTTTTGCATCGAGTTTCTTGGCTTCCTCTGATTCCTTGTTCCAGAAATAGCGGTCGGTCAGATAGTAGACGGTAAGCAGGAGGGAGCAGGTGGTGAGCCAGACGAAAAAGAGCCTGAAGGTCCAGAGGAAAGGCACTCCGCGGAGATAGCCCATGAACAATGGAGGGTCTCCCAGGGGGGTGAGCAGGCCGCCGATGTTGGCGACCAGGAAGATGAAGAAGATGTAGGTGTGTATGACAAATTTTCGTTCGGAGTTGGTGGTGATGAGCGGCCGGATGAGGAGCATGGCTGCGCCGGTGGTGCCGATGAAACTGGCGAGGATGGTGCCGGCGGCGAGAATCAGGAGGTTGTTGCGGGGCCGGGCATGGATGTTGCCGTGGATAAAGATGCCTCCGGAGATTACAAACAGGGCGGTGAGCAGTGCGATGAAGGAAATGTATTCATGGAGTTCATAGGCCAGGGCTCGCCAATCGTTCAAGCAGATGTAAATCCCGAAGGGCAGGGCCAAGGCCAGGGAAATCCAAAGCTTATTGAGATTTTTTTCCCAGAACTTGGGAGCGGCCAGGGGAATCAGGGCGATGGCAAGCAGCATGATTGCGAACCCGGAAACGCTCCAAAGCGGAGGGTCCCACGAGCTTGCTTCCCCCCCACGGGCCGCGAGCGGCAAAGCCAGCATCGCCGCACCGGTCAGGGCCATCCCCCATTTTTTCCCTGAATTTTTCCCAGAGACCAGAAACCGCGGAACGACCGGACTTGCGGGCATCAGTACCTTTTTCAGGCTTGAGGTTCCGGGTTCTGCACGCTGACCGTGTCTCCCGCGGGTTTTACCTGCCGGGGCTGTTTGCTCATCTGGCAATTTCCGTCAAAGACCGCGCCTTCCTGGATGACCAGGGCGGGCGCGATGATATTTCCCTGCACCCGGGCCGGAGGCTGAAGTTCCAGCCGGCTCTTGCCGTTGATGTTGCCCACCACCCGTCCGCTTATCACCGCGCTCTCCACCCATATCTCGCCGTCAATCTCCCCGTTCTCTCCCACAATCAGCTTGCCCTCCGAATGTATCTCCCCCTTGAACTTGCCGTCAATCCGAACCGTTCCCTCAAAGACCAGCTTGCCTTCAAAAACGCTGCCTCTGCCAAGCAGGGCGTTCAACTCCCCGGCCGGGGCCGCGGGTTTATCCCGGTTCATGCTCTCCCTCCTTGAAGGCTCCCGTGCCGCTCCCGGCCCGGGGCCTGTGGATTCCTTACTTTTTTCCCAAAAGGCCAATCAGTCTCTCCAGTTCTTCCAGGTTCGAATAATAAATCTCGATTCTTCCCCGGTTCTTCCCGCTCTCCACCAGTTTCACCCGCGCGGAAAGAGCCTTGCCCAACTTTCGTTCCAACTCCTCCAGATATATCCTGTTCTCGGTTGAGGTCCGAGAGCCTGCGGGTTTCCTGTCCTCGCCGGCCGCCAGCTTTTTCGCCAGTTGCTCGGCTTGGCGGACATTCAATCCCTGGCTGACTATCTTCTGAAATAGTATCTTCATTTTGGCCGGGGAATCAAGCGAGAGAATGGCGCGGCCATGTCCGGGGGTGAGTCTGCCCCTGGCCAAAGATTCCTGCATCTCGGCCGGCAACTTGAGCAGACGGAGCGAATTGGCGATGGTGCTCCGGTCCTTGCCGGTCTTCTGGGCCAGTTCCTCCTGGCTCAATTTGAACTTGTGCACCATTTCCGCAAAGGCCTGCGCCTCTTCGATGGGGTTCAGGTCCTCGCGCTGCAGGTTCTCAATCAGACTCATGATGAGCGCCTCGCGTTCATCGACCTTCTTGACCACCACCGGCACTTTTTTCAGACCGGCAAGTCTGGCCGCGCGCAGCCTGCGCTCGCCCGCAATAAGCTCAAATCCATCGGGCCTTGTCTCGTCCTTTTTAACCAGCAGCGGCTGGAGCAGCCCCTCCTGCCGGATGGATTCCGCCAGCTCTTTCAGGCTCTGGTCGTTGAAGTTCTTGCGCGGCTGGCCCGGGAAGGCCTTGATGCGCTCAATCTCCACATAGACCATATCGCCCGCAGGCTCGGCGGCCCGGCCCTGGCCAGGTATCAG
>Ga0272448_1007561_pt1 | contig 11481 bp, 7 predicted proteins | sample YNPCB0191_FD_202220 | JGI IMG/M metagenome (GOLD analysis project Ga0272448, IMG submission 202220) | Hot spring sediment microbial communities from Yellowstone National Park, WY, United States - YNP-CB-019-1 | ecosystem: Environmental > Aquatic > Thermal springs > Hot (42-90C) > Sediment... | reverse complement strand
CCGCTCGATGTCAACGACCCGGCGACGCGTCGCCTGAACCGCTACATCAACCTGCCCACCGAGTGGGAGACCCAATCCGGCTCCGGCTTCGAGACGTTCCTGATCGAGGGCTTCCAGTTCGCCGGCCTGGACCGCAGTCTGGACAAGGTCCGCTGGATGGCCGGCTACCCCTTCGAGGTCCTCTCCTGGCCCCGCTCGGCCTGCCGTTACTTGATGGGCCACTTCAACGCCGGCTGGCCCTTTGCCCGCGACTACCTCACCGCTCGCCGCACGCTGGTCCCGCTGATCAAGCTCTGGGCCTACGACCACCTCTGCCTGTACGCCCGCCGCCTGCCCCTGCCAGCGGACCGGCGTTTCCACCGCTGAGTTCAAATCTTCGCAGATCTCCGCGGCGCCGTCAATTTAAGGGAACTGGCTCCCGGCCTCCTGCGCATCAGGCCGGAACGGTCGGGACTCTCCGACGCTCTATGTCCTCCGTTCTCTTGCGGAATGTCCTCCGTAGGCTTCACGCACCCTCGGGAACTGATCGGCCAATTGGGGGTGACTCTGAAGAATGCGTCGAACTCGTCTGCGCAAGGCAAAACGGTCGTTCAGCCCCAAGAGCTTCCAGGCCTCTGTCTTCTTGCCACCGGTCTGCGCGAGAGCTCGTTCCACTTCAGCCAGCTCGGCTCGGGCAAGTGCCTCCTCCAGCAAGGAGCGCTCGGCGCGCGAGGTCGGACACGCGATAGCACCGTGGATTTCCACTGGCAGGTCGCTTGGTTCTACCTGCCGATGCTGTCGCAGGGTGGCTTTGAGAATCGCAGCTTCGATGACGTTCCTCAGTTCACGCACGTTCCCGGGCCAGTCGTAGGAGCAAAGCAGATCCATGGCCTCCTGGGCTATTTCGGTCACGCCCCTCGCCGGCCCGCCAAACGTCTTAAAAAAGTGAACCGCCAGCAGTGGGATATCCTCGCGTCTTTCCCGCAATGGCGGCAAGCGAATCTCGAAGACTCTGAGTCTATAGTAAAGGTCTGCGCGGAAACGGCCTTCGCTGACGCGTTCGCCCAGCGGAGCCTTTGTAGCGCTGACAAGCTGTATGTCAACCGGGATCTGCTTGCTGCCCCCCAAGCGGGTAATCTTCCTCTCTTCGAGGAACCGCAGGAGCTTGACTTGGATGTCCGCCTTGAGCTCATCTATCTCATCAAGGAAGAGGACCCCACCGTGGGCACGCTCCAGATATCCGGCCACAGTTTGGTGCGCACCTGTGTAGGCGCCCCTTTCGTGGCCGAACAGCTCGGATTCCACCATGGTCTCCGGCAGGCCGGCAATGTGCACGGCGACAAAAGGACCCTCGCGCCGAGGGCCGCAGGCGTGGATGGCCCGTGCCACCAGCTCCTTGCCGGTACCGGTCTCCCCAACCACCAGAACTGTGACATTACCCTCGCGTGCGGCGGCGGCCACGAATTCCTTGACCTCACGCATGCGGATGCTTTCGCCGATCAACTCCCGCGGCTCGATCTCCTGTTCGAGCTGTGCAACCCGGCGAGCCAGCCGTGCGTGTTCAAGGGCCCGCTCCAGACGCGCTCTGATCTCTCGCAGGTCGGCGACCTTTTGTATGAAGTCGACCGCCCCCAAACGCATGCACTCGACCGCTGTTGGAATGTCACCGTAGCCCGTGATGATGACCACCGGGATCGTTGGCCAGTCGCGGCGCAGCTCGCGCAGAAATTCAAGCCCCTCTGCGTTAGAAGGGTCCGCATCGTTCAGTCGAAGGTCGAGAAGGATGATGTCAGGCGGCGGGTTTAGCATGGTGCGCGCTTCTGCGCGGGAAGCCCCGGTTTTGACCTCGTACTCGCGACTCAAAGCCGCCTTCAGCGAATTGCGGAATGATTCGTTGTCGTCGACGAGCAGGAGGACAGGCTTGCGCATCGTCATTCCCATCAGGGAGCATACCGATCGGCAAGCTTAGTGATGGCGTAGCACAGTATGCAGAGAACAGCGACGGGCCCCAGTAGCCCGATGAGCTCCTTCCAGCCGACAGACCCGGCTTTTGCGAAGATAAAACCGGTCAAGAGACCAGCCGCAAAGAAAACCGTTCCCAACGCCGCGGCGAAAGCCAGACGCAGCGCACCAAGGCCGGCCTCGGGGAGCTGCCGCTTCAGTTCGGCCTTTACGAATTCCTGAATCGCCCTACTGGTGTCGTCAAGATCCTTCTTCTGAATTTGGTACGCGCTTTGCTCTGCGCCCGCCATGGCTCACCTCCGGGAGACGATCATATACAAGTGCGAGACAAGCAGTCCTAGATTCAAAAACGACACGGCTCCGTGGAAGGCCATCGCAAGCTGCCAAGCGGCACACTGCCAAATGGCGGCAGCTTGTCGGCAGTCCCCAAAAAGGTTGGCCCACTCCTCTGTGGGTTGAAGCGTAAATGTGAAGAAAGCCGACTGCGCCAGGCAGGACCACGCATTGGCCAAGCTGGATTTCCCAGCCCATTGCGCGAAGGCGTAATACATAAGGGAAAACAGTCCCACTGAAATCGCGACGGTGAGCAGGAATTTGGGTATGGAGGTCATGGCGAAGGCTATCCACCAAAGGACAGGCCTCAAAGGCTGCCTCCAAGGACGCTCTTGGACCCAGAACTCGAACCGCAATCGCCGTGCTTCCGCCAAGCACGCCAGTTCTTCTTCCACCTGGTTCATATCGCGGAATCGCTTCGCCAGCCGCTCCGCGATGGTGAGACGTGCATTCAAGACCGACCGTCTGAAACCCGATGGATTGAAGCGTTGGCAAATCGCCCGCACTTCACGTTCGATTTCCCTGAGCCGATCCTGCACGTCTAAGTTATACTGCACCCCGATGAAAAGACTCTCCGTGAGGACCTCCGCCTCGTGCTGAAGTGCGAGGGCCTCGAGGGCCGTGGTGGGCGTGAGGTTGCACAGAAGCTCTTTCGCCTCGATGGCAAGCGCTGCGGCATGTACGGCGTCCTCCACGCTCATGCAACTAGAGAGAATGCGCCTGGAGCGGGCGAGAAGCAGATCCGTAACCATCAAAACCCGCCCAGGGGCGCTGTGACTGGGTAATTCAGGGGAAAGGCTTGTTTCCGGGTCCGGAGGCCAACTAAACCCTGGCGCCAAATTGGGACGCCGCCTGCGACGGTCCCAGATGCCCGCCTCACGCAGCAGCCGATGAATGCCCGCGATAGGCTTGTATACCTCGCACGAAGGATAGGGCTTCCCGTTTAGATAGCGGCGGTTCCTGGCCCAAGCCTCTCGACCGCCACGTGTGTGGCGAGGCCCAATGGTAACCAGGACCCGCCGGGTTACCGGTTCAAGGCAGCCAAGGAGCCGATCGCGAAATTCAAGACAGGAAAGCCGGCGCTCTTCAGGATCCAGTCCGGTCCCTACGGGGTCGTTTACGAAACTTAGAGGGCGATCGGCAAAATTCAAGAAAACATCTTCGAACAGCAAGGCGAACCGTTCCCCCTCCCCTTGCTCCCGGCCTCTTTCATGGTCTGCTCTCACCCCTGCCTTGGCAGACCGGAAGGCGGCTAGCGGCCAAACCCGATAGCCACACCGAAACGCGGCTAGCCCAGAGAGATAGACGTAAGCCAATTCCTCGTCAAGCACCCCCGCCACCTGTTGCCGCCGCGGGAACCGCGCGCGATCGTCATCCGTACTTGTAGCACTCAACGCCTCCCAAACCCTAGCGCGAAACTCTTCCCGCAAGCCCGCCGGGTCGAACAAGGGAATGTAGCCGGCGACGCGCGCTTTCATGACCTCCGCCAAGCCGCTCGCTAGGGATACGAAATGGTACTTGGCGATAGCCTCGCTCGGGGCCTGGTACGGTGTGACAAAGGCCCAATGGACCTCGGGATACGCCAGGACCAACAAGGCTGCCAGCGTCGCGCCGGGTGCCGCCCGCTCTTCCAGGGGAGAAATCGTTTCCAACGAGGAATGTTCCGGGTCGTAAAGGTCGGTCAAAACCAAAGCGTTGCGAAGTCCACAACCGTTTGGGCCCGCCAAGTCTTCCATGAATTCGGAAACGTGCCTAAATGCATCAACGATCCATTCCCTCGCAAACCGCGCGTGACCTGCAACGCTACGTACCGGGGCCCGGCAGGTGTGCACCGTGAACCCATAGCATTGCTCCAAGCGGGTGCGGACGGCCCGCTGGAGATCTTCGTCGGCCAGCATGAGAACCGCCACTGCCATCTGGTCCCCCTCGTGCTCCAACCGCTCCGCCCTCACTCCCTGCTCTGTTTTTCCCGTAGCATCTCTTCCAGGCGGCGGCAAAGCTTTGCCCGAAGGTCCGTGGCACTGAAGCCGCGCGGGGCTTCCCCCGAGTTCAGGCAATTAATCAGGCTCAGAAAGGCCTCCCCTTCTGCTGATCTGATCAGAGCCTCAAAAGCCTCTTTCCCGAGGAGGGGCTCCGCCAGTTCCTTCGCCTTATTCCATCTTTCCGCGGCCTTCCGCCGCCAAGCCCGCTGGATGTACTCTGCGTCAATTCTGCCGTCTTCGAAGCTTTCCAGGTCCAAAAGGAGCGGCCCGATCAGGTTATGAATCTGGTGGAGAGCTTCCGCCGCCGGATTCCGAGGTTCCCGGCGGCTAAACTCCGAACTGTACGCGGATTGTACGTAAGTGTCAGCTTCTCCCGTAGCCTCCACCACTTTATCGGGGTCTCCTAGCGCCCCGAAGTGCTTGCTAAACACGTCCTGCGCGGCCTTCAGAACCCTCTGAAATCTGTCAGGGTTTTGCCCCCGGCAGCTCGCGGCGAGGGCCGCCACAGCCTGGCCGAGCCAGTAACCCGGGGAGTCTTCACCCCCACCACGGGTGTACATCAACGTAGAAAGCCCCCTCACTTGTTCGGGAGCCTGCCTTTGATTCCTGCTCCGCAGTTCCATGAGGGCTCCCTCATACCAGTTGCCTTGAGGGTGGAGGAGAACTCCTTGAATCTGGATTCCGCCTCGGGTCCACTCAGACAAGAGCCCCAACACGTTGACACGCTTGCTGCCGCGGATCACAGCAAGGGCGGCGCGTTCAAGGTGGCCAACGACGTCACCTCGATTCCCAAACGCGCACCAGTCGTACCCTTGCAGCCCGAAGCTCCTGCAATCATCATCCTCCGGAAGCGAGTCGACCGCTTGCACCCTGGTTACAACGACCACGCACATTGGCCACCTCCATGCTCATCTCATAGCGCTGCCATGAGCGGAGCCACCAATCCGACCTTCCAAAGATCCCGGATGACGCACGAGTCAATCGCAGAGAAGTCCACGAACGGCCAGTCGCGAAACGGATCCCTGGCAAGGAGGCTTCCACGGCCCGATGTGATCACCACACGCCTTGCTAATCGCTCCTTTAGTGACTGAATGAGCGTCTTGGCGTCTTGCGCCGAAAAACGATCCAATTGAGTCCGGTGAATAACCGCAACGTCGAAAGGTGGGGCACCGAATGGGCCGGATTGGAGGAAATCATACCGCGTCAGTTTGCCACCTATGAAGCCGTATAGCGGCGCCCCAGCGAGCCCATTGTCGTCCAGCCTCAAGCCGACAAAGCCATCTTTACCAAAGGTCAGGCCCTCCCACTCCTCACGGAGCGAGCGCAATTTGCCGCGGATCTCAATGGCCGGTACTACCACGATTCCCGCAAATGCGCGGAGTATTCCCATGCGACTTAGAGCAATCGCATTTTCCCTCGCTTCGAAGACCTTCTCGGCTACCCGCTCATCTATCACCAATACCCGAAGGAGGCCTGCCTCAAAGGCCTCCAGCAGCCAAAACAGTCCGCCAAACCCTTGCGGGGGATTCTCCACAGCGATCTTCGCTTGTCTGAAACCGATGCCCCAGGTTTGCCAGAACAAAACGTTTTGGAGTTGGAGCGTCCCGGGGTTCTCGTCATGGTCTCGCAGAACCAGCGCAGTCCCAGATCTTGGAACTTCCTCTACCGCGCCCGCGATGTCTACTTGTAGGGCTGAATCGGTACCGGTCGCCCGCTGAAAATTTTCCCTGACCGCGGACCACCGCTTCTTGAGAGGACTGTCTTCGTCATTTATGTGGACCACCAAATGCAACGGGAGCGCTCGCCGTTGACTGGCCAACCCAACGATCCAGGCCTTGTAAAGGGCAAGAATCCATCGCTCGACATCTTCTTGGTTCCGGTTCGGCGGCAAAAACTGGTCTCCATTAAGTGCCACGTAACCACCCGCGTCCGGTGATCCGCCATCCGCCAACAGAATCCGTGCGGGAAGACGATGCGCGTAACTGTGAAGCCAACCGCGAACGGCAGGCGAGCTGCTTGCAGTGGACCTGATACAAAGCAGGTGGGGAGCGATGCGCCGGACCTCGTCGAGCAGGGTGTCCCCGGAGCTGTTAAGTTCTTGGCCGGCGGCCCGAAGATAGCGCACCCCGAGACGCTTGCAAATCGAAGAATTCAAGCCGTCCGAGGGAGTGTCGTTTTGGTCGCCAAAATCAAGAAGACATACGAGGGACGGTTTCTGGAGGCGTAGCCAGTAGCTTAGGACTTTGTTTGTCCCCGAGCCCTCAGTGGGAACCGGAACCCGATCGGCTTGCAGGCGCTCGATCGCGCGCGATTCGGCGCGCCCGTCGTATGCAAGGAAGCGGGCGCAAACCTTCATCTCGTGCGTGCCCCAGTGAGCCCCTGCGACGCTTCCATCCGCCCCCGTCAGTGGCTCCTCCACAATGCCTCTGATTGCGCTCAGCCTGTTGTCGTCAATTTCGCTGACGCTGTCGGCATACAGCAGGTCGTAATGATCATCCTGCTCCCGGACACCGAGGTATATTGTCAGCCCCGCCGGTGCTGGCGGTTTGTTGTGCCGAGCCGCATTGCGCATGGCGTTCTCCAGCAACCCGTACAGCGCCTGCCGCCCAATCACCCCACCTGGAAGGCCGATCAGCGGGTCGTCCACGACGGGGGGCGCCTCGCTCGACTGGTCCCATGCTTGCCATTCGAAGGGGCTGTCACCTCTAGCCACAGCGATCTGGAAATGAATGTTCTCCCCGTTGTACCCGTCGTCTGCCACTAATAGGTCTAGCAACAGAGTCTGCGCCTTGAACGGGGCCACCACATCGCGGAAGAAGAACAGTGGCTGCCACCATGTCGGCCAGTCCACCGCCACTCGGGCTACGAAGTCCATCCTTTGCTGAACGTATCCGACCAGCTCGACGCTCTCTGGGACACGTCCCTGGAGGAGCTCAGCGTTGATCTTTACGAGGGCGTGACTTCCCAGGTTGTGCGACATGTTCCGGGCCATGACGGCAGCCTCCGCCGCCTTCCGCGCAAGGCCGTGTACCGATGCGGAGGCAGCCCGCGCTACCAGCAAGGCCAGAACAGCAGCTTTCGGCTCCAGCGCGCCGCAGAACTGGTGGATTGCGCTATTTGTAAGCTCTTCAGAGAACGCAAACACCAAGGCCCCGGTCTTTCGAGTAAAGCCGGGCAGCGGGAAATAGAGGTACGTCTTCCACTTCGGAAGATAAGCGAGCCATACGAAGTACCGCGCGAGAGCCGAGCTATCTAGTTTTGCGTCCGCGAATCCCCGCATCTTGTCGAATACTGCATCGAACCCAGTGGCCTTTGAAACGCGGTTCCCCAACCCCACCCAAACCTCGTTTACAAGGCCCTGGTTAATATCCTGGTTCAGCCCGGGCTGCTTCATCGTCACCACTGTGATGGGCGAGCCGTACCCGGAAGGCGAGACTTGAAATTCCCACGAGTCATGAATGCAGCGGAGGACGACTATTGGGCGTCGTTTCTCCCAAGAAATGACACCCTCCACAAACAGCCGGGATAACGACGTGACCTCTTTGCGATAAAAGTCGGTATCAGCTTCTTTTTGGATTGTTTTGAAGTTCTCGAAGACGCCAGGGTGCCGGCCCTTGTAGACGGCCGTATACACAAACCTGTCGCCTACCGGGTCGTGCAAGACGATGTCGAGCCAGAGGCAGTCATTTCGTTCGGGCAGTAGATGGGTCCAAAGCGAACCGAACGTACTCCACTGTTGAAAGTCGCGCCATTGGATAACCCCCTGGCTCTCCAGGAGCTCAGCGGCGGAGCTGGGTAATTTTAAGTCCGCACCCGCAAGAGCACGAATGGTCTCTGCGATGGCTGCCCCACCGAAGGTCACATCCCTCTCCATGATCGACCTCCTATCAGTCCGCTATGAGAACCCGCGAAGACGCTGTGTGCAAGCGCGACGCAGCTCTCTCGCTAACGCGTCGATTCGATAGCGCTTCTCTAGCACTCTAAGGCCAGCTTCCGTCACACCGCGCGGCGTAGCGATGCGCTTGATGATCTCGAGTGGGCTCCGACCCTCAACCACCAGCCCTGAATAAAGTGATTGGACGATTGGAGCGTACAGATCGCGGGCACGAGCTCTCACCCCCGAAGCGGCTACGAACGCCGCGAGCGTCCGAAGTAGCAGCGCAGGGCAGTTCCCCGTGAGAAAGATGTACTTAGGAAGCTGGCGTTCAGGCACCTCCCAGATTTCGCCGATAGCCGTCTCGAAGAGTTTGCGCAGGGCCTCTGCCTTGATCGAGTCGATTGCGGGATGGCGGACCCACAGGGAAACCCCTGGGTTGTACAGCTCGGTCGCCATTAGGAGCGAGGTCGGATGGAAGTGAACCACTTGGGTAGATCCAGCCCACTTAGCCAGAGTGGCGACCCGGATTCCCACGGCGATACTGACCAAGGAACGGCTAGGATCCCTGAGAAGTGGAACCATCGGTCGAAGCGTCGTGCGCACCTGCTGCGGCCGTACGCACAACACGATGACGTCGCTGTGTGAGGCAGCGATGGCGTTATCGAGCACTACCTTGATACCCGTAGCCCGTTCAAACGCAGCGCCCTTCTCGGGACGGTAGTGGCTTGCGAGGATGTCCTCCGGTGAGACACCGCCGTAACGCATCAAGCGGGTGCCGATCTCTCTAGCCATTTCTCCTGCGCCAATCAAAGCAATTCGGGGCACTCGGGAACCTCCGCTTTCAGGGCGGCCACCGGTTCCCGGGCGCGGATCAGGAGGTTGGAACCATCCTCCAGGGCAAGCACCTCGGGTGGTCTCAACTGTCCCGAGAACCGGCTACTCATGCTAAACCCGTACGCCCCGACGTCCAGGACTGCCAGCAGATCCCCAACTTGCACCCGTGGAAGTCGCACTTCCGCTCCAGCGAGTGGGTGGCCAGTAAAAAAGTCTCCGGAGGCCATGGTGCATCCAGAAACCACCGTCCTCATCTTCGTTGCATCGCGGCTCTGTTCGTTCAAAGTGGCGATGCGATGCGCGACGCCATATATGTAAGGACGAGCGAAGTGGCTCATGCCGGCGTCCACAATTAGGTGTTGCACTCCCCCGCGTTCCTCACGGTCCAAAACCCTCGTTATCAGTAAACCCGCGGGCCCGATTATAGTCCGGCCCGGCTCAATCAGAATCGTTTCTCGCCCAGTGGTAAGGGACGCAAAGGTGTCTTGCCACAGCGCAGCCAGTTCGGCAAGGTCAATCGTGCAACCCGTAGCGTAGTCGATCCCGAAACCGCCCCCGAGATCCAGAAAAGCCAATTCCACGCCGACCCTCCGCACCGCTTCCTTCACGGCCTCAGCAAAGCGCTGATAAAGATTGCGCAGGAGCGCCACACAGCACAAGTTGGTGCCCGGGTACATATGGAACCCAACTCTACTAAACCCAGCGCGGCGAAGCTTTTCGAGAGCCGCAACCAACTCCTGGCTCGCGGGTATGCCGAACCTCGCGGCAGGCCCATGGTAAAGGGAGTAAACATCGCCGGGTACGCCACTCCCGCGGTCCGCCTCCTGCTCGTTTGCCAAAAGCTTAACCCGGAGACCGACCTCGACTGCTCCCTTGCTCTCCGCCCCCACGGTGGAGCCCCGGCGCGCTTGCAGGCTTTCAATGAGTCGTTCAACTTGCCCAGCCGTCGTCAGGATGAGATACAGCTGAGAGATCTCGGGTCGCCGGAGCGCTCCGGAAAAAATCGACATCCAATTCGACGTCGCGAGCGCGGGATCACTGTAAGCCACACTGCAACCCGGGGGCAAGCCCGGAAGCTCCGAAATCAGGCGTAGGTGTGCCGTACTGGCACACAACACGCCGGGCGTGTTGCCCGACCTGGCGAGGCCTTGCAATAGCTCGACAACTAAGTGCGGATTGTCGTTTGCCAAGAGCGCATAATGACAGTGCACGGCGACGGATTGCAGAAAGCCCACCGCGCGGGCAAAATCGGCTAGGCGCGACAACAGCACCGAGCGCAAGTAAACATAGGCAGGCGTGCCTACGCGTTCCGCGATGCGCGAGCACTGCGCTTTGGTTTCAGTGTCCAGTTCGTCGGGCTGAACCAGTTGCCGGGCGCTTGGAGTTGTCACCGTTGGCCCCCTGAGCCCAACAGCACGGGCTCCCTGACAGCAACGCGGTGGAAGGCTCCACCCGCCACCTTCATAATGGCTATAGGCTTGATCACGTCTCCATCCTCTGTAAAGGTGAGGTTCCCTCCAGCACCTGGGTAGCTCCTCAAACTCCTGATGAAGTTCGCAACCTCAAGAGGATTGTCACCCTTGGCCTCGATGCCGCGGACAACCAACATCACCGCGTCGTAACCGTTGGACTCGAACTCTGAAGGGGATCGCCCGTGCAGTCTTCGATAGCGATTGGAGAACGCGCTCGCAGTTGCGTTCGAGTCAGGATCGTACCACGGGGACGCGTAGATAGCCCCTTCCGCGGCACGCCCGGCGATGGTGAGGGTCTCTTGGATGCCATAGTCAGCGTCGCCCAGAATCTGTCCTTTAAACCCGGCTTCGCGCAGTTGCCGTGTAGCGGCTGCCATGTCCTTATGGTAGCCGGCGAGGTAGAAGGCATCTATGTTCCCGAGGGCAGGCTGATATTTGGCTATGATCTGCCGGAAATCGCGCGTATCCAGTGGATATCCCTCACGGGCCACAATAGTTCGCCCCAAGGCCGAGAAACTCTTTGAAAATTGGTCCTGGAGCCCCAGGCCATAATCATTGTTGACGTACAGGATCGCAACTCGATGCAAACTCAGGGCGTTGGCCGCGTAGTCGGCCAGGACCCGTGCCTCTAGTACGTCGGAGGGCCAATTACGAACGAACAGCCGACTGATCCCCGACAGCTTAGGTGACGAGGCGGCCGGCGAAATGAGCAGGGCGCTTTTGGCCTCTGTCACCGGCAGAACGGAGAGCGTGACAGTGCTCGATACTGCGCCAATGACGTACCGCACCCGGTCCACGTTGACAAGCTTGCTGGCAGCCAGGACACCTTTTTGCGGCACCCCTTCGGTGTCCTCATAGATCACGTGCACCGTGCGGCCTGCCCGGTCCAAATCTTCGACGGCGAGATCTATCCCGCGTCGGACACGCTGTCCGTACTCCGCGAGGTTACCGGTCAACGGAAGCAGCGCGCCGATACGGATCGGTTGCGCCTTTGAAGAAGTAGGCAAACGGCGGAGAATTATGAACGCGGTCACTGCCGCTA
>Ga0272448_1007560_pt1 | contig 11481 bp, 6 predicted proteins | sample YNPCB0191_FD_202220 | JGI IMG/M metagenome (GOLD analysis project Ga0272448, IMG submission 202220) | Hot spring sediment microbial communities from Yellowstone National Park, WY, United States - YNP-CB-019-1 | ecosystem: Environmental > Aquatic > Thermal springs > Hot (42-90C) > Sediment... | reverse complement strand
CATCCTCCTGCGCGGGCGCGGCAATGGCCAGCAGGAGCCAGATGCCTGCCGCGGCAATCATTGCGCTTCTCGTCACTTGACTGCCTCCTCTCCCTCCATCGCCCGGAAGTATGCCTCAATCTCCTCCCTGAACTCTTCCGGCCAGTCCGCGTCAAGCGCGCCTGACACGCCAGCCCCCCGCCTTTCAACCGAAATCTCGCCGGCGCGAGCTCCATCTGCCGTCTCGTTGCCGCGATCGGTCGAGCCTCCTGATGAGCTGCCGCCGCCGCGCGAGCCGGCCCCCCTGCCGCCCAGCCTTCGGAGCGCCGCAGCCGCCCCGCTCCGGCCGCCGCCGGAACAGGAATCCTCGCCTTCGGCCAGCAGCTCGATGATCAGGGTCTCTATGGCAATGGTATCCGCGTCGGTCTGCGGCCTCTTCAGATACATTACCGCATTCATCATTTCGCCGCTTACCTTTTCGGCCAGTTTTCTCAGGGATGGATTCTCCGCCGCGCGTTCAATCCTGGAGACATCCCGCGCTATCTCGTCCTGCTTGCGCGCAAGCCTTCTTGCCGCCTCTCCGTACATTGGATTCCCATCCTTTGAGCGTTCGAGAACCCTCGTCTGCTCGCGAAGAGCCTCTTCCATCACGCGCGCCCTGATGAGCGCCGCAAGCGCTTCCAGGTCTCTTTCGTCCGCTCCCTCGCCCCCCTCGCCGCCCCCCTCCCCTGATTCGTTCCGGTGCGCGAGCCATTCCGCCCATTCGTCAAACTGGCCGGCCCAGGCGGCGGCTTCTCCGATCGCCTGACCCGCAAGATTGCGCCTGACCGCCGCAGCGAGCGCGGCCAGGCTGTCCGCCGTCTTCCTGCCAATCATGTCTCGCCGAACCGCTTCATACGCCTCCATCCGCGTCCTGTTGAAGAACCCTGCCAGATCCTCCTGCAGGCTGATTGCTTCGTCCTTCACCGCATCCTGCCTGTGCGCCGACGCTTCAATGGACTTCTTCAGCTCTTCTCCAAGCTGTTCCGGCTTCAGTCCCACGGACTCGGACAGAACCGACTTCATTTCTTCGGATACGGCCCTCTCCTCGGCGGCTGCGGCTCTCAGCCGATTCACAAAGCTGCGTGCCGCCATCCGTTCCGCCGACCTGTTTGCCTTCTCCTCCATTGAACGCAGTTCCTCCGCCGCCCGCCGCTCCAGATCGGCCGCCGAGGACGCCTTTTCACGCCGCCCGCCGGCGCCGGATGCGGCCTTCCTGAGTTCGGCCGACGCCTCCAGCATCATGTCTTTCGCGACCTGCTCCAGCCGCTGCGAAAGATCCGCCCACGCGGTCAGCATGTTTTCAGCTATTTCAGGGTTCTTGAGCCCTTCCTTCAGCAGCGACTCAATGTCAGAGGACAGTCGTCTGGCCTGGTCCGCGTTTATCTCCTCAGCTGCCGCATTCTCCCTCAAAGCCGACTCGGTCTGTTCGCTGTCAACAGTCTGTTGATCCGCCGTTGCAATCCCGCGGTGCTGGTCGGCCAGACGCTCCTCTTCCCTCGCCATGTCTTCAAGCCTTCCCTGAACCTGCTCCAGTTTGTCCATCAACATTCGCGCATGCCGCGCCCGGCTCAGCACGTACAGCCTGTGAGGCGCCGAAAACACGCGGCCGCGTTCGGGAAAATTGTCGGCCGCCCATGCCTCGATCCTCACCGTGCTCTCCTCCGCCGCCCCAACCTCAAGCGGCGAAAATTCCACCGGCACGCTGAGGGAACGAACCTCGCCGGTCCCGCGCGCAAGAACCTCGATACGCTCCACCGGAGCGTTCGACGCCGGGCCGGACAGGACAGTCCACCGGATGCCGGCCTCTGCAATCCTTTGATCGTCCTGCGCGGCCACTGTGAACCTGACCACCTCCTCGGGAAGCAGCGCCATGGCGCGCTCAAGTCCCTCGCATTCCGCCGAAGGTGGTTCGTCGTCAACAACGCTCACCGTCAGGCTCAGCGGACGCGACCCGCTCAACCCCAACCGATCTGTCCACCGGAAAGTCAGACCGTTGGTCAGAGATTCGGCCTCCACAGCCGCAATCTCGAAACTGTTGGACGAAAGCTCCGCTTTCGCGCCCTGCGGCTGCAATATCTCCACAGACTCCAGTTCCCTGCTGCATTCGCCGGCAAACGCCACGATGCTGCCCCTCACGACCGAAAGGGCCGAGCCCCCTATCCGCCGGCGCATTGCCGGCCGGTCCAGATATCCCGGATATTTTTCCACGACCCAAAGCCCTGTGATCTCCGGCCTCAGCATCGGCTCAATCCGAAAATCCCTTGCCGCGTCTCCTGCGCGCAGCCGCGCCCTGACTTCCTTCACACGCGGCGGGCAGTCGAAAACGATTTCGCCATTCCTTATCGAACCGGCAATCCTCTGCCCGCCCTCGATTTCCAAAAAGGCCGACGCGGGCCTGCGTCTCGAAAGCCGGGATACCCTTGCAGTCACCGAGAAGGGTTCTCCGCGCGCAACCGCAATAACCGGAGGAACAGGCTCCAGCACGACAAACGTGAATCTCTCGATGCCCGCCCAGGGAAGGCATGTCCGTTTCAGCGCGTTGAGCGCGGCTTCCGGCATGAACGCGCCGCAGGCAACGGCGCAAGCGGCAAGCGCGCCGGCGCAAGCGGCAAGCCGCAACGCCGGCCTTCGATCAGCAATTCTGCCGAAATCGTGCCGCTGTGCCTCGGACGCAATCTGATCGAGCGCCGCCCGGCATATCTCCAGCGACATCCTTCCGTTCTCGATGCGGCCCTGCGCAATCTCAACGGCCCCCAGCAGCCTGTCGCCAAGAGCAGGTATTTTGTTCTGAATCAGGCGCGCCGCCGACCTCGGATCGCCTCCCATTTTCCAGCGGCGCCACCACCGGATCCAGAGCGCCGCACCAGCGCCAAGAACACACGCAAGCAGCCCCCCTCTCACGGATGCCGGCGTGTCGCTGAACCGATCAACCGAAAAGACGGCAAGGTACGCCGCCAGCGCGCAGCTTGCGCTGCCCAGAGCGGCTACAGCCGTCTCGATCGCGAGGTAAGCGCGAACGAAAACCCCAATTTTCTGCGCCAACGTTGCGGGCAGCCTCAACTGGCACTGGTCACAGCCATCATTCATTGACACGCCAGCAGTCTCCTCACACGAGTCCCATGAGCTTCCGTCCGGCCCAGTATGCCGCCATCAGCGAGATCAGCGCGCCAAGCCACAAGGGATGGCACCACAACCTGAACCTCTTTTCAAGCGGAGGCGCCTCCGCAAGCATGGTCAGGGACCTGGCAAGCTCCCCGAACTCCGATGAATCGAAGCATCCCCCGGACGTTATGGCGGAAATCTCCGCCAGCACGTCTCGTCTTGCAGGCCACCCCGTCTTTTCCAGCGCAGCCGACTGCACTTCGATTTCGGTCTTTGCTTCGCGGGCTGATCCGCGGCATTTGACCGTCACGGAATACGATCCCTGATCAGGCGGAACAAACGAGCCGGTGAACAGTCCCCACCCTTTCTCGTGAGCCTCAAGGGCAAGGCGCCTCTCGGTCCCGTCAGGCCCCTTTATGAGAGCTTCAACACCGCCATTGGCCGACGCCGCGCCGGATCCTTCGACGAGTGTCGCGCTCAGAAACACCTTCTGCCCGGCCTCCGGCCGCTCAGGACTGTAGAAGAGCCTCATGCCTTCGTCGCCGGCCATGTGCCGCCGATGCGCCATCCATCTCGCCATCTGCCCCCAGAATCTGTAATGGTAAGTGTCTTCCACGCCCCACCGCCACCTCCACACGCTGTCCACTCCGAGGAAAAGCGCCCTGCCGTTGCCGGCCTGGCGGATGACGACAAGCGGTATCCTTCCGTTCCTGTTCCTCGCCGCGGAATGAACCGCAAGCACCTGGCTCCCCGGCTTGGCTTTCTCCACAGCCGCATGCCAGAAAAACCCCGGCAGAGAACGCCAGATGGCCGCATTGGCTTCAGGATCAACGGAAAGCCGCGTCAGCAAATGCTCCCTGCCGGCAGCCGTCAGCTCCAGGCGGGATTCGATCGCGTCATAATACCCCTCGCCGCGGCCCGCCTCCAGCGTGACCGGCATTATCTCGCCCAGTCTGGTCCCAACAAGCGAGAGCTGGCGGCCGCGAGGCCCGGGCAGAAACACCACCCCGCTGCCCTGCTGCTCAACAATCGCCGCCAGCGCAGAAGCGTCTTTTTCCGAAAGCATGTCTGGCCCAACCCCCACGTCCCCCAGAATCACAACGTCATAGGACGATATCTCCTCCGCGGACGATGGAAAGCCCGCCAGATATCCCCTGCCCTCCGCAGGGCCGATGCCCGGATGGAAAAGCACCACACTGACATCCACACCCGGATCGCGGACAAGCGCGTTGCGCAGAAACCGGTACTCCCATCTCGGAAGCGTCTCCACTATCAGCGCCTTGAACTTCTCCCTGCGCACGTCAACGGCCGCTGAGATGCTGTTGTTTGCGGCGTTTATTTCGCCGCTCTCCAACGGCACGCTCACAGTAAACACCGTCCTTCCCTCGCGGCGCGGCTTTACCATAAAAACATCCGTCACCGACGACATGGGAGGAACCCTCACATCCCGCGATGCCGACTCGCCTCCCGTGCCGGAAAGTCCGACCTTGGTTACGATCTCACGCTGGAACCGCGAACGCAGAGTGAACGGAATCGCGAGCCTGTCTTCCGCAAACACAAAGCTCGGCGCCGAAACATCGGCCAGTTCAATGTCCGGCTGAAACTCGTCCCTGCCGACCGCCACGCAAAACACAGGCACACCCCTGGCAGCAAGACGGCTGGCCGCCGATGCCGGAGAGGCGCCGGCGTTCCAGTCTCCGTCGCTGATCAGCACAACACACCGCGCCGCGGGAGTCTCGCCGGCCGCTTCGTTAAGCGGCGCCGCCAGGTCAGTCTTGCGGTCAGCGCCGGGGTCGTTTGTGGACGCTCCGCAGAACTCCGATTCCGCAACCCTGAACGATTTCGCCGCTGCGATCCATATCGAGGAAGTCAGCGCGCTCCGAACCCACTCGCTCCGGCTGATCGCCGATCCGTCAGGCCCCGTCATATCCCTGGTTTCCATGCTGCCCGAACGATCCACCAGAAGCCTCAACACCGGCTTCTCCGTCCGTTTCGCGCTTCGGACAAGCTCGGGCCTGAACAGCATCGAGGCTGTCATTATCACGATAAAAAGCCTGAGACACTGCCAACCAGCGGCAAGCCGGCCGGAGCGCTCCCTGCGCAGGCTCCGCCATCCCAGCAGCGCTGAAACAGCGACCGCAGCCGCTGCGACCGCAGCCGCCAGCCATGAAAACTGAAAACTCAGAGTCGTTCCGCTCATTTCAACCTGTTGCCGGCAGATCCATTCACAAGCCATGACTCGGCCACCATTGCCGCGAGTGCCAGCGCCACAAGCATCGGCCACAGTTCCGTCCCCGAAGAATCCGCTTTCAACACCGAATCAGCCCGCGCCACCCTGACGGGAACGTCTCCCAGCAGGGACCGGGCCTCCTCGGCGGAAATGGCGGAAGGATCGTCTTCCGCCGCCGGCCTGACAACTGCAACGGTCGCGTCTCCGGTTTCGTACACTCCGGCATGGAGAACCGGATCCGGATTCTTCTCAAGAGAGTCTCGCGCAGCCGGCGCGGGCGAGCCAGGCTCCGGCTTCCATGTTCCGCACTCGACCATCCTGTGCCTCGACATCCGGAGGGATCCGCCGCGCGCCAGTCTCTGTATCATCGGCACAATGACTCTGCCGTCTGCGAGGTCCGACCATCCGGCCACTGGCAGCGAGGCGCAGGCCCACACGCTGCCCGCGCCCAGGATTCTTCTCTCAAGCAGCGCCTGCCCGTCATCGAACGCGGCGAAGACGCTCCAGGCATCCCCGCGCATCCCAGTCGAGCCGGCGGCAGCAATGGCCCTTCTCTTTCTTGTCAGCACACGCCCCACCGGAAGGCTGCGGCCTGACTCCGCCTTGGCAAGCGGCCCCTCGTTCTCTTCCCACACAGGAACGGTCCACGGGTGCGACGCCGGGCATTCCTCCTCCTGCTTCCACCTGATGCCGAGAGGGCCCTCTCCGTCCGCCCCAGACGGCGGAAACCCCAGCAGAACCCCGCCCTGTCGGACAAAGGACTCCAGCGCAGCCTCGACTGCCGCTTCCGGCCGCCCGGCCTGCCATACGACAAGAGAGACTTCAGACAGGTCAGATGCGCCGATATTCCGCGGGTCCCTGACCTCCGCCGCCCATCTTCCGGACTCATCCGGAGCCGCAGCCTTCGCCACCGTTCTACCGAACACGCGGTCCTCCGCCGCCACGAGGGTGCGCATTGCCCGTTCTGGCCCCCAGACGCCCCACGAAACATTGTCGCGCGCATTTCCATCCGGCGGTATTTCGACCCTGATCCAGCCTGATGCGGCCGAGTCCGGAGCCTCCAGATTCCATCTGTGACGCGAAACAGCTCCTGCCAATTCAAATGTCGTCTGAAGTCTCACGCCTCCCATTGTGGCAGTCACAGGCATTGTCATCGGATAGTCTGCGCCCGTCGGTTCGGCCCTGATCTCAAGCAGCGCCGAAACCTCGGTTGCTCCGTCGAAGCGCCGCCTCCGCCCGGCTTCCAGAACGCGCACCGACGAGTTGGGCGCCTCTTCCGCGCCCGTGTCGAATATCATCACCCTCACTCTGCCCGACATCCCCGCCATACGGCCGGCCAGAATTGTCCAATCCGGGGAATCGGGACGCCAGCTTGCTGTCTGAAAGTCCGAAGCTATCCATATTTCGAAATTCTCCCCCCGCTCCCTCGACACCGCGTCGAGCGCCCATCTGAGCATGCCCGGAAGGTTGAAGCCAGCGTCGGTGGCCGCAGCAAATGAAGACCTCTCAAACGCCGAAATATCGGCGAACTCCACCGGCCGCCCAGCCTGGTCCGGAACTATGAACCGCCGCGTACCGCGCAACGCCCGCGCAGCGCTTGATACAGCCCGCATCGCCCTCTGGCGGCGGGTGCTCTCCATGCCGGCGTCCAGGCGTTCCATGCTGGGCGAACGGTCAAGCAGCAGAATCACAGCGTCGGGGCCGGACGCCCCGAATCTTGAAGCCAGTCCGCCGGCTCTCGGCCTGCTCATCGCCAGAATCAGAAGGAGAACCGCCAGCATTCTGGCCGCCAGAATAAGGTAATGCCGCCATCGCGCGCGCCGCGGAAAGCTCCGCGATGCCTCGGCGATGAACATTGTCGCGGCCCACCGCACCGGCCTGTACCGGAGCCTGTTGAGCAGATGAATGATGAGCGGAACCGCGACTGCTGGCAAAGCCCACAGGATGCCCGGCTGTGCAAACATCATTGCGGACGCGCGCCCCCGCCGCGCCTCGAACGTTGAAGCAGGAACTCCCCCAGAACCTTCTCGCAATCCATGTCCGTGGTCACCAGCCGGTAATCCACGCCGAACTCTCGGCTGCCGTCCCGCAAGCGCCCGAGATGATGCCGAACCTGCTCCTCGTAAGCTTCCCTTATGATCGAGGGATCCGCGACGATGTCGGCGCCTCCTTCCATGTCCTCGAAACGGATCGGCCTGTCAAAGTTCAACGACATCTCATCCCTGTCCAGCAAATGGAAAACCGCGACATCGTGCCTGCGGAACCTCATATGATGGAAACAGTCAAGTACCTGGCCGGCGTCTGCCAGAAAGTCGGACACGATAACCACCAGCGCCCTCTGCCTCATTTTTTCCGCGACTGCGTGAAGAGTCTCAACTATGGCGGTTTCGCCGGCCGGAGATACGGACGAAAGAATTTCGCAAATGGCCTTCAGATGGCCGGGCGTGTCGCGCGGCGGAGCCTCTCGCTGGATGCCGCCCGCAAAGACCACCATCCCGACGGCATCGCCCTGAAGCGCGAGAAGATGGGCCAGCGTAGCGACAATTCGCCTTGCATAATCGAAACGGGAGCCGTGAGTTCCCGCAAAGCCCATGGAACCGCTTGCGTCAAGGACGAAGCAGCATCGCAGATTGGTGTCGGCCTCGAACTCCTTCATGTAGAAACGATCCGTCCGGGCAAACACCCGCCAGTCCAGATGCCTGAGATCGTCCCCCTGGGCATACTTGCGGTATTCGGCGAACTCGATGCTGGAGCCGCGTGTCGCGCTTCTGTGCAGGCCGCTGACGCTCCCCATCATGGGAAGACGGGCCAGGAACGGCAGACGCGAAAGGCGCGCCAGGGTGGCGGCGTCAACAAACTCTCCAAGACCGGTTTTGGGCATCTTCTAGCCCTCCGGCGTCTCTTCGATCAGCCTCCGCACGATCGAAACGCTGTCCACTCCCTCTGCCTCAGCGTGGAAATTGACGATGATCCTGTGGCAGAGAACAGCCGGAGCAACCGCCCGAACATCCTCTATGCGCACAAGGTACTGGCCGTGAAGCAGGGCGCGCGCCTTTGCTCCCAGCACAAGATACTGCACGGCCCTGGGCCCGGCCCCCCATGTGACCCACCGCCGGATCCAGTCAGGCGCGCCCGGCAGCGTTGGCCGCGAATTCCTGACCAGCCTGACGACATACTCGTAAACATGGTCCGGCACCGGCATCCGCCTCGTCAGGGACTGATAGTCGAGAATGTCCTGGCCGCTCGCCACCTTGCGCAGCTTCGCCGGTTCCCCGGATGTAGTTTCGCGCGCAATGCGCAGCTCCTCCTCTGCGCTCGGATAGTCCACCCGTATCAGAAACATGAACCTGTCGAGCTGAGCCTCGGGCAGGGGATAGGTGCCCTCCTGCTCGATCGGATTCTGTGTGGCCAGCACAAAGAAGGGGCGATCCAATTCGAAGACATGCGAGCCGGCGTTTACTCTGTTCTCCTGCATTGCCTGCAAAAGGGCCGCCTGAGTCTTCGGCGGAGTGCGGTTGATCTCGTCGGCCAGCACCACATTGGCAAAGATCGGACCTTTCACAAACTCGAAGACTCTCCGGCCCGGACGATCGGTCTCCTGCAGAATGTCGGTTCCCGTGATGTCCGATGGCATGAGATCCGGAGTGAACTGAATCCTGCTGAACGAGAGAGAAAGGGCATCGCTCAGCGAATGAATGAGCAGCGTCTTCGCCAGACCCGGCACGCCCATGAGCAACGCATGGCCCTTGGAAAGAATGCATATCAGCAGAAGCTCGATCACATCGTTCTGACCTATTATGACCCTCCCGATCTCCGCCCTGAGTTCGTCGCAAAGTTTCCTGAGGCGCTGTATGGCCGAGACGTCCCCTTCGGCCATCGCATCCGGCTCCCGACCCGCCGCCAAAGTCTCATCTTTCATTTCCACCCCTCCATCGCGATAGCCGCCGCTCTCAAATCTTCCCGCTCATTGAACCCGCCGTTTTGCTCGCTTGCTTTTTTTCGCGCCTGGATATTCGAGCCGCATTGTGACTGAACATCATGCCTTACCAACATGTTATGCAATCCGGCCATTTCGCAAACGCAAAATCCGGGTTCAAACTATCTCGAAACATGGCCGAGCGCAAAGCCTTTTATCCCGCGCCGCTTATCCCGGGATCGCTCGGTCTTCCGAGATTGGCCCCAGTTGTAATCAGCCTGATTTTTTTCGACCGGCCGTCAGCGCCTTATCAATCGCCGGCCGGCCGAGAGAACTGGACTTTCTCCGCATTTTGGGCCATATGCAGCTCAATGCCGGGGACAAGCCGCGCAAAAAGGAGGAAACTCGCCATGCGCATCCCGTCTGACGAAGAAAAACGCAATGTGTGGGAAGCGTACAGGGCCGGAAAACCGGTTCGAGTGCCGCTGCGTTGGAACACCAATGTAAGGATAATACTTCTCAATCCAGATCTCAATACCCACAAGATAACATTCGAGCAATATTTCAACGATCCGATCGCCATGATGAAAGTGCAGGCGCAGCATCAGGAATACCTTGCGACGGTTCTGAGCAGGGTTTCAGATGTCCCGGCGCGGCTTCCCGACTCATGGAACTTCAATGTGGACAACCAGAACACATACGACGGGGCGTATTTCGGCGCCCCGGTTCTCTTCGAAGAGGGTCAATGCCCGAGCAACAGGCCGTTCCTGACCGAAAGCGATGTTGACGATTTTCTGAAGCAGGATTTTTCCAGGCCGCTCGACAATCCCTGGCTCAAGGCGAGGCTCAAACTCCACAGGGAACTCTGTTCCGCCGCAAGGGACTTTGTCTATCAAGGCCGAAAGGGCAAGGTGGGGCCGTTCAGGCTCTGGTTCGACGGCCCGGCCACCATAGCCGCAGTGCTCATGGGCGCGGATTTCTTCTCACTCCTCGGCGCTGAACCGGAAAAAGCTGCGGCTTTCATGCGGAAAATCACCGACGCGGTGATCCTCAGGAACAAGGCGCTAGTGGAACTGGACGAAAAATGGACAAAGGGCAACTGGGGCGGGCTGGCCGATGATTCCATCCAGCTCATCAGCACGGCCATGTACGAGCAATGGGTAATGCCTGTTCATGAACACTGGTTTTCGGAAACATCCGACACAACCCCGGCCTCGAAGCGGCGCGGAATGCATCTGTGCGGGGACGTGCAGCGCCATCTGCCGCTCATCAGCCGGAAGCTGGGCGTCGTTTCCTTTGACACTGGATTCCCGATCAACCATGGCAAATTGCGCAGGGAACTCGGCCCTGAAGTGGAAATTTCCGGCGGACCGCCCGTGGACCTGCTCCGAAACGGAAAGCCGGCAGCCTGCAGAGAAGCGGCACGCGAGATTCTGCAGAGCGGCATCATGGAGGGCGGCCGATTCATACTGCAGGAGGGCAACAACCTTCCGCCGTGCTGCCCTCTGGAGAATCTCGAGGCAGTTTATCAGGCATGCCTCGAATATGGAGTGTACAGCCGAAACAGGTGATGGCAAGGCTCTTGCAGATGACGCGGTACGAATGGCAAACTACGGGATCATCGCCGTCACTTTCGATCCGGATGGCCGCGGCAGAAGCACTGGCGCGGCGCCCTCGCGCGTCATCCGGATTTATCAGAAATAGAACTCAGTCGGCCAGGTGGCGCTGGGGCTGGATTCCCTCCACGCGAATCGCCGGCCCATTCCCGGGGCAGACTGTTTCGCACATGCCGCAACCGCGGCAGCGGTCCTCTCGAACCACCGGACATGGAACGCCGGCGTGTTCTTCGCTGTCAATCGCCTTGTATGGACAGTGTTCGTCGCAAACCATGCAGTACTGTCCCCCTGCCCAGGCGATGCAGGCGCTGGGCTCCACACGGGCAAGCGCGATCGCTGTTTTCCTCTTCTGGTCCAGATCCAGCCGCCGAATGGCCAGAGTCGGGCAAACCTGGTTGCACTGATTGCAGAACTCCGCACAGTAACCAGGCCTGATGCGGAGAACCGGCGTGAACATGCCATCCCATCCTGCCTCTGTCCCCGCGGCATGAATGATCCTTTGGGGACAGGCCCGCATGCAGTTTCCGCACCGCGCACACATGGCCTTGAACTGATCCTCCGGCACGGCTCCCGGCGGCCTGATGACGCGCCCGCTT
>Ga0272448_1007556_pt1 | contig 11485 bp, 8 predicted proteins | sample YNPCB0191_FD_202220 | JGI IMG/M metagenome (GOLD analysis project Ga0272448, IMG submission 202220) | Hot spring sediment microbial communities from Yellowstone National Park, WY, United States - YNP-CB-019-1 | ecosystem: Environmental > Aquatic > Thermal springs > Hot (42-90C) > Sediment... | reverse complement strand
CGACTTGGACAAGATAGGTCACATATATGTCGTGGGTGCGGCCAAAGGCGTTCAAAGGCCAGCAAAAGCGATCGAGGACGTGTTAGGTGACCGACTTACAGGAGGACATGTCATACCAAAGAAAGGCGATGAGAAGATTCTCACGAAAATTGGAGTGACCTTCGGCGCCCATCCGGTACCCGACTCCGACTGTGTGAGAGGATGTGAGGAAATCTACAAGATAACGCAGAAGGTGAAACCAGGAGACCTAGTCTTCACGATCAGCGGCAACGGAGGCTCTTCTCTTCTCACCTATCCCGCTCCAGGAATCAGTATAGAGGATGTGAGAGAAGTAACATACCAGATGCAGATCAAAAGGGGTGTCCCCACCGGCGACCTCAATGCTGTCAGAAACCACATCGATCTACTTAAGGTTGGCAGACTTTCCATGCTGATGAAGTCAGCCTTCCAAGTTCACATTCTCATGTGGGATGCAGGAGACCCCCTTCCCACCGAAAGTGGAGCACACGGATATGAGAAGCTCATGAACCAGAACCTATGGTTGCACGCCCTGCCCGACTGCACGACCTTCGCGGACGCCGTAAACATAATCAAGAAATGGGATGCATGGGACGACATGCCTGAGTCGGTACGCAGACATCTAGAGAGAGCAGACCCCCAATATGAGTCACCTAAGAGAAGGGACTTCGAGAAGCTTTCTTTCCGAATATTCGGTGTCCTGCCTAGAAGGGGGCCTATAACAGCAGCAAGAAAAAAGGCTGAAGCCTTAGGCGTCAAACCGGTCATCTTAACAGAATGGATGCAGGCTGAAGCGAAGGATGCTGGCAGAGTGATCGCCCAGATAGCGAAGAACATTGAAGCAAAGGGGAACCCCTTTGAGCCACCCTGCGTCCTGTTTTCAACAGGAGAGCTGCTGGTAACCGTTGGAGAAAGCAACGGCGTAGGAGGACGAAATCAGGAATACCTGTTATCTGCAGCGCTTGAAATAAAAGGAAGCAAGAAGATCGTGATGGGTGCGGTTGATACAGATGGCACAGATGGGCCTGGAACCCAGTTCACGAAAGGACTTGAGGGAATACCTTGCTTGGCTGGTGGGATCGTAGACGGCTACACCCTTGAAGACGCCACCAAATATGGGGTAGACATAGTCCGAGAACTGAAGGATCACAATTCCACAATAGCGCTCCTGAAGTTGAATGATGGCATAATTGCAACCCAGAGCACGAGCCTTGGAGACCTCGCAGTAACTCTTATATTAGATAATCAGCCACTCTCGCAGAGGGAAGACACTTGACTTCAAAGATCAAGAAAGTTTACGCAAGAGAAGTTATCTCTATGAGAGGACATCCTGGTATAGAAACCACTGTCACAACCGAAGACGGATCAAGCGGTACAGCGATCGTACAAGCAGGCGTTTCAGTTGGAGAACACGAGGTATTCTTCGTCCACGACGGCGGCCAAAGATACGGTGGACTGGGGCTGAAGAAAGCGGTTGAGATAGTCAACGACGTGATCGCATCCAAGGTGATAGGTCTCGATGTGACAGACCAGAATAAGATAGATGACTTAATGATCAAGCTAGACGGCACCCCAATGAAGACGAAGCTGGGAGGAAACTCGATCGCAAGCGTCTCAGCAGCATGTCTTAAGGCGGCAGCAGACCATTTGAAGATACCTCTTTATCAGCATATCGGGGGAGTCTACGCTAGAGTACTGCCAGTTCCCGCTGTCATATCTTATGTTGGCGGAACCAGATACGGTGGTGGGGAGAGGGCAGGAGACAAACCTAGTGTGTCATTCCTAGCCTACGGATTCAAGACATTTTCGGAGGCATCATATGCCTGCTGGGAGATCAAGAGAGAGTTCTCGAGGATAGTCTACGAAAGGCTGGGGCAGAGGACCCACGGCAACGTCTGGTCGCTTCTGCTGATAGACAAGTCCGAGAAGATCACACACGACCGGCAGCTCTGGGCGATGATGGCGGACGCCATCAACAACCTCGGCTACAAGAACAGGATGGGGATACAGATGGATGTAGCAGCAGGAACATATTGGGACAAGAACAAGAAGAAGTTCGTGGGGCTGTTCTCGAGAGAGGACAAGACTGTCGAGGACCTCATCGAACTATACAAGGAGGCGGTAAGAGACTACCCATTTCTCGTCCTTGAAGACCCATTGGACGAAAACGATGTGGAAGGACATGCGATCTTGACCAGGGAACTGGGAATTCAGATAGTTGGAGACGACTTCTTCACGACAAACATTGAACGAGTAAAAAGAGGAATAGAGGCGAAGGCATGCAATGCCGTACTATTGAAGGTCAACCAGATAGGCACGATAACAGAAGCATTTGAGATGGTACAGTACGCGTACAGACATGGATACGCGATCATGCCATGCAGCAGCAGAGGAGAAGGAGCGGACATAGCAGACTATGCGGTCGGCCTCAACACGGGACAGATGAGAGAAGGAGGATTGGATGAGACCGCGAACAGGGTGCTCAAGATAGAAGAGGAGCTGGGAAGCAGAGGACAGTTCCTTGGAAAGGCAGCCTTCAAGACACGATAAAGGCAACGTAACCTTCAAGAGTTTTCTCTATCTCTAATCCTACAATCGTTTGCTATAAGTTCCAGACCATATGCCAGAAATGTTAAGGAAAGGATATGAAGGACCATTTGGAAAAGCCGCCTGCGATAGTAACGATCCTCCATGGCTGTCAGAAGAGGAAAATGGCTGACTAAAATGATGCAGAGACTTTGCCGAGCATGTTGATGTACTTATTTTAGCATTAACCTTAACATTTTTGTTAAGGTTAAAACACTTAAACATAGAAAAAGAGTGGTCTACTTTGTGAGCTTAGAAAGGCTCCTGTCAAAACTGAGAGAAAGCCAGTTGGCAGTCTTCAGCACTACCGATCTTCAAAAGATTGCCGGCATACATAAGGATGTAGCATACGTTTACCAATGTAGGATGTTGAAGAAGGGACTGATAAATAAGATAGAACGGGGAAAGTTTGCAATTTACGAGGATCCTTTTATGGTTTCAACACAGCTGGTCTATCTCTCTTATATTTCCTTTCTCACCGCCTTTTTCTTACATGGAAGAACAACGCAAACGATCAATGAGATTCTAGTTGCAACCTCGAAGAGAAAAAGGGTAACAGAGAGCTTTGGCATGAAAGTAAGATTTGTTAAGCTTGATCCAAAGTTCATGTTTGGTTTCAAGAAAGTCAGGAAGGGAGACAGTTACCTTTTCTTAGCTGAACTGGAAAAAGCCATAATCGATTCCCTTTATCTACCAAGATATTGTCCACTAAGTGAGGTATTCGGTGCTTTAAAGGACGCAAATGTGGAAAAGCTGCTGGAGTTTTCCTCCAAACTTGGAATAGAGGCCGTCAATAGAAGACTTGGATACATGCTTGAACTTTCCGGCATAAAAACACTCTTGACGATCAAAGGCAAGACGCCTTACAAACTGAATCCAGCAATCAAGATTCTTGGCAAATTCAACTCAAAGTGGAGGCTTTACGTCAACGAGGTCCTAGAATGATAGACAGGGAAACATTGACGAGGATCTCAAAGATCATGGGACTGAAGCTGTTTCAGCAAGAGAAGAATTATGTGCAAACAGTACTCTTAAGAAGCATCTATTCAAAGGTTTCAAGAGAACTCACCTTTAAGGGTGGAACAGCACTCGCGTTATTCTACGGTTTAAACCGATTCAGTGAGGATTTAGACTTCACCCTAGAAGAAGATTTCGACCTACAGGATTTGATGAAAGAAATAAAAAGGGACTTTGAAGCTTTAGACATGGAAGCCAGCTTTAAAGTATTAGAAGATAGCCCCAGATCATTCTCTTTAAGGATAGGAGCGGAGGGTCCCCTTTTTACTAGAGAGATAGAAAGATGCTATGTCAGAGTTGATGTGAGCAAGACAGAGAAAGTTTTGAGAGCGGTGCAGGTGAAAGAATTAAGACCGATGTATCCAGATATCCTCCCATTCTTCGTCGTAGTAATGGATCCAGACGAGATTCTAGCAGAGAAGGCTAAAGCGACGGTCTCTCGGGCGAAGGCAAGGGACCTATATGACCTTTGGTTCCTCCTGAACATGAATGCGAAGATCGACCTTGAACTTATAGGCGAAAAGCTTCAATATTATGAGAAAGACTTTAGGGTGAGAGAATTCATGGAAAATGTGAGAAAGTTGAGAAGAGTCTGGGAGCGAGAACTGAGACCAGTAGTTGTCGGAAGCTTACCCAAGTTTGAAGAAGTGGAAAAAGGCCTTAGCTGTAGATTCCTCTCTTAATCCCTGATCAATCAACTCATGTGATATTTTATTTTGAAGTAGTACTCGAATAAATGGCATATTCGTACCGAAGAAGTCTAATTCACAATCGTTCACCTGCAATTTCCTCGCCTACTTGGTACCACAAGGTTCAGTGACTGCTGCATGGAACGGTTTCCTCAGCCTCCTTTGGAATAGTAAATCTGTGCCAGAACAGTCGTATTTACCTCTGCAGACATAATGGTTAATCATAAGGATCAAACCCTCAGCGCAAGTATACCATTTAGAGCGAGGTTTGTCGTCTGCCTAGCTGTGGTGTGAGCTGGAAGTCGGACATTTTAGTGAACTAGGAGGTCAAGTCAGGTCTCCGCAGACACATGACGCCTCATCCACGATTTCATACAACTCCTTTAAACCCGTCTTAGCCAACGCGGACACTGGAATATACCTCTGCTGCCATGGTATCTGCGAGAGCGCCCTGCAAAGGAGGAGTGCGGAGTCCCTCTGGCCACCTTTACCCTCTTTAGCGACCGTTTCTTCAAGATAGCTCGTATCAGACAGCAGCTTCTCGATATCCTGCCTGACGCCAAGATCAGCCTTGCTGATAACCAGTATAAGGGGAAGACCAAGCCTAACCTTCGTGATAGTAGCCTGCATCAACAAAACAGACAAGGATAGGGGATCATTTGCCAGTTTCGATTCAACGAGATATACGCCTGCAGCTCTGCTTCCTCCACAAACCTTCTCCAAGAGCTTCGGTCCTGAATCACGGTAGAGTAGGACTTCAAGCTGTCCGGGGGTATCGAATACCCGGATCTGGCCACCTAAGCAGTCGACGTGGCTTATCCAAGAACCCACTTGTTCGCTCATAAGATCCACAGCCCTCAAGATGGCGCCATTCGGGCCCAATCCTTCCCCGACCATGACATCTCTCACGTCTATGAAGTCTTTGATGTCAAAGTCAGGAGCGTAGGGCATATATTCTGAGGCCGGATCCAGATTAGACACTATCGAAGAAATGTGGTTGTCGTTAAGCCACCTGTTGAAGGCATAGGCTAGAGATGTCTTGCCGCAGCCCGCGTTGCCAACAAAGAATACGTTATAATGCACGTCTGAAAGTCTAAGGGAGACCATAGATAAGAGTTTAGATCTGGACAAGTGCTGTAAGCTGAATATCTCACATAACTTCACCGGCTGGCTTTAGCCCACCTATCGTTTTGTCTTTGACTCCTGTGGACAGGGACCGCCTGTTTTGCGACGATCTTCGACCTTAGCTCATCAACTATGGTCGACTCAAGTATTCTGCAGGACACTGAATTTCTGCGTTCGGTATCACGGCAACCTTTGGCGCGTGGTCGAAGCTGGACTTCAGTTCTTCGATCACCTCCCTCCAGCTCTTAAGCCAAATGGTTTCACACTTCGAAAATGGTAGAAAAGGATCCGGCGTCGGATATTCCGAGTACACTATTACCTTGCGGAACTGTACATCGCATGGAAAGTTGTTGCCTGGAGCGAACTGTAGCTTGCCGAATTTGCCGTAGAGATAGTGTGTTGTCTGCCCTTCTGGGGCTTGCGCAATGATCACCATTACACCATCCTTCTTTCTTATCCGATGCTTCCATGTGCCTAAGGCTATGGTCGCCTCATTTGCCTTCGCGTAAGTGTTTGCGACTATGACGTCGACGTCTTCAGGCACTTCTGGTGTGAGATAATGGGTCTTCGCCAACTTGACCCCCTCCAAGAATTCCTGCTGCAGGTCTCCAGCAAAGACGTCGGTGCTTTCGCCTATGCCATTCACCAGGACGTCGATCTTTAAGTCCATGCCAGCAATCTTTCCAGCCTCATCTATGTCAGCCCTTGTCACGTTATCTCTAAAGTACCCCATGTATGTGTCCATTGGAGGATTCTGTCTATGCACAACAACATGATTATGGTAGATCATCTGATATGATGCTATCCCAGGCAGGATTATCTTGGCACCCCCACCATATCCAACCATCGGATGGGGCACGATCAGTCCGATGCCTATCTTCAAGTCACATGAGTTGTATTCTGCGTTTATCTCAACAGGAGTACCCATCTTGGTCTCACCTACCTTCACACAGTTGTTGAAGGGGCTATGATTGTATACAGGATATTTTGCCACAAAGTCTTCTCCTATCTTCTTTGCAAAGTCATATCTGTACCATGCACCGTGTGTACCTCCTCCCATTATGAATCTTATACCATCATCAGGGACACCGGCCTTCTTCAATTCTTCCATCACATGTGGAACAATCTGGTAAGCTCTTGTAGGCCTCGTCATATCGTCGACGACGACCACCACATCCCTCTTTCCTTCAGCAAGCCTAGAAAGAGGCTTGCAGCCTATCGGCACCCTTATCACCTTCTTGATTTCATCATCTGAGATTCTCGGTTTCATGTAGCCTTTCATAGGATAGAATTCTATAAGCCAGTCTTCGGGGAACTCAAGCCCAAGCATCTTCTGCCCGAACCAAGCCAAAGCCGGAACTTCAAACCTATTATACTTCAATAGAGTCCTCCTCTAACAAAGCCATCCAAAGAACATATTTATGGCTTTTCAGATCAAGCTCAAAGTCTTGCTCGAGAGACATGTCTCCAACTGCGGCCATGGAAGCTATTGAAAAATGCTAAATATCTCGGCCGTGACTCGTAAGATGTGAGAGTTTTTGAAGGCAGCTGAATATATCGCTCGAATTCTCAAAAGCGAAGGTGTCAAATTCGTTACATGTTTTCCCCCTAATAGGCTCATCAACCCTTCCGCCGAAGCCGGAATAAGAACCATACTGACGAGACAGGAGAGGGTCGCAGTCAATATCGCAGATGGATACAGTAGGGTGAGTGGGCAGCCGGGAGTCGCATTAGTAGCAGCAGGTGTAGGCGTCGAAAACGCCTTCTCAGGCCTGTCACAAGCATACTCGGACTTTGTTCCCATCTTACTTATCGCCGACCAGTTGGAGACAAGTGTACTTGGTTCAAGGCCAGAACAGGACTTCGACGCCCTGTTCACATTGCATAAGGTGACAAAATGGGCTGAGAGGATCAACCGCCCAGATAGAGTCTCAGAGTTCATGAGGCGAGCCTATACATACTTGAGGAGTGGACGTCCATCTCCAGTATTCCTTGAGCTGCCAGAAGACGTCGCTGGCTCAGAAGTCGACGAGGCCAAGATGGATTATAGACCGGTTAAGGGGTGGAGAAGTGGAGGAGACCCAAGAGATGTTGAAGTGGCTGTTAGAGCTCTCGCCAACTCCAAGAATCCCCTTCTCTATGCTGGCGAAGGAGCATACTATGCAGGCGCATGGGATGAGCTGCTTGAGCTTGCGGAGCTTCTAAATATTCCCGTGATGACCACGTTGAAGGCGAAGGGCGTCTTCCCCGAAGATCACCCCCTCTCTGTAGGTGTGGGAGGTAGAACTGGAAGCAAGGTGGCAGCGTACTTCATGAAGAAAGCAGACCTCATACTTTCGATCGGCGCAAGCCTCACTAGGGGCTCACCAAACCTTTTGATCGGCGCCCCAGTACCAAGGGGCAAGATCATCATCCAATCGACGATCGACGAATATGACATCAACAAGGATTACATCGCAGACTACGTGATAATTGGAGACGCGAAGTTGGTGCTGAGACAGCTTATCGAGGAAGCCAAGAGGCAAAAAGTTGGCTCAAGGTTGGCGCAGAAGATAAGGGACGAGATCAGAGCAGCTAAAGATGAATGGCTCAAAGAATGGATGCCGAAGCTGACCTCAAATGAAGTCCCAATCAACCCCTACCGTGTCGTCTGGGACCTAATACACACAATAGACAGCAGAAACGCGACCGTCACCCATGATGCAGGATGCCCAAGAGACCAGCTCGCTAGCTTCTATCAGGCACCAATACCCAGAGGCTACCTCGGCTGGGGCCACCATAGCACACTAGGATACTCGCTTGGGGGAGCGATGGGAGCCAAGTTGGCCAAGCCTGAAAGAACGGTGGTTAACCTCATGGGAGACGCGGCCTTCGGCATGGTTGGAATCGACTTCGAGACAGCTGTAAGAGAGAAGATACCGATCTTGACGATACTACTAAACAACTCGGGCATGGGCACCTACTTCAAGGCAACTCCCTCAACTTCAACACTGTCAGGTGATTATTCAAAGATCGCGGAAGCCCTCGGAGGATACACCGAAAAGATTGAAAGACCGGACGAGATAGCGCCGGCGATAAAGAGGGCTGAAAAGAGCACCAAGTCGGGGAAGGCAGCCCTGCTCGAGATAGTGTCAGCGGTCGATGTTAACTTCCAAACAAAATACTGGACTGAGCTGAAGACTTCGCTAGCATGAGCACTGAAAGCAGTCGAGTCAGCCCACTACCAAGATACTGAGAAATATGAAGGTGTCAAGTCTGAAGGCAACACCTATCCTACAGTAGCTTGACACCCCTAACATTAGAAAACATAAGTATCCCTGTTAAGGGACGCACACCTGTGTTTTCTTCTTGGGCTTGAAGTATAGTAAAGTAGAAGAGGCGGTTCCCACAGCTGGGTGAATGCTTCTGCCTGTTCAAAGCTTTAAACAGCATGTTCGAAATATAGAATTATATCAGAAGAACACCATAAGTTGTGCGATAGAAAGATGGAGAAAAGAAGATGGAACGTGAGAGAAGCTGCCGGACTTGCAATGGCGGCGACAATACTCCTTTCGACACTCGCCGCCGCAATCTCCATCGTCTACGCAAATCCTATACCAGTACCCACACTTATGCTGCAGAGGGAAGACATCAGCATCTCTTTAGAGCGAATCAACAATTCGGCTGCAAAAGCTTCTGTCAGAGGCTTGTACCCGTTTTCAAATGTTGGCTACAAGAAGGTCGACATGTTCTTTCCCGTGCCAAGAGAAGCAGCCTACGCCGAGAGAATGAAAGTTTCGATCGACGGTAGACTTCTTGCATGGAAGATAGTTGAAAGCGGATACGTTATCCACGGCGGCCAAAAGACTGAGTTTACATACGAGACCATAGATGGCATATATCCTCTCTTGAAGTGGAGCATAGAGGACGTGCCGGAAAATTTTGAGATCGTAGTCGAATACTCTTACACAATATCGGCCAAAGAAGACGAATTCAGGACCCTCTATGCGATGGCGACAGGTAGATTCGCAGACACATATGCGAAACAATGTACAGCCATTGTAAACATAGAGCTCGTAGACTTCCAGGACTACAACGCCTCTATCAGCCTGGTTCCACCACCAAGCGCAGGGATCGGAAGCAGCAGGTTTCAGTTCACGGTTGACAGTGATAGAGAAAGATTCAATGTCATCGAAGAAAGCAGCATGTTCAACGGCCTATCACGAGATCTCTACATCACCTTGAAGTCGAAGGCTGAGCAGGCATGGGAATGGCGACCTTACCTGCCCAACAACCTAAAACTGTGGGCTGAGGCCGACGGAGACGGCATCATAAACTTGACTGCGAATATCCTATTCAACAATGGTGGATACAAAGTCGACTGGGGAGAAGCCTACCACCAGCCAGATTCGAAGCTGATCATCGTCGACGCCAATATCATGGAATGGACAGGACCATCGCCGCAAGTTATAATGAACATGACACACAATTATGCAGTTGGCCCCCTAAAGCCTGGAGACTACGTCATCAACTATCGAGTGAACAACGTAACCTTAAAGACCCTCACGTTAACGGTAGCGGAGAAGCCAGAAGCCAAACAGGAGGACCTTACCGAGCCAACACTTTACATACTGCTGGGACTTCCAGTGGCGATAGCAATAATCTTGGCGGCCAAGAAGATATCGCCTCCAACTTGAACCACAATCAAAGCTTCAAAGAGAATACCATAACTCAGAGGTAGCTGAGGACCTCACGCAGATCTCTAACCTTCCTGAACCCTTCTCCTTTAAACTTGTTCCCCCTATCCACCAACACAGCATTCATTCCAACATCACATGCGCCAAAGTAATCATTTTCGATTGAATCTCCAACAAACAGTATCTCCGAGGGGGGAATTTTCAGCCTTTCCACACACCCCTCAAAGACTAACCTATCAGGCTTAACCTTCCCAAAGGTGTCTATCCCAACCCTAAGTTCGAAGAAGGCCTCTAAACCAACCTTCTTCAGAATCACATCTATGTCACTTTCTACACCGTTTGTGACAACACCCAATTTCAGCCTCCTAAGCTTGAGTTCATCAAGAAGAGGTAAAACGTCAGGATAGAGGGATACTTCGACATGATTCCACCACTCTTCATCCAGGAGCCTCGCCAGATCGTGGACATTTCGTCTCACCCCAAGTTTTCTCAGAAACAGGAGATTGAACTCAGCCCAGAAGCTCCGGCCATGTGACAGTATCTTTTCTATGATCGGCTTCCTGTACACGTCCAAGAAGGCCCTTTCTATGTCCGAGAGACTCCTGCTGACACCATACGCTTTAAGAAACTTACCATATGCCTCATAGAGATCAAGTGGATCACTTCCCCGAATTAGAGTCCCACCTAAGTCAAACAGCACAGCCTTTATCATCTAGTTCACATTTCCATCTTCGCAGCCCAATAGAAATGTTTTACTGTCTCCAAGAGAAGATCATCGCAGGCAGCGATCATAGCATCGACTTCTAGAATGGCCATTTTTGGGAACGTTTATATAGAGTCAATATCGACGTCGATATCGATGTCGATATGATGTTCAGACATTGGCAAAGACACACCGCTTGTGTGCCCAAAGGATTACTGAGGAACACGATATTGAGAATGCTGAGCCAACAGGATATGTCAGGTTCAGAAATCATCAAAGCGATAGAGAAGGAAACAGAGGGACGATGGCGGCCTAGCCCAGGCTCCGTGTATCCGCTGCTTGCCTGGTTCGTTGACAACGGCTTCATACAGGAGAGTGCGAAGTCGGAAGATAACATCAAAAGATATGCGTTGACAGAGAAGGGAAAGAACTTTCTGAGGGAGGCTAGAGAGAAACACGTCGATTTCGAGACGCCTAGGTTCATGATTCCGCCGATGATAGGCTGGGGAATAGGATACCCTCCTTCGAAAGAGGACATAGAGTTGAGGACGGTGTTGGGCAGGCTATTTGGAGACATAGTGGACATAAGGATGGAGTGTGAACTGAAACATTCAAAGGAGAAGCTTGAAGAAGTCAGTCGCATTATAGCAGAAGCCTGTGAAAAGGTTGAG
>Ga0272448_1007552_pt1 | contig 11486 bp, 7 predicted proteins | sample YNPCB0191_FD_202220 | JGI IMG/M metagenome (GOLD analysis project Ga0272448, IMG submission 202220) | Hot spring sediment microbial communities from Yellowstone National Park, WY, United States - YNP-CB-019-1 | ecosystem: Environmental > Aquatic > Thermal springs > Hot (42-90C) > Sediment... | reverse complement strand
CACCCGTTACCGAGCTTCCACCTGCAGCCTATCAACGTGGTAGTCTCCCACGGCCCTTCAGGGATACCTTATCTTGAGGTGGGCTTCACGCTTAGATGCTTTCAGCGCTTATCCCGTAGCAGGATGGCTACCCAGCGCTGCTCTTGGGGAACAACTGGTACACCAGAGCCTGCCCCATCCCGGTCCTCTCGTACTAAGGATGGCTCCTCTCAAGTATCCTGCGCCTGCGGCGGATAGGGACCGAACTGTCTCACGACGTTCTGAACCCAGCTCGCGTGCCGCTTTAATGGGCGAACAGCCCAACCCTTGGGACCTACTTCAGCCCCAGGATGCGACGAGCCGACATCGAGGTGCCAAACCCCGCCGTCGATATGGGCTCTTGGGCGGGATTAGCCTGTTATCCCCGGAGTAGCTTTTATCCGCTGATCGCATGCCCTTCCACACGGAACATGCGGGTCACTAAGCCCCGCTTTCGCGTCTGCTCGACTTGTCAGTCTCGCAGTCAGGCACCCTTATGCCTTTGCACTCTAACGGTGGATTTCCGACCCACCTGAGGGTACCTTTGGGCGCCTCCGTTACCCTTTAGGAGGCGACCGCCCCAGTCAAACTGCCCGCCTGACATTGTCCCTGCCGTGGGTAACACGGCTAGGTTAGTTTACCCACACATCCAGGGTGGTATCTCACCGGCGCCTCCATGCCCCCCGAAAGGGGCACTTCTCAGGCTCCCACCTATCCTGCGCAGGATGCGCAGGCAAACAGTGCCAGGGTACAGTAAAGCTTCACAGGGTCTTTCCGTCCTGCCGCAGGTAGCCGGAATCTTGACCGGCACTACAATTTCACCGGGACTCTCCTCGAGACAGCGTCCAGATCGTTGGACCATTCATGCAGGTCGGAACTTACCCGACAAGGAATTTCGCTACCTTAGGACCGTTATAGTTACGGCCGCCGTTTACCCGGGCTTCGGTTTGGGGCGTTAACCCCTCCCCTTAACCTACGGGCACTGGGCAGGTTTCACACCGCATACGTCCTCTTTCGAGTTTGCGCAGTGCTGTGTTTTTGGTAAACAGTCGCCTGGACCTGGTTTCTGCGACCCACCTTGCGGTGGGCACCCCTTATTCCGAAGGTACGGGGTCAGTTTGCCGAGTTCCTTGAGGAGAGTTACCCCGATCGCCTTAGGCTGCTAACCCACTCCACCTGTGTCGGTTTCCGGTACGGTCAGCCATCTTTCAGCGACCACGACACTATTTCTTGGCAGTTTGAAGTCACACCAGTTGGCTAAGCACGAAGCTTAGCCTCCTCATCACGCCTTGGGCTTGTGTGAGGAACGGATTTGCCTATTCCTCGCCTTTGGACGCTTAAAGGGAGCAATCCAAATCTCCCCTGGTGCTATCCTCCTGCGTCGTGCCTTGGTCTCCAGACAGCTGGTGCAGGAATATTAACCTGCTTCCCATCGGCTACTGCTTTCGCCCTCACCTTAGGGTACCGACTAACCCAATCCTGATTTACATTGGATTGGAACCCTTGGAGTTCCGGCGGACAGGTTTCTCACCTGTCTTCGCTGCTACTCATACCAGGATTCTCACTTCCCTGCAGTCCATCCCTCCTTACGGTGAGACTTCAACCCACAGGGAACGCTCCCCTACCGCTTGCCATAAGGCAAGCCCGCAGCTTCGGTGGCATGCTTAGCCCCGTTAAATTTTCGGCGCAAAGCCTCTCGACGAGTGAGCTGTTACGCACTCTTTAAAGGATGGCTGCCTCTAAGCCAACCTCCTCGCTGTCTTCGAGGCTTTACATCCTTCTCCACTTAGCATGCACTTTGGGACCTTAGCTGGCGATCTGGGTTGTTTCCCTCTCGACTACGGAGCTGATCCCCCGTAGTCTCACTGCCAAGCTATCCTCCCGGGCATTCGGAGTTTGGTTGGGTTCGGTACCCCTTTCGGGGCCCTAGCCCAATCAGTATCTCTACCTCCCGGGGGAAACGCTTGACGCTGCACGTCGATGCATTTCGGGGAGAACGAGCTATCACGGAACGCGATTGGCTTTTCACCCCTATCCACACCTCATCCAACTGTGTTGCAGCACCGATTGGTTCAGGCCTCCAGACGGTGTTACCCGTCCTTCACCTTGGGCATGGATAGATCGTTCCGCTTCGCGTCTGCAGCATGCGACTAAATCGCCCTAATTCGGACTTGGTTTCCCTACGCCTTCGCCTATCGGCTTAAGCTTGCCGCATACCACAACTCCCTGGCTCATTTTCCAAGAGGCACGCAGTCGGACTTTTTAATAGTCCTTCCACTGGCTTGTAGATCCATGGTTTCAGGTTCTCTTTCACTCCCCTTGCAGGGGTTCTTTTCACCTTTCCCTCGCGGTACTATGCGCTATCGGTCAGTCAGGAATATTTAGCCTTACCCAGTGGTCTGGGCTGATTCCCACTACCTTTCACGGGGGCAGTGGTACTCGGGATTAGCAGCTAGGAAGACTGTCAGTTTTTACATACGGGGCTTTCACCCTCTATGGCGTAGCGTTCCAGCTACTTCTGCTAACTGACAGTTTTGTAACTTCCCCAGACAGTGGTAGCTGTCTGCGCTGGCTATCCCACTACCCCAGTGTGGCTAAGGCTACCACCATGGCACCACACTGGTTTAGGCTCTTCCCCGTTCGCTCGCCGCTACTTAGGGAATCCCATTTCGGTTTCTTTTCCTCCGGCTACTAAAAGGTTTTACTTCGCCGGGTTTAGCTCCGCTGATGCGGATGACTGGCTATTAACCAGCCGGGTTTCCCCATTCGGGAATCCTCGGATCAATGCCTGCTTGCGGCTCCCCGAGGCTTATCGCAGCTTGCCACGCCCTTCATCCCTTCTGACTGCCCCAGGCATCCACCATGGACCCTTAGCAGCTTGGCCTTATCTACTACCTACAGCCTACTAACCTATTCAATTGCCAAGGTACCTTTATACTACTATGGAGACGAGGGGACTTGAACCCCTGACCCTCTGCGTGCAAAGCAGATGCTCTCCCAACTGAGCTACGTCCCCATTTTCTATGGGCCTTAGTGGACTCGAACCACTGACCTTACCCTTATCAGGGGTACGCTCTAACCGCCTGAGCTAAAGGCCCTTAGCAAATTAGAAAGGAAGCTAAGAAGATGAGCTACAAATTTTGTATAGGATATCCCTATAAAGGAGGTGATCCAGCCCCAGGTTCCCCTAGGGCTACCTTGTTACGACTTCGCCCCAGTCATCAGGCCCATCATCGGCCCCTGCCTCCTTTGCAGGTTAGCCCGGGGACTTCCGATGAACCCGACTCCCATGGCGTGACGGGCGGTGTGTACAAGACCCGGGAACGTATTCACGGCGACATTGCTGATTCGCCATTACTACCGATTCCGCCTTCATGAGGGTGAGTTGCAACCCTCAATCTGCACCACGACAGGGTTTATGGGATTAGCTCCGCCTTGCAGCGTTGCAGCCCATTGTCCCTGCCACTGTAGCGCCTGTGTAGCCCAGGGCATAAAGGGCATACTGATCTGACGTCATCCCCTCCTTCCTCCGGCTTATCGCCGGCAGTCTCCTGTGAGTACCCGGCATTACCCGCTGGTAACACAGGACAAGGGTTGCGCTCGTTGCGGGACTTAACCCAACATCTCACGACACGAGCTGACGACGACCATGCACCACCTGTGCGGCGCGGCTATGAATAATCATAGCCTAGGGTACTTTCATACCCGACACACCGCATGTCAAACCCTGGTGAGGTTATTCGGTTAGCATCGAATTAAACCAGACGCTCCACCGGTTGTGCGGGTCCCCGTCAATTCCTTTGAGTTTCAACCTTGCGGCCGTACTTCCCAGGCGGGATGCTTAACGCGTTAGCTTACGGCACGGACTACTTTCGTAGCCCACATCTAGCATCCATCGTTTACGGCTAGGACTACCCGGGTATCTAATCCGGTTTGCTCCCCTAGCTTTCGTCCCTCAGCGTCAGGACAGTTCCAGTCGGCCGCCTTCGCCACTGGTGTTCCTCCCGATATCTACGCATTTCACCGCTACACCGGGAATTCCGCCGACCTCTCCCTGCCTCAAGTTTAGCAGTTTGGAAGGCAGTTTCACGGTTGAGCCGTGAAATTTCACCAACCACTTGCTAAACCGCCTACGGACCCTTTACGCCCAGTAAATTCGCGCAACGTTCGGGACCTACGTATTACCGCGGCTGCTGGCACGTAGTTAGCCGTCCCTTATTCCTGGGGTACCGTCATTATCTTCCCCCAGAAAAGGTGTTTACACCCCGAAGGGCTTCATCCACCACGCGGCGTTGCTGGGTCAGCCTTTCGGCCATTGCCCAATATTCCCCACTGCTGCCCCCCGTAGGGGTGCGGGCCGTGTCTCAGTCCCACTGTGACCGGTCATCCTCTCAGACCGGTTACCCGTCGTAGCCTTGGTGAGCCATTACCTCACCAACTAGCTGATGGGACGCAGCCCCATCCATAGGCGCCCATAAGGGCTTTGGAGTCTCCTCATTATTGGGTATTAGCACCCCTTTCGGGATGTTATCCCCAACCTATGGGTAGGTAAGCTACGTGTTACTCACCCGTTTGCCGGTCGCCAGCACTACTACCCGAAGGTAGTAGCCTGCTGCCCCACGACTTGCATGTGTTAGGCACGCCGCCAACGTTCGCGCTGAGCCAGGATCAAACTCTCCAAAAGATCCTTGGAGACCTCGCTCATCTCTTAGCTTCCTTATTCATTTGCCAAGGTCCTTTATCTCAGTCGATTTTAAACAGACAAAAATTCTATCACTTTTGATTTCTTTTGTCAAGCTGATTTTTTAACTTATTCTCACTTTCAAATTTTGAGAATATCTATTATATCCCTCTTTCCTTTTCTTGTCAAGAGGTTTTTTCTTTTTTCTTATTCGTTTTTCAAAAATGGACGGATTATTATATGCACTTTTTCTTTATTGTCAAGGGGGGTGTAAGTGGTACCTGATTTGGAAGATTTAGAAAAACTAATTAATGATGACAAGAGAAAAAGGACAGAAGATCTTTAGACACTGGAATGATAGAAAGAGAATAATAAAGAATCTCTTATATCTTTTCTTATAGTTTTTTAATTTATATTCTTCATCCAAGAGCTAAAGAGTCTTGATAAAAATCTTTCTTAAGCTTTTTATTTTATGGAATTTTATATTTAATCAATATTAGAATAACCATTGCTTTAATTTTACGTATTACAAATATCTCATTGAAATAAGGGCATTAACTTTTCTCTTTTAAGAGGCTGTTAAAAAATGATACAGTCTCCTTTGATACAATATCCCTTTCGTTATCCATTGTTATTATGTGATAGCTGTTGGTGAGCTCTACGAATTTTTTTATCTTGCTTGGTGCTTTTTCGTATATAAACTTTGCTCCTTTTATAGAAGAAAGGTCGTCTTCTTTGGAATGAATTATTATTAAAGGTGCTGTCAAGCGATTGATGTTTTGTTTGATATATTTTGACATTCTGTTTAGTTCTAATATTGTGGTAGCAGGTATTTTATCATAAGCTCCAAAATTTTCTTCTCTTTCCATCATCTGCTTTATTTTTCTTCTCATAGATTCGTTTTTTATACCATAAGGGTCTGACTCTTTCCAGTAATACAAATGCTTTAAAGGAGAATGCAACACAAAAGGCAGTAAAAATCTGTACCATGGTATCGCCCAGCCATCAATACCCATGGCTGGAGACCACGATGCTACTGCGTCAATATCCGGAAAATCCATAGCAAGAATCAAAGATAGCATACCGCCAACGCACAATCCGCCAACAAAAACATGCTTATATTTAGCTTTTAATGAAAGGTAATAATCTTTTGTAAATCTGTACAAATCTTGCCATTTTATATTTTTAATATTTTCTAAAGAAGAGCAGTGACCGGGTAGTATCGGAAAGTATACATCATAATTTTCTTTTAAAAAATCCCTTGCTACCCATCTTAATTCTAACGGCGTTCCTGTAAGGCCGTGAAGTAGCAGTATTGCTTTTTCGTTATTGTTTACGATAGAAAACTCCAAACTAAAACACCCTTCTAAATAGTTGATCTAATAAAGATATAGCCATGTCTATCTCTTCGTCTGTAATCTCTAAGGATGGTGCAAGTGTAAATACGTTTTTATAATAACCGCCAACGTCTAACACAAGACCATAACGTTTATTTTTATATTCAAGGTCTCCTTTTAGCCCTTCTTCTAATATTTTGTCAGTAAGTGCTTTTGTTGGAGTAAATCCGTCAGCTTCACATATTTCTATTCTAAGAGCCAATCCAATACCGTCAACATCTCCAATGTTTTTATACTTTTTCTTTAATTCTTTCAAGCCCTCTAAAAACTTTTGCCCTTTTTGTGCTACCGTGCTTTCGTGATCTTTTTCTTCTATGATGCTCATAACTTCTAAGCCGGCTCTTACACCTATTGGATTTGAAGAGAAAGTAGAGTGAGTAGAACCCGGCGGCCATATACTTGGATTGATAAGCTCTTCTCTTGCCCATAGTCCGGATAAAGGATTCATTCCATTTGTAAGAGATTTTCCAAAAACTATTATATCGGGTTTAACTCCGTAATGCTCTATACTCCAAAGTTTGCCGGTTCTGTAAAATCCCATCTGAATTTCGTCATCTACTAATAAAATGTTTGCTTGGTCGAGTATCTTTTTTAGTTTTTTAAAGTATTCCGGTGGAGCTTTAATGTATCCGCCGGTACCTTGTATAGGCTCTACATAAAAGGCTGCATATTCACAATCTTTTGTTCTTGGGTTGTAAATAGAGTAGTATTCTGATTCAAATAATTTTTCAAATTCTTTTACACAGTAATAATCGCAACTGTCTAAGTTTTTGCCATAAGGACATCTAAAACAGTATGGAAATGGAATAAATAATGCTCTATCACTAAAATGTCCAAATCTTTCTCTGTATCTATAGCTTGATGTAATTGCAGTAGCTCCAAGAGTTCTTCCGTGATATCCACCCATAAAAGCAAAGTTTAGATTTTTCTTTTTATAATTCCTTACAAGCTTTAAGCTATCTTCTATAGCCTGAGAGCCACCAACGTTAAAATGAACTCTTCCTTTTAATCCAAATCTTTTTTGATTAGCATCAACCAATTTTTTAGAAAGAATGACTTTTTCTTCAAATAAAAACTGGGACGCCAGCTGCCCCATTCTATCCATTTGGTATTTTATGGCATTGTTTATACGCTCGTTTTTGTACCCAAAATTACAGGCACTGTACCACATTTGAAGGTCAAGGTATGGTTTGTTTTCTTCATCGTAAAGATAAGACCCTTCACAAGCTCTAAAAATTTTTGGAGGATTTAGATAATGTACTGTATCACCCCATGAACATACTTCCTGCTCTATTGCCAAGATTTCTTCTTTCTCCATTTAACATCTCCTTTATGTAAGGTATTTTATTTATTACATCTATAAAGGTAGAAAATTTTGTAAAGTGTTTGAACTTATTTTCTTTTAGAAAATCAAAAAGCTTTCCTTTTGCAAAAACAAAATCTGTTGTTTGACTTACACAAAAATCAGACCTGCCATCGCCAATGTAGATAGATTTATTGTTTTTCAAGCTATTAACCAACGAACACTTACAAACTCCAAGCTGACAGTCAGACTTCGAATGGTTATAGAAAGTTTGAAATTTATTATTTATAAGCTTTACATCGTTTGCGTAAATGCTATCTATTTTTGACAGAATACCATAAGGCTTTAATATTTTTTCAATGAACAGCTTAAATCCATCGCTGAGTATATAAACTTTTGAGTTGTAGATTGATTTTACAAAATCTACAAACATCAAAAAACTTTCGTCAATTTCTATCTTTGACAAAAAATCGTCTAATTCTTTTTCTGTTATTGTTATTAGAGCCATTTGGGCGTCTAAACATTCTCTTGTTGTTATTTTGCCTTTATTCCATAACTTTTCTATTTCAAGCCACTGTCTTGATGCGTAATTTTCTAATAATGTGTCTATTACATCTTGTTTTGATATTGTTCCGTCAAAATCACAAAAAAATGTAAACAATTAAAACTCCTTGTTGAAGAAATTAAAAATTATGAGATCCTTGCCGGCTGCCGAACTATGTTTTTGGTTAATTCCCATCCTGAGGCAAAGCCGAAGGATCACTTATTCAAATTTTAATAAAATTCTCAATCTATCACAAAATTCATTTAGTTTTATTAAAATTAAATATTTTATCTAAAAAATCAAGGTTTTGCATTAAATAAACTGTAAACAATTTATACGTTAAACAATCTTTATGTTTTACTTATTCTAATTCTTGATAAAAAGTGAAAGAGTATCGGTATTATCAGTAAGTTTAAGAATATGGCAAAAATTAGGCCTCCTATCATGCTTATGGCAAGGTCTTGGAGTATCTGGGTTCCACTTCCTATGGCTAAGGCAATCGGTAGCATTGCCAAGGCGTTTGATAACATCGTTATGGTAATTGGTCTAAACCTACTTGCATTTGCATAAAGAATTCTTTTTTCTAATTTTTCTTCTGCTATATTTTTGTAAAAATTAAAGATTAGAACATTGTTGTTTATAACAATGCTTAACACTATTAGCATTCTGATAATTCAAGCTAAAATATAAAAATGTATTTTTTACCTTTACAGTTAGCAATTATTAACTTAAAATATTGTAGGAGGTTTTGAAAATATGAAAATTATCGGACTTTATCATAAAAATTGTACAGATGGAACTACGGCGGCCGCAGTGATACTAAAAAAATTTCCGGATGCAACCGTTATTCCAATAGAACATAGCTTCAAAGATGAGGATTTTGAGCAAATACTTGGGCAGATAGACGAAGATACAATAGTCTATATTGTAGACTTTGCATTAAAACCAGAATATTTAAACAAAGTTTTAGAAAAAGCCAAGAAAGTAATAAATTTAGACCATCATATTAGCATGAAAAACATATTAGAAGAGATAAAAGACCCAAAATTTGAATTTGTATTTGACAATGACAAATCAGGGGCATCTTTAACTTGGCATTATCTATTTAATACTGAGCCGCCAGAAATAATAAAATATGTAGAAGATAAAGATATATGGAAATGGCAGCATGGAGATATAACAAAATATGTTAATGATTATCTATTCCTATTCACCAACAAACCAGAAGAAGTAAAAGAGCTTTTAGATAAAGATATTACAGAAATTATAGAAAAAGGTAAAATAATAAATCAGTATACAACTTATTTAATCAACACCTTTGTAGAAAAAGCCAAAGACATGTTTATAAAAATAGGAAATTACAAAGTAAGAGCATTCAACACTGGTTTATTTCAATCTGAAATTGGAAATTTGTTAGCTACTCAATACAATGAAGGTGTTTGTCTTTTTTCAATAAATGGCGATTATGTAAAGTTGAGTTTTAGAAGTCTTAACAATCATAATCCGTCGGCTTTAGACCTTGCAAAATTGCTAAATGGTGGTGGTCATAGAAATGCTGCTGGTGCGTCTGTAAGCATCAATGAGTTTTGCAGCATGATTATGATGTAGGAGGAATTTTAATGTTAGAAGAGTTATCTACAAGAGAAAAAATTATATTAGCAGGTGCTGAAATAATAATCCATGAAGGATTAAAACGCTTTACAGCAAAGAATATTGCCAATAAAATAGGCCTCACTGATGCAGCCATCTATAAACATTTTCCTTCCCTAGATGCTATAGTAGTAGAAATTATCAATAGATATATATCTCGGTGTTCTCAAAGTGTTGACAGAGCAAAAGAATTGGACCTTTCTACAGAAGAAACTTTAAAACAAGTAATGAGAGAACATATAAAAGTATTGGAAGAAACAAAAGGGGCTGTTCCTGTTTTATGCTTCGAATTTAGCAGGTCCGGAAATAAAAAGTTTTTTGATATACTTCATAAATTTGTTGAAGATTACAAAAAGAAACTTTCTGAGATTATTAAAAAAGGACAAGAAGAAGGACTTGTTAGAGAAGATATAGACCCATCTGAAACAGCAATGCTTTTTGTAGGACTAATACAGGCAAAAGTTTTTGCGTATGTAATGGAAAGAAGAAAAGGACCAATAATCAAAGACCCAGATCAGTTAATCTCAGAATTATTCTATGGAATCATTAAAAAATGATTGCGGTAGTTCAAAGAGTTATAAAGTCAAGCGTTGAAGTAGACGGTAAGCTTGTAGGAGAGATAAGAAAAGGAGTTAATATACTTCTTGGCGTAGCTGAAGAAGATACAGAGGAAGATATAAATAAGTTAGTTAATAAAATTGTTTTTTTAAGAATGTTTGAAGATGGGAATAAAAAAATGAATTATTCTCTTCTTGATATCAATGGAGAAGCTCTTATTATTTCTCAGTTTACGCTTCTTGCTAATTTAAAGAAAGGAAGAAGGCCATCTTTTGAATGCGCTGCCAAGCCGGATAAAGCTAAAGCTTTATACGAAAAATTTGTAGAAGAGTTTTCTAAATATATGAAAGTTCAAACAGGCGTTTTTGGTGCTGATATGAAAGTTTATATCTTAAACGATGGACCTGTAACATTTATCCTTGATTCAAAACAGTTATAAACCTATCTTCTAAACCAAGGTTTTTTCTCGCCTTTACCCTCTCTTGGTGGAAATACACTTCTATATAGATTCTTCCAAAAAACTTTTGCTCTTGTAGATTTATAACTCCAAATAGTTACAGCTACCTAAAGAATAATCCATAAAGAAATAAAAATCTTTATTAATACATTAGTAGAATCTTTTTCCATTTGGCTAAATGCTGAAGGGTCAATCATTATTAGCTCCATCTTTATTTTATAGTCTTGTCAATAATAATAAGATAAATAGTAAGATTTTTAATATGTTGTCAACTCAAAAGAAGCAGGGAAAACATTATTGGGATATTTCAAGAAGAATTATTTTAAGATTCTTCACTTAGTCATAAATGTAATATATGAGTCATGAGAATGTCTAAAATTCTGCAGCTTCGCCTTTGCTCGTTTTCTTCCTGAGAACTTTGGTCCAAAAGATTTTCTCTTTTAAAGTCATTTAAAAGAAAAGAAAATGAAAGGAATTTTTGCAATCTTTAGAATTACCAATCGAAAGGTTAATTAATTTTTAGACTTGGCTAAGCTAAAAAATTTGAAACAGTTTGATATGAGACGTTGACAAAATTTTTTGAATTTAACTTGCCACCCATAACACTTCACATGTCACTTCATTTGTCATCAGCAACTCATTACTTTATTTTGTTATCCAACTGACCTTAATTAATATGACCTATACGCCAACTTGAGAATAATTGAGATTGAGCATATAATTATTTAAAAACTCACAAGAGGTTAAAGTTTGAGCGAAAAGAAAATAGTTATCGTAGAATCGCCAAAAAAAGCAAGAGAGATATCACACTTTTTAGGAAAAGATTTTATTGTAAAAGCAACAGTAGGACACTTTAAAGACCTTCCAGAAAATGAAAT
>Ga0272448_1007550_pt1 | contig 11487 bp, 11 predicted proteins | sample YNPCB0191_FD_202220 | JGI IMG/M metagenome (GOLD analysis project Ga0272448, IMG submission 202220) | Hot spring sediment microbial communities from Yellowstone National Park, WY, United States - YNP-CB-019-1 | ecosystem: Environmental > Aquatic > Thermal springs > Hot (42-90C) > Sediment... | reverse complement strand
CCGATGTAGACATCTACAACCTCGGGCCCATGTCCCCCGGCGACCGTATCCGCGTAGACCTGCAGGCCCAGGGCGGCCTCGACGCCGATATCGCCATATTCGACGATGGCGGCCGCCTCTTCATCGAAAACGACGATCGCGCCCCGGGAGACCTGGATCCCTTTGTGAACGAAGCCGTGCGCCACGCGGGGCTGGCCTACTACCTCGCCATCGCCAGCTCGCCGCTCGCGCAGAGCAGCGGTTCCTACAGCGCCGTCATCACGATCGGCCGCGGCCAGCCCGTGCCCCCGCCACGGCCCCAGAACGTCCTCCTCGATTTCGACGGCGGGACCATCACGATTCCCGGCGACGCCACCTACACGGTCGGACCGTTCGACGCCCGCAACATCGACCCCGTCTACGCGGGCCAGACCGGTACCGTGAAGCAGTGGATCCTCCGCACCGTGCAGGAGAATTACGCGGGATTCGCGCTGGAGATCTACAACACGGACACGAACCGCCCGCCGAGCGGCGCGACCTATTCCACAATCTACTTCGGCGGACGCAACCGGCTCGCGTATGGCATCTCACAGGAGATCGATCCGTACAACCACAACCCCAGCGACGCCTCCATCATCTTCACGGACGATTTCGCACCGGCGCAGTTCGGCCGCGTGCTTACCGCCGTGGAACTCGGCCGCGCCATCGGTAACGTCGCCTCACACGAACTGGGCCACCTCCTCGGACTCAATCATGTGGATAACGTCCTTGATATCATGGATACCACGGGAGGCCCGCTCACCTTCCTGGCCGACCAGACCTTCCAGACTTCCCCGCTCGACCCCATGATCTGGCCCTTCGGCTACCAGGACGGTGTCCAACTCCTCGACGAGACCCTCGGCCACTGATCCGCCGCTGCCCACCACGCCCGCACTTCGGGCGTGCGAGCACGCCACCACACGGCTCTGCTACAGAATCAACATCGCGTCCCCATAGCTGTAGAAGCGGTACTTCCGGGCGATCGCCTCCTCGTAGGCCCTGCGAACGCGCTCCGCGCCGGCAAAGGCGTAGACCATCGCGAGCAACGTGCTGCCCGGCAGGTGAAAGTTCGTGACCATCGCATCGACCGTGCGGAAACGGTACGGCGGGTAGATGAAGAGCTCCGTCCAGCCTGTGGCGGCACGCACGGCACCGCGTTCGTCCGCGCACGTCTCAAGGACGCGGGCCGCCGTCGTACCCACAGCGATGATACGGCGGCCGGCGGCGCGCGCGTTGTTGATCTGTTCGGCCGCCGTAGCGGGCAGGCTGTACCATTCCGCGTGCATCTTGTGGCCCGCGAGGTCGTCGGCCGTTATCGGCGCAAACGTCCCCAAGCCGACATGCAACGTCACCCGGGCCCATTCAGCGCCGTTGGCTCGCAGTGACTCGAACACGCCCTCGCTGAAGTGCAGCCCGGCCGTCGGCGCGGCGACCGCGCCGGGGTGCGTCGCGTATATGGTCTGATACCGCTCCCGGTCAGCCCGGTCCGCCTCGGCCGGCGCCCCCCGCCGCCTGATGTACGGCGGAAGCGGTGTGCGACCGATCCGCTCCAGAATGGTCTCGGCGGAGTCCGCGGGCGCAATCCTGATTCGCCAGATCCCCCGCTCGCCGCGCTCGATCAGCGTCGCCCTGTATGCGTCCCCGCCCATCGTAAGCTCTTGCCCCACGCGAAGCCGACCGCGACCCTGCAGAAGAGTCTCCCACAAGCCCGCAGCAATCTCCCGAATGAACAGCCCGCTGATCCGTCCGCCGGTCGCCCGCTTAGCCTCGTAACGCGCCGGCACCACCCGTGTGTCATTCAACACGAGCAGGCTGCGCGGCGGGACATATCTCGCTATATTAGCGAAGGTTGTGTGCTCGATTCGATCGTGCTCGCGATGAAGAACCAGTAGCCGGCTCTCGTCGCGCCGGTCGGCCGGCCGCTGCGCGATCAGTTCACCGGGCAGCACGTAGGTAAGCTCTGATTTGTGCATTTTTGATGAATACTGCTAACGCCCACATGCAACACGGGCGAGAGCTGGCAACTTGCCACTAAGTTTATCGCTCGGCGATCGTTACATCATATCTACCCGGTCGCGGCGTTGACTACCAGAAACACCCATGAAAACCGCGTATTTGCCGGATAACATCCCAACAGAACGCCCGGTTTATCTAGTCTTTTATCCTATAGTCACTTACAAACTGCCCGGCAATCTTCCGCATTTTTTCGCATTTTTAGGTATGCAAATTGCCCCGCTTGCCACACGTTGAGGCGTATCGTCGCGTCCGTAAGCATATTGGACGCTTTGGTGCTGACCGGAGTTGGAAAGATAACTGTCAGGGCTGGCGCGACGGGTTGTGGGCTGCGCGGAGCGAGCGTAGCTCGCTAACTCGAGGTGTTCGTACCTGCGCATCGCGTCGATGCCCAGTGAGAGACAGACCGGGGAAGGAAGCTTCACCGCGCCGGAGGTAGACTCAGCGCGGTGGTTTTGCGCGCGCGATGCATGGCCGATTTCACGGCATTGAGCCGGCAGGGGAAATCGAGCAGCAGCTTCAAGCAAAGCGCTTTAGAACCAACGCTGCGGTCTGGCCACCGCCGAGCGCGTAGGCAACAGCGAGGGCGGTCTCCATGCGGGCCGGCCTCGCTTGGCCGCTTACTACGTTCAGGTCACACTCGGGATCCACGCGGTCGGTATTCTGCGAAGGGGGAATCACTCCCCGGTGCATCGACAGGACGGCCACGCCGACGTCGATGGCCCCGCTGCCGGCGCCGTTATTGCCCATGGCGCCCTTGGTGGCCAGCACCGGAATCCGGCGGGCGTTGGTTCCGAGGACGGCGTGCAGGGCGCGGGCCTCGGCGCGGTCATGCTCCCGGATGCCGCAGCCGAACGCGGCGATCATGTCCACGGCATCGGGCCCGACGCCCGCATCGGAGAGGGCCTTGCGGGCGGCCAGGGCGATGGGAGCGCCTTGCGGATCCGGTTCTCTCCAGCTTCGCGGGTTGGCGCTCGCGCCGAATCCGACAACCTCGGCGTAGATCCTGGCCCCACGGCGACGTGCATGCTCCAGTTCCTCGAGGATGATCAGGCCACCTCCCTCGCTGATGACGGTACCGGTCCGATTCGCGTCGAACGGGCGGCAGGCGTGAGCGGGGTCATCGTTGTGATCGGTCGCCAGGCGCTTCAGGAGGCTCTGGCGGATGAGGCCCATGGGATTGAACTTGCTCTCCGCCCCGCCGCAGATGCAGACATCGGCCGATCCCCGGGCCACGATCCGGAACGCCTCGCCGATCGCCAGGTGGCTCGACGCCTCTCCGCAGGTGATGGTATTCGACGGTGCCTGGCAGTCGTGAACGATCGTCACGTGGCAGGCGAGCATGTTCGGCAGGAACTTCAGCAGCCAGAGCGGCGTGAGGTTGTTCATCCCCTCAGCGCCCCACTTGCGGATGTCGAAGCGGCGATCCGCATCGGCGGCCGTGAAGAGCGCCCCGGCCAGCTCGGTGAGGTCGGCGCAGATCAGACCCGCGCCGATGTTCGCGCCCAAGCGGGTCGGGTCCACATTGGAGGGCCGTTCCGCCTCGCCGCGCTCGATAAGGCACTTGGTCCGCAGCCCGGCGTCCTTGGCGGCCTCGTGGGCGCACGCAACCGCGATCTCGATATCGCGCGCCATGACCTTGATGCTCTTGCGGTAGCTCTTCGGGACGAAGTCGCCCATGGCGAGCGATTCGATCTGGCCTGCCACCTGACAATCGAACCGTGACGGATCGAAGGCCTCGATCCGCCGTATGCCGCACTTCTTCTCGAGCAGGGCGTTCCAGACCGCGTCGGCGCCGATGCCGACGGGCGTGACGAGCCCGACCCCGGTAATCACAACGCGCCGACTCACGAGGCATTCCCCAGGTTGTATGCGTGCAGCAACGACTTGAACTGGTCGGTGAAGACGAAGTTCTCGTCCGGGAACTTGAGGCCCTTCAGGTTCTGATCAATGTGCGAGAAGAACAGGTCGATCTCCGCGAAGGGCCGGCCGTCCCGCGTGACCTTGCCGCTCGTCGAGGCGCCGGCGTCGGCGAGCTGTTCGATCACCGCCTCATACTGAAGCTGATCGCCCGGGCGGGCCACGTCGTGAAACACGGCCTTCTTCACCTTCGCAAGGATCACCTTCTCCGCGAACTTTCGCGCGTGGCCCACGAGGATCCCCGCCGTCTGGGCCATGCCCTCGATGATAAGGCTGGCCGGCATGACCGGATAGCCCGGAAAATGGTCGTGCAGGTGCTCCTCAGCCAGCGTGAGGTTCTTGACGGCCACGGCCCGGCGGCCCGGCTCAAACTCGATGAACTTGTCGATCCAGATCCAGCGCATCCGATCCGCCCATTGGCGAGCCGCCCTGCTGCCCGTCCGCGGCGGCGAGCATGATCCCGCTGCCCGGGAAGGCGGGCTTGACGCTCATGCCGCGTTCAGCTTGCTCTCCACGTAGTTCACGATGGTCCGGACCGTAAACAGGTCCGGCATCTTGTTCACGTCGGGGTTCTTCTCGAACTCGCTGAAGTTCGCATGAGGCATGGACTTCTTGAGCTGTTCGAGCCCGGCGGCGGTCATCTTCCCGTTCTCCACGTAGTCCGGATTGTTCAGGATGTCGTCCGGGAACAGCTCTCCCCGCGGAATCTTGATGTTGAACGCCTTTTCCAGGCGGAACATGATGTCGAGGAAGTCGATGCTCTCGGCGCCCAGGTCGCCGGTCAGCGTCGCGTCCTCGGTGACCTCGTCCTCATCGACGCCGAGCGCGTCCACCAGGGTTTCCCGAACGCTTCCAAGGATTTCTTGGCGGGTCATCGCCATCGGTTCAAACCTCCAATATGCGTTTCTTGTCTTCGATTACGCCATGTTCAAGAGACGGAACTGACGCCGCAGATTCGCCACGATGGCCCGATCCACCTCGGCCATCGACGGATCCCGGTCCGCCAGATTGCTGTGCCCGAGCCTCCACCGGGCCTTGACCATCTCCTCCTCGCCGCAGCGCCCGGTGCCCTCGAACTCGCTCGAGTCCGCGTCGATCCGCCGGGCCCGCACGTCCAGCTCCAGGGTCCGGCCGGGCGAGACGAAGCTCTTGTACGTCACGTTGCGGGCCTCGCTCAGGACGATCAGGCTGTGAGCAAAGTCCTCGGTGACCCGCACCAGCCAAGCGGAGGTCTGTACCAGCGCCTCCACCATCAACACCCCGGGCATCACCGGGAATGTGGGAAAGTGGTCCGCAAGGTACTCCTCCGCGAGGGTCAGGCATTTGACCGCGCGGATGCGGGAGCCGCACTCGAGCTCGACAATCCGATCCAAGAGGACAAACTTCATAATCCGACCGCGCCCGGCAGCCTGGGCCCCCAGGGCAAATGAGCCTGACAAGTTAAGCCCGCTTCCGGGACCTCGCAAGAGGTCCTTGCCCCGTCCGAAGCGGGCGAATTGTAGCCAAACCCGGCCGCGAACGCCAGTAGGCCGCCCACCCGCGCCGCCGCCGCCGGCAACCGGCCGACAACAACGGCCCCGGAGAGCCATCGCGCCCTATTCACGCATGCAGCACTTTTTGTATTTTCTGCCGCTGCCGCAGGGGCAGGGGTCATTGCGGCCGATGCGGCTTCCGGGCCGGACCACCGGTTTGCGCTTGCCGGAAGTCGCGTCGGCAAAAGCGTTCTTCAGGGCGCGCACGTAAGCGCCCAGGAGCCTGCCGCCGCCCAGCCGGCCCGCGTCCTCAAGCTGGCCGAGAAACGAGCCACACAAGGCGGGCAGCTCGGCCTTGCCGGCCGCGGGCACTTGCCGCCTCGCCAGCGCCCCCAGGAGGGCCTGCTTGCAGTCCGCCTCTTCGATCTCCTCCGGCTCCACACCCCGCGCCTCACAGGCGGCGACAAGGAACGCGACGAGCACATCGGCCGCGTACTCACGCACCTCGCCCGAAAACCCGCCCATCGCATCGGACGAGCAGAAGTCGCCGACCCAGTTCTCGATCTTCTCGCGGGTGTAAGACCCAAGCATCGGGGTAGTATATCACATTCCGACGCCGCACGTTACAGGATCTCCGCCGGTGCCGTCGAGCGCCCTCTGCGCCGGGCAGGTGCGGCGGGGGCTCGCCTGCGTTGCCCCGCCGCTCATCCCTGCGCCGTCAGGTTCCCCGACGCAGCACTTCGCGGAGTTCACGGCAGCGCGTAACCCAGGCGGCAAGCAGGAAAGTCGCGGCGCCCGAGCACGTCAGGACGGCGAGCCGTATCAGCGAATGGTGGGCATAGGGGGACCAGTTGCGCAGGAGATAGGCGGTCCCGAGCACGCCGGCGGCCATCAGGGCCGTGGCGATCGCCGTTCGCGCCGCCGAGCCGAGGACCTCGCCCCAGGCGAGGTGCGGCAGCCGCTTCGCGATCGCCCAGAGCAGCAGCACATCCTGGACGACCGCGCAGATCGTCGTCGCCAGGCCGATGCCCGGCTCTTCCAGGCGGAAAACGAGGATCATGTTCAGGGCGAGATTGCCTGCGACCATCCACGCCGCAATCTTCAGGGGCGTCATCTGATCCTTCAGGGCGTAGAACGCGCGAACGACGATCTGGTTCACGCCGAACGCCCAGATACCGGCGGCGAATGTCGCCAGCGTGGCCGCGACGCGGAATGTGTCGCCCGCCCGGAAGGCGCCGCGCTCGAACAGGGCCTGCGTGAGCGGCTCGCGAATCAGGATCAGGCCGACCGTGCACGGCAACCCCTCGAAGAGCGCCTGGCGCAGCCCCCGCGCGAGGGTACGTGAGAGCTGTGTCCGATCGCCCTGCGCGGCTTGGCGCGCCATCACAGGAAAAAGGGCCGTCGCCAGTGCGATCGCGAAGACCCCCAACGGAAACTGGTAGAGCCGCTGGGCATACCCGAGCACGGCCGGCCCGCCTTCGTGCGAGGTGACGAACCAATAGGCGATGAAGCTGTCGAGAAGGGCATTGATCTGCACGACGCTCAGGCCCAGCGTCATCGGGATCATCGTGCGGGCGATGAGCCGAAGCGACTCGTCCCGCGTATCCAGCGAGAGCCGCAACCGCAGGCCGCACCGGCGCGTATTGAGCCACTGCCACGCGAGCTGGAAGAAGCCCGAGACAACCACCGACGATCCCAGGAGATATGCCTGCCGCACGTCGCCGCGGGCGTAGAGTCGGCCGGCCAGAACCATCGCGGCGATCTGGAACACATTCAGCACGATCGGATTGGAGGCGGGAACGGCAAACTGGCCGAAGATGTTCTGAATCCCACCCAGGATCGCCGACGCGCAGACCGGGATCACATACGGCAGCATGAGCGCGGTCAGGCCGAGCGTGAGCACGCCGCGCGGGGTGCTCACAAACATGGGGCCGAACCCGAGGGTAACCGCTTCGCCGATGACCGCTACGGCCACGAGTACGGCCAGCAGCACACCCATGATCTTTCCGCTGAGCTCATCGAGCGCCTCGCGCCCGCCGTGGTGGAGCCTGTCGCTCAGGACCGGGATGCTCGATGCGGACAGGGCCCCCTCGCCGAACAGACGCCGAAACAGATTGGGAACCTGGAATCCGATCGTGAAAGCGGCCATCACCTCGCCCGCGCCGAAGACGTAGGCGCAGAGCATATCACGTCCCAGGCCGAGGATACGCGAGGCGAGGGTGATCGCACTGATGAGTTTGGCCGAGCCGAAGTACCGCGCCGCGTGGACCGCGGCCGCCGACCCGGCAGGGGCAGCGGAACGGCGGCCTGCCTCGTCGCTCGTGGCCGCCCCCGCGACAATGGGAGCGGCGAATCCGTCGGAATGGAGACCACGTCGGCGCATCCGTGCATGTCCGAGGGGAACGCGAAGGATCCGGCCTTCGCCGTCGCGGGGCGCTCGCGTGCCTCTCGCATTCCGCAGGCCCTCGCGGAGGCGCGGGGGGCCGCCGCTCAACCCACAACGCGGTTCAGGATGTCTTCATAGTCGCGCCGGGCCCGAAGACCGATGATCTTTTCGACGAGATTGCCATCCTTGAAGACCATCACCGTCGGGATCGAGCTGATCCCGTATTGGGCCGCGACGTGTTGATTGCGGTCCACGTCGAGCTTGGCGACCTTGACCTTGCCGGCATACGCGTCAGCGAGTTGCTCGATCAACGGAGCCAGCCGCTGGCACGGCCCGCACCACTCCGCCCAGAAATCCACCAGAACAGGCACATCGGACTGCAGAACTTCCGCCTCAAAGGTATCGTCCGTGAGATGCAGCACGTTCGCACCGGCCATGGCTTGTCGCTCCTTCCGTGTTTCGCCGAACACCCGCACGCTTATAGGTCCGGTGCCGGCGGCTGTCAAATGCGCTTCGCCGTCGTTTGCCGGCGCGTCCCCCGCGAGGCCGCACCGTGCGCTTCGGCCGGTGCTTATCCGGCGCGCTCATTCGGCGGCCGCGACTTCCACCGCCGATGAATCCAGAGATATTGCTCCGGGGCCTCGCGGACGAAGTCCTCGATTGCCCGCGTGTACTCCTGAGTAATCCAGGTCAGTTCGTCGTCGCGGCCCTGCCACTCCGGCGGGCGGATGATCCGCTGCACGCCGATCTCATACTCGAATCGCCGGCTCGTCCGCCGGGCATAGCCGATGATAATCGGCACCTGATGGCGGATCGCCAGCAGGCCGATCGACTTGTACGTCGAGGCCGCCCGGCCGAAGAAGTCCACGAAGAGCCCCTTGTGGCCGGCGTTCTGGTCGGCGATGAAGCAGAGCATCCCGCCCTCATTGAGGATGTCCTCGGCGGAGCGCGTGGCCCCCTTCTTGTAGAGCAGTTGGAGGCCGCGTTTCTGGCGCTGGGCCATCAGGTAGTCGTTGAGGTAGGGGTTGTCGAGCGGGCGCATCACGGCCGTCATCTCAAAGCCCAGCGCGGCGAGCGTGAAGCCGAGCAGTTCCCAGTTGCCATAGTGGCCCGTAAGCAGGATGGCCCCGTGGTGCTCGAGCAGGATCTCCAGGGCCTCGCGCAGGTCCTTGAGCCGAATGTAGCGAGGCCACGTCCACTCATTGACCAACCGCGGCGTAAAGAGCACCTCAACGGCCATCATCGCCATCTGTTCCATGCTCTTGCGGGCGATCCGATCGGCCTGGCGCGCGGAGATCGTACTGCCGAAGGCGAAGCGGAGGTGCTCCTTCGCCCGCTCGCGGTGCCGGCGCATGAGTCGGTACCAGATGAACCCGAGCCAGCGCGCCGTGCGGAGGTTTACGTGGATGGGGAACATCTGTGCGATCATGGCATACAGCCGCACAGCGGCGTACACAAGCCGGTCAACGAGGTCCTGCCTTGCCCGCATACCCTGCGGATTCTATCGGGCAGCCGACCTGTCGCAACCGCCCGCCGACTCCGCCGAAACGCAATTGGCACACAAGGAACGCCCTGCACCGCTATCGCCTGGATTCCTATCGGCCGGCGACTGGATTCCGGACGAAGCCGGGTACATCATTCCGAGGAAACCATTCGGCTTCACTCCGGGTAGACGGCCCGAGGAAGACTCCGCCTGTGCTCTGCGAGGTTCTGCTCGGGCCTGCGCCGATCGGACGCCGGGTGCTCCGCTTCACAAAAAGGGCCTCCGAATGACGCAACCGTAACCGTCTCATCGAGAGCAGCACGGCGGATGCGTTTCGAGGGCGAACTTGCTCACCGGCTGATCGATCGGCATCGGATAGGCGCCGCTGAAGCAGGCCGTGCAGTAGTGCTCGGGCGGCGGCTTCACGCAGGAAAGCATCCCCTCGAGCGAGAGGTAATGCAGGGAATCGACGCCGAGGTACTCGCGGATCTGCTCGACCGTCCGGCCGTTGGCGACCAACTCCGTGGGTGTGGGAAAGTCGATACCGAAGTAGCACGGGTGGCGAATGGGCGGGCTGGCAACGCGGAGATGGATCTCGGTGGCGCCGGCCCGCCGCAGGGCGCCGATCTTGCCGCGGGTGGTCGTGCCGCGGACTACCGAGTCCTCCACCACGACAAGCCGTTTGCCGCGGACGGATTCCTTGATCACGTTGAGCTTCATCCGGACGGCCAGATCGCGGAGCGACTGCTCGGGCATGATGAACGACCGGCCGGCGTAGTGGCTGGTGACGAAGCCGCGGGTGTATGGGATGCCGCTGGTGTGCGCGTAGCCGAGCGCGGCGCAGCGGGCGCAGTTGGGCACCGGGACGACGGCGTCGGCGGCCACGGGGGCCTCCCGCGCAAGCTGCTCGCCCATCGCGCGGCGAACCTTGTGCACGTTCTCGCCGAAGACGTCGCTGGCCGGGTCCGCGAAGTAAACCTGCTCGAAGATGCAGTACGCCGGCCGCACCGCGCCGGGGACGGTGAACCGCTCGCTATGCGCACCGCGCGCGTCGATCGTGACGATCTCGCCGGGGGCAATGTCCCGCTCAAAGACCGCGTCAATGATGTCGAACGCGCAGGTCTCGCTCGCGACGACGTACGCGCCCTCGGCCGTCCGCCCGAGGGACAGCGGGCGCAGGCCGAACGGGTCGCGGACGGCAACGATGCGGTCGGGAAAGAGAAACAGCAGGCAATACGCGCCTTGCAGGTGGCTCAGCACGTGCGGCAGGCGCACATCAGCGGGCATGTGGCCATGCTTGGCGAGAACGTGCAGGATGACCTCGGTATCGCTGGTGGTACTGAAGATCTGGCCCTTCTCCTCATATTGCCGGCGGAGCAGGGCGGCGTTGATCAGATTGCCGTTGTGGGCGACGGCCACCTGGCCGAGGCCGCACGTCACAAGCAGCGGCTGGCAGTTCGCGTCGGAGCACGATCCGGTCGTCGAGTAGCGGACATGGCCGATCGCCACCGGGTTGGCCAGTTCATCAAGCGTCCGCGGGCTGAAAACGTCCGTCACAAGGCCGCGCCGGGCGTGCCGCAGGATCGTGGCACCGTTCGTGCTGCAGATTCCGGCGGCCTCCTGTCCGCGGTGCTGCTGGGCGTAGAGGCCGAGGTACGTCAGACGTACGGCCGCCGGGTGCCCGTAAATGCCGAACAGACCGCAATGATGGCGAACGGATTGCGAATACACGCGGGACGGACCCTTTTGGCCTTGCCAAGCCAGGTCGCAAAAGAGTACGCTACCCCCTCCGGCTCGACAAGTCAAGATGGCTTTGACGGCAAGCCCGGGCGGATTCCTTCACGGGAGCTGGGCGATGGGCACGGATTCTCGCAGCGGCGTCGTAGTGGTCGGCAGCATCAACATGGATCTCGTCGTCAAGACCGATCGCATTCCGCGCCCCGGCGAGACCGTGCTGGGGGGCGAGTTCGCGACCATTCCGGGTGGCAAGGGCGCGAACCAGGCGGTCGCCGTGGCTCGGCTCGGCGAGGCGTCGACCATGATCGGACGGGTGGGCGACGATCTCTTCGGCCGGCAACTGATCGCGGGTCTGGCGGAGGCGAACGTAGCCGTGGATCACGTCTCGGCGACCAATGGCGTCTCCAGCGGCGTAGCGCTGATCGTTGTGGATAACCAGGGCGAGAACGCCATCTGCG
>Ga0272448_1007546_pt1 | contig 11490 bp, 7 predicted proteins | sample YNPCB0191_FD_202220 | JGI IMG/M metagenome (GOLD analysis project Ga0272448, IMG submission 202220) | Hot spring sediment microbial communities from Yellowstone National Park, WY, United States - YNP-CB-019-1 | ecosystem: Environmental > Aquatic > Thermal springs > Hot (42-90C) > Sediment... | reverse complement strand
AGCCGCCGCTTACGCCCTCGTCTTCAAAAAATCTTACCAGCTCAATTTTGTTTCTCTGGCAATAATCTTTAATGGCCTCTCGCTGTAAGGTTATCGTTCCTTCTTCTTTTTGATTATCCGTTGAAACCCGGCAATACCCTATCGCTTTCATCTTCTTATCCTTTGTTTTCTTATTATACCACATTTTTAACCTCGTGTCAAGTAATAATTCCGTCTTTTTACTTATTCCTTATTCCTTTTTCCCTCTCTGAAAGCCATAACGGCTGTTATTCAAAATAGGTCCGATTAAAATATCGTGGCCGGCGGAGATCGTGGCTCTACGGCGGTCTGAAGGCCGATTTTTTCCAGCTCTCCAGGCCCTTTTTTAGGAGTGCCAGAAATTATTCGCCCCGTTTTTGCCTTAATTTATCGTGGCTCTATGAGCCTCTAAAGGCCAAAAAACCCTAATAAAACCGCCCCCGCCACTTGGTAAGACCCCTTAAAAATCGGTTCGTTTTGCCCGTCTGTGAGCCTCTAAACGCCAAAAAAAGGCATATTTTAAGGATTGCTGTCCAGGTCTCGGACTTCCGTAAAAATGGCTGTTTTCTCAATAAAAATGGCTGTTTTCTCAATTCAATTAGTTTGAAAATTGCTGTTTTTTTTTAAACGCTAACCGGTGGCTACTACCCTACTCACCCGGTGCCGCTCGCCCGTTTATGAGCCTCTAAAACGCTAAAAAAGCCTATTCTATAGGCAACTCTTCAGGTTCTCAGACTTTCCTGCCTACTTAACTCTACAGGCCTTTTCCTGTTTTCTTTCTGTATTTTATTTACCCGGCGGTTAGTCTTTTGTCTCTACCACTTGGATTATTAGCTTGTTATCAGGCTGAGATATTTCCAGGCTGGCGTCAACCTTCTGGCTTAAAAGCTTAGGATAAACTTCCGTGTAAAATCGCTCTAAGGCCCGCTCGTTTCTTTTCAAATAGGCAATATGTGCCTCTATCCCTCCGAGCCTCTCATAAACTTCCGTTATTACTTCCTTTGCCAGCCTGCTTAATTTATTCTTTGCCCCCTTAGGCCTGCCTGGCCCCGGTACAGGAATTGCCCCGCCGCTTTTCGGTGAGATTGCTTTTTCTTTGCTTTTTTTATTGCTCATTTTTCCTATTTCCCTCCTTATTTTATTAATCCTTTCGCTCGGTAAAATTGCTATACTCTCCGTTAAAATCAAGCTTAATTTTGCTCGGTGCGTTGTACCGGTTTTTGTCTATCACCAAATCCATTTTCTTTAATACTTGCCCCCCAAAATCAGCTATCAGATTATCTATACCCTTATCGTTCTTCTCTTCTTCGCTCTCTAAAAACATCACCACATCAGCCAGGTAAACTATATCTACACTTCCTTTTATGGTCTGCAATCCCTTGCTGGTAAACCCTGCTTTGTTCTTTTGGCTTATTAAAATAATCGTTGCCCCCGTCCGCTCGCTAATGCCCTTAAAGCCTGTTATTAGCTTGCTCTCTTTGTCTATCTGGTCTTTATACTCTCCCACATCAAAAACTTGTAAATGGTCTACCACAGCTAAAACCTTGTCGGCGTTGTTATGCTCAGCCTTAATAAGATTAATTTCCAGCTCTACATTCTCAAAATTTATAGCTGGCTCGTTGCTCTCTCTTGTTCTTAAATAAAACCTGCCGCTTATGTTAATAAGCCTATCTTTAGCCATCCTTAATTTATCGGCTTGCTCTTTCGTTAGTAAATCACCTGAAAGGTTTCCCTCCCGCCTTGCTTCGTCTAAATACCGCCTGCCCTTAAGCAAAATATCGCTATATTTTACCTCTGCTAATCGGCTTAATATCTTGGTAAAAATTGCCCGCCTTGGCATTTCAAGGCTGTAAAATATCGTCGGTGTGCCTAACTCGCAAACATTAAAAGCAAGCTGTAAAGCCAAGCTCGTTTTGCCCTGCCCCGCTATCCCACCTAACACTATTAAGCCATCTAATCCTGAAGTCTTTTTATCTAATTCAGCAAATCCTGTTTTAATGCCTAATAAATCTAAAGTCCCGTCTCCTAATGTTTTACAATACCCCTCTAAATACTCGCTTACTGGCTTTGGTTTTGGTATACCCGGCACCTCTACGGGTTGCTCCTCTAAGGCGTCAAAATCTTCTTTGCTCTTTTTCAAAAAATAATCGGTTATATCTTTTATGCCCTCAGGCAATTCCTTTTTTCTAACTTTCTGTCCCTTAAGCAAAAAGGCCTTTGCTATCTTAGAAGTCGCCCGCTCCCCTGCCTCGTCATTGTCTAATGCTAACACTACATCCTTCCCTTTGAAGAGTTCCACCATATCATCGGGATTGAAGTTTTCTACCCCCAAAATCCCTACGGCGTTATAGCCATACTGTTCTAAAATCATCGTGTCAAACTCGCCCTCGCAAATATAAATCTTTTTGCCCGGCTCTAAGCTGAATAATCTATCTGTGTTAAATAATCTCTTTGTTGTTTGCCCCTTCAGCCCTAACATTTTAGCTCCGTCTGTTGAAGCATTGCCGTTTGATAAAAACCTGCCCCGTAAATAAACAATCCGCCCCTGGCTAAAAAAAGGTATCAAAACTTTATGCTGGTAAAAAATCAAGTTACCCTTTTCATTCAGCAGTCCGGCGGCCTCCAGCTCCTCTCGTTTAAACTTCTCTTTTAATTGTCGATTTACCCTGTCGTAATCACTGACGCTAAATAGTAAAAAATAATTTAGCGTGTCTTCGTTTAGCCCCCTGGTCGGTCCGATTAAATAGTCTCGGCTCTCCTCGTCTAACCCCCCGCATATCTCAAATAATCCCTCGTATATATAGCTATAAGCTGTATCAGCATTAGCTCCCCTTATCTCTCTGCTGGCGGCGGAGGCTTCCGGTTGCTTTATCTCCGCCCTCGCTCCCTGTTGTCTCAGGCTCGTCTGCGGGCCCGCAGGTTTTAATCCTGCTCGCTCCGCAAGCTCTTTAATCGCCCGCCCCGTCTCTACCCCCTTAACTTTCATAAAAAGGTCAATAATACTGCCCTGCTCTCCGCAGGCAAAGCACTTATAACGGTTTCGTTTTGTGTCCAGCCCTAAAGAAAAACGCCGGTCGTTGTGTTTATGTGCGGCGGAGTTATAACATCTCGCCTGGTGTCCCTTTATCTCCATTCCTAACTCTCTGGCTAAATCAACTATCGGTATAGCCTGTTTAAGGCGGTCCAGGTCTATTTCCGTCCCGGTGTTTTTACTTTTGTTTTCCATTCTTTCCCTCTCCTTAAAGGTCAAATTAGCTATAGGGTGCGGGGTGCGGTAGCTACCCCGCTACCCCTCCTAATATGTCTAATATGATTAATATGTATACACGCCCTCTCAATCGCCTTTATCTTCTTTGTTTTCTTATACTTACTCAAACCCAGCTCCTACTGCTGACCCCTAAAACTCCTACTGCTGACCCCTAAAACTCCTACTGCTGACCCCTAAAACTCCTACTGCTGACCCCTAAAAATTACTATCCTCGCCCTGCTCTTTTCCCTCTAATCCCGGTACTTTAATTTTATCAAGGATCCGGTCATCTTTGGCCGGTTTTAACGCTATCTCTGACGGGTAAAGGATAATTTTTAAATCATCTGCGGTGGTTATATCTTTTGGCTCGTAATCCCGCAAGCAGTTAACCTCCACCAGCTTATCTAATGTCTTTTTAAGATATTGGCTGGCCAGCCACTTATCCTCTAAATCGGTTTTGGTATATCCTGCCTCCTCAATTAAAGTTTTGCGGTCTAACCTAATAAAAAGCTTATCGTCTGAAACCTTATCCTTACCGCTTTTCCCCATTCTTAGCTGGTCAAATCTCGTTGAAAGTTTAAACCCTAATATAATAGCTCGCTCGTCTTTATTAGCATCCAGCTCTAAAAGCCCTTTGCTGTAAAGCCTGCCCCGCATTATGCCTTTATTATATCCTGGTGATAATTCCCCATAAAGTTTTATAATTACGCTATCGTCTGCCGTCCCCTTTTTATAAATAACCTCGCCCGTCTTCGGGTCTACTACATCCCGTTTGCGTTTAGCATAAGTCGCCCCCTTTAAATCAATTAGTTTGTAAAAATCCCGTTTAATGACTTTTTGCTTTCTACCCCTGGCGTCGGTATCGGTTATCGTCTGGTCTAATAAAATCTCAAGATCTCTTAATTGGTATATAGCCTCTGTAAAATCTCTTTTCTCTGATTGCGAAAAATACCCGGTTTTTGTTTTTAAAACTGTCCGCATAATCTCAGTTAATCTCGTTCCACTAAAAACAAACCCGCCCTGCATATTGGCATAATTCCATAAAGCTAAAAATGTTTGTAAAACTTTTCCGTTTTTAATTCTGCTTAAAGCATCATAAAACTGCTCAAAGGTCCGTATCTCTTGTTTGCCGTCTTTTACTCGCAAGGCTAAACCCTTCTTTTCCGCCTCAAAAGTTGTGCCTTTGTATTTATAACTTGCCTCTGCCGCTTCTGGTGTTATCTCATCCATTATCCCCTTAAGCTTATCGGCAACCTCTCGGGTTATAGCAAAAGCCTGGTCGTTGTTTATCGGATTAGGAAAAAGCTGTAGCTGTTTTGTTTCTTTTTTCTCTATATATACCCTTATTTCGTCTTGGTTTTCGCAAACCGCCGGCAAGTTGTTATTAAATTCTTCTAACGCTTCTTTCCTATTACTCATCCTTACCCCCGTTAACTTCCTTATTAGCTTCTTTTTCCTGGTGTTCTTTAAACTCGTCGGCAATTGCCTTGGTCTCGTCGTAAAACTTATCAAACCTTGCTCGTTTAGAGTAGAGCCTGAGGATATAATTAGCCTTGCCCTCACTATAGCAAGTCATAAGCTCTTCAATTGTCTTTTCAGTCAAGGTTATGAGCCTTTTAGCCTCTCTTTGCCGGTCTCTCAGCCTAATATACCACTCTGACTTGTGAGATTTAGAGAAAAGACTATTTCTAATAATAAAACCCTCATTCGCTTTAATCTCAATCAGCCATATTAAGGCATTTACAAGCTTGCCTATTATTTCATTTCGGTTTTTCTCTGAAAACTCTTTTGATAATCTCTCTTTTTCTGTCTCCGTATATTTTGGCTTCATTTCAAGCCCCCTTAACTAATCCCTTAATCTCCGCCGCTATCTCATCACTTATCGGATAAAGGCCGGACATCGTTATAGCTCCCCCGGCGGCCTCTACCGCTTTAATGGCAAGCCGCTTACCATCTGGCAAGTCGTCTGTAATATCAATCTCTTGATTTCCCCGGCGGACCTTAATCCTGGCCTTTAAATTCCAAACATTGATATAAACCTCAGGCATATTCCCAGCTATAAACAAAGAAACCCATTCAGGCTCAGTCATTATCGGTTTAGTCATCTTTCTTTCTCTCCCTTCAGTCGTTCAATTATTTCTGGCAAAGTTAGCCGTTTACGCTTCAGCTCTTGAATTTCCCGGATCCGCTTCAAGACCTCTCGTTCAGGATAGCGTCTGACAAGCTTAAAGCCTGCTTGCTCAAATGGCAATATCCCTATTGAAGACCAGAAACTTAGCGTTGATAATCTCAGGCCGGTCTTTTGAGCCAGCTCCCCCAGCTTCAAAAGCCTGTCTTTCTTTGTCTTTTCCTTCATTTTCCCATCTCCTTTGTATAAAAGTTAGGTAATCTTTATACGTATATGGCCAAATCTGGCCTGTCTGCCTTTATCTCGCTATATCTTAAGACGCCCCGGTAAACAGGATTTCTTAGCATATAGCGGACGGTCCCGGCGTGCCATTTCCCGCCCCTGGCCGTTTGTATTCCTTGTTCATTTAAAATCCTGGCAATTTCTCTCAAGCCCCGGCGCCCTCGCTTAAGCTTGAATATCTGCTTTATAACTTCAGCTCGTTCTGGATTAATCTTCAGGTCTTTCTCTATGCTCTCATAGCCATAAGCTATCCCGCCGCCAGCATAAGCCTTTTTAAGCTTCAGCTTATTTTTCCTTCCGCCGGTTAGCCTCATCGTGATAAACGCTTTTTCCAGCTCCGCCACTATTCCCATAAATTGCCGGAAGGCCTTTCTCATCGGATCGCCGCTGTCCAGGTCCGGCTCTTTTGTGCTGATTAACCGGACTTTTAAGGCTTCAAGCTTTTTGATTAAATGCTCTTGAATATATAAGTCCCTCGCCAGCCGGTCCAGCTTGTAAATGATAACTGCTTCAATGCCCCCCTCATTTTCCAGAAAGTCAAACATCATCGCCAGCCCTGGCCGGTCCTCTAAGCCGCCGCTTACGCCCTCGTCTTCAAAAAATCTTACCAGCTCAATTTTGTTTCTCTGGCAATAATCTTTAATGGCCTCTCGCTGTAAGGTTATCGTTCCTTCTTCTTTTTGATTATCCGTTGAAACCCGGCAATACCCTATCGCTTTCATCTTCTTATCCTTTGTTTTCTTATTATACCACATTTTTAACCTCGTGTCAAGTAATAATTCCGTCTTTTTACTTATTCCTTATTCCTTTTTCCCTCTCTGAAAGCCATAACGGCTGTTATTCAAAATAGGTCCGATTAAAATATCGTGGCCGGCGGAGATCGTGGCTCTACGGCGGTCTGAAGGCCGATTTTTTCCAGCTCTCCAGGCCCTTTTTTAGGAGTGCCAGAAATTATTCGCCCCGTTTTTGCCTTAATTTATCGTGGCTCTATGAGCCTCTAAAGGCCAAAAAACCCTAATAAAACCGCCCCCGCCACTTGGTAAGACCCCTTAAAAATCGGTTCGTTTTGCCCGTCTGTGAGCCTCTAAACGCCAAAAAAAGGCATATTTTAAGGATTGCTGTCCAGGTCTCGGACTTCCGTAAAAATGGCTGTTTTCTCAATAAAAATGGCTGTTTTCTCAATTCAATTAGTTTGAAAATTGCTGTTTTTTTTTAAACGCTAACCGGTGGCTACTACCCTACTCACCCGGTGCCGCTCGCCCGTTTATGAGCCTCTAAAACGCTAAAAAAGCCTATTCTATAGGCAACTCTTCAGGTTCTCAGACTTTCCTGCCTACTTAACTCTACAGGCCTTTTCCTGTTTTCTTTCTGTATTTTATTTACCCGGCGGTTAGTCTTTTGTCTCTACCACTTGGATTATTAGCTTGTTATCAGGCTGAGATATTTCCAGGCTGGCGTCAACCTTCTGGCTTAAAAGCTTAGGATAAACTTCCGTGTAAAATCGCTCTAAGGCCCGCTCGTTTCTTTTCAAATAGGCAATATGTGCCTCTATCCCTCCGAGCCTCTCATAAACTTCCGTTATTACTTCCTTTGCCAGCCTGCTTAATTTATTCTTTGCCCCCTTAGGCCTGCCTGGCCCCGGTACAGGAATTGCCCCGCCGCTTTTCGGTGAGATTGCTTTTTCTTTGCTTTTTTTATTGCTCATTTTTCCTATTTCCCTCCTTATTTTATTAATCCTTTCGCTCGGTAAAATTGCTATACTCTCCGTTAAAATCAAGCTTAATTTTGCTCGGTGCGTTGTACCGGTTTTTGTCTATCACCAAATCCATTTTCTTTAATACTTGCCCCCCAAAATCAGCTATCAGATTATCTATACCCTTATCGTTCTTCTCTTCTTCGCTCTCTAAAAACATCACCACATCAGCCAGGTAAACTATATCTACACTTCCTTTTATGGTCTGCAATCCCTTGCTGGTAAACCCTGCTTTGTTCTTTTGGCTTATTAAAATAATCGTTGCCCCCGTCCGCTCGCTAATGCCCTTAAAGCCTGTTATTAGCTTGCTCTCTTTGTCTATCTGGTCTTTATACTCTCCCACATCAAAAACTTGTAAATGGTCTACCACAGCTAAAACCTTGTCGGCGTTGTTATGCTCAGCCTTAATAAGATTAATTTCCAGCTCTACATTCTCAAAATTTATAGCTGGCTCGTTGCTCTCTCTTGTTCTTAAATAAAACCTGCCGCTTATGTTAATAAGCCTATCTTTAGCCATCCTTAATTTATCGGCTTGCTCTTTCGTTAGTAAATCACCTGAAAGGTTTCCCTCCCGCCTTGCTTCGTCTAAATACCGCCTGCCCTTAAGCAAAATATCGCTATATTTTACCTCTGCTAATCGGCTTAATATCTTGGTAAAAATTGCCCGCCTTGGCATTTCAAGGCTGTAAAATATCGTCGGTGTGCCTAACTCGCAAACATTAAAAGCAAGCTGTAAAGCCAAGCTCGTTTTGCCCTGCCCCGCTATCCCACCTAACACTATTAAGCCATCTAATCCTGAAGTCTTTTTATCTAATTCAGCAAATCCTGTTTTAATGCCTAATAAATCTAAAGTCCCGTCTCCTAATGTTTTACAATACCCCTCTAAATACTCGCTTACTGGCTTTGGTTTTGGTATACCCGGCACCTCTACGGGTTGCTCCTCTAAGGCGTCAAAATCTTCTTTGCTCTTTTTCAAAAAATAATCGGTTATATCTTTTATGCCCTCAGGCAATTCCTTTTTTCTAACTTTCTGTCCCTTAAGCAAAAAGGCCTTTGCTATCTTAGAAGTCGCCCGCTCCCCTGCCTCGTCATTGTCTAATGCTAACACTACATCCTTCCCTTTGAAGAGTTCCACCATATCATCGGGATTGAAGTTTTCTACCCCCAAAATCCCTACGGCGTTATAGCCATACTGTTCTAAAATCATCGTGTCAAACTCGCCCTCGCAAATATAAATCTTTTTGCCCGGCTCTAAGCTGAATAATCTATCTGTGTTAAATAATCTCTTTGTTGTTTGCCCCTTCAGCCCTAACATTTTAGCTCCGTCTGTTGAAGCATTGCCGTTTGATAAAAACCTGCCCCGTAAATAAACAATCCGCCCCTGGCTAAAAAAAGGTATCAAAACTTTATGCTGGTAAAAAATCAAGTTACCCTTTTCATTCAGCAGTCCGGCGGCCTCCAGCTCCTCTCGTTTAAACTTCTCTTTTAATTGTCGATTTACCCTGTCGTAATCACTGACGCTAAATAGTAAAAAATAATTTAGCGTGTCTTCGTTTAGCCCCCTGGTCGGTCCGATTAAATAGTCTCGGCTCTCCTCGTCTAACCCCCCGCATATCTCAAATAATCCCTCGTATATATAGCTATAAGCTGTATCAGCATTAGCTCCCCTTATCTCTCTGCTGGCGGCGGAGGCTTCCGGTTGCTTTATCTCCGCCCTCGCTCCCTGTTGTCTCAGGCTCGTCTGCGGGCCCGCAGGTTTTAATCCTGCTCGCTCCGCAAGCTCTTTAATCGCCCGCCCCGTCTCTACCCCCTTAACTTTCATAAAAAGGTCAATAATACTGCCCTGCTCTCCGCAGGCAAAGCACTTATAACGGTTTCGTTTTGTGTCCAGCCCTAAAGAAAAACGCCGGTCGTTGTGTTTATGTGCGGCGGAGTTATAACATCTCGCCTGGTGTCCCTTTATCTCCATTCCTAACTCTCTGGCTAAATCAACTATCGGTATAGCCTGTTTAAGGCGGTCCAGGTCTATTTCCGTCCCGGTGTTTTTACTTTTGTTTTCCATTCTTTCCCTCTCCTTAAAGGTCAAATTAGCTATAGGGTGCGGGGTGCGGTAGCTACCCCGCTACCCCTCCTAATATGTCTAATATGATTAATATGTATACACGCCCTCTCAATCGCCTTTATCTTCTTTGTTTTCTTATACTTACTCAAACCCAGCTCCTACTGCTGACCCCTAAAACTCCTACTGCTGACCCCTAAAACTCCTACTGCTGACCCCTAAAACTCCTACTGCTGACCCCTAAAAATTACTATCCTCGCCCTGCTCTTTTCCCTCTAATCCCGGTACTTTAATTTTATCAAGGATCCGGTCATCTTTGGCCGGTTTTAACGCTATCTCTGACGGGTAAAGGATAATTTTTAAATCATCTGCGGTGGTTATATCTTTTGGCTCGTAATCCCGCAAGCAGTTAACCTCCACCAGCTTATCTAATGTCTTTTTAAGATATTGGCTGGCCAGCCACTTATCCTCTAAATCGGTTTTGGTATATCCTGCCTCCTCAATTAAAGTTTTGCGGTCTAACCTAATAAAAAGCTTATCGTCTGAAACCTTATCCTTACCGCTTTTCCCCATTCTTAGCTGGTCAAATCTCGTTGAAAGTTTAAACCCTAATATAATAGCTCGCTCGTCTTTATTAGCATCCAGCTCTAAAAGCCCTTTGCTGTAAAGCCTGCCCCGCATTATGCCTTTATTATATCCTGGTGATAATTCCCCATAAAGTTTTATAATTACGCTATCGTCTGCCGTCCCCTTTTTATAAATAACCTCGCCCGTCTTCGGGTCTACTACATCCCGTTTGCGTTTAGCATAAGTCGCCCCCTTTAAATCAATTAGTTTGTAAAAATCCCGTTTAATGACTTTTTGCTTTCTACCCCTGGCGTCGGTATCGGTTATCGTCTGGTCTAATAAAATCTCAAGATCTCTTAATTGGTATATAGCCTCTGTAAAATCTCTTTTCTCTGATTGCGAAAAATACCCGGTTTTTGTTTTTAAAACTGTCCGCATAATCTCAGTTAATCTCGTTCCACTAAAAACAAACCCGCCCTGCATATTGGCATAATTCCATAAAGCTAAAAATGTTTGTAAAACTTTTCCGTTTTTAATTCTGCTTAAAGCATCATAAAACTGCTCAAAGGTCCGTATCTCTTGTTTGCCGTCTTTTACTCGCAAGGCTAAACCCTTCTTTTCCGCCTCAAAAGTTGTGCCTTTGTATTTATAACTTGCCTCTGCCGCTTCTGGTGTTATCTCATCCATTATCCCCTTAAGCTTATCGGCAACCTCTCGGGTTATAGCAAAAGCCTGGTCGTTGTTTATCGGATTAGGAAAAAGCTGTAGCTGTTTTGTTTCTTTTTTCTCTATATATACCCTTATTTCGTCTTGGTTTTCGCAAACCGCCGGCAAGTTGTTATTAAATTCTTCTAACGCTTCTTTCCTATTACTCATCCTTACCCCCGTTAACTTCCTTATTAGCTTCTTTTTCCTGGTGTTCTTTAAACTCGTCGGCAATTGCCTTGGTCTCGTCGTAAAACTTATCAAACCTTGCTCGTTTAGAGTAGAGCCTGAGGATATAATTAGCCTTGCCCTCACTATAGCAAGTCATAAGCTCTTCAATTGTCTTTTCAGTCAAGGTTATGAGCCTTTTAGCCTCTCTTTGCCGGTCTCTCAGCCTAATATACCACTCTGACTTGTGAGATTTAGAGAAAAGACTATTTCTAATAATAAAACCCTCATTCGCTTTAATCTCAATCAGCCATATTAAGGCATTTACAAGCTTGCCTATTATTTCATTTCGGTTTTTCTCTGAAAACTCTTTTGATAATCTCTCTTTTTCTGTCTCCGTATATTTTGGCTTCATTTCAAGCCCCCTTAACTAATCCCTTAATCTCCGCCGCTATCTCATCACTTATCGGATAAAGGCCGGACATCGTTATAGCTCCCCCGGCGGCCTCTACCGCTTTAATGGCAAGCCGCTTACCATCTGGCAAGTCGTCTGTAATATCAAT
>Ga0272448_1007541_pt1 | contig 11497 bp, 7 predicted proteins | sample YNPCB0191_FD_202220 | JGI IMG/M metagenome (GOLD analysis project Ga0272448, IMG submission 202220) | Hot spring sediment microbial communities from Yellowstone National Park, WY, United States - YNP-CB-019-1 | ecosystem: Environmental > Aquatic > Thermal springs > Hot (42-90C) > Sediment... | reverse complement strand
TAAACCAAGATAAAAGTGAGGAAGGCAAAGTTTTCAAAAAATATTTGAGAGAGCAACATCAGCTTTCTAAGGGGAAAAATAAAATTGTTTATCAAAACGCCCACGAACATCTTTTGAGCCTGGCCATAGAAGCTGCCAGGAAAGGTTTAATCAGCCGAAATAAATTGATTGAATTGTTAAAATTATCCGGCCTTGAGGAGAAAGATATTTTTATGTTTCCAGAAGCTCGCCGGTCATAAAATTTAGCTGGGGTTCACATTGGCAAAAGGGGAGATTATTTTAATAGCAGATTCAAATGCGATTATTGATTTAATAAAGTTCGCTATTCTCAATTCTATATGTAAATTGCCAGACTATAAATTTCTAATTGATAAAGAGGTTTACCAGGAGATAATTAGACAGGAACAGAGAGAGATGTTGAACAGAGCCATAGAGAACAAGCTCGTTTTTAAACATTAAACGGCATTATTTATCTTCATTATCATTTTTTCTATATTATCAAACCAATATTCCCTGTAGCTATCAGATAATTGATTTACATCATCGGTGGCCAGGAACAGAAATACTCGTATTTCATAATCATCATAAACAAATGATTTATTTTCGAATAGCCGCTTATACCAGTCCACCTTGTCCTGATAATCTGTGTATTTATGGCTCTTTGGGTCAACAAAAACTATATGGTACTTCTTATTCTTTTTCAGCCAAAAGATAAAATCAGGTTTAAATTTGTCTACTGAATGCGTCTCGCGATCATAATAAGGCAAATAAACCGAATCCATTGGATCGATCTTGCTGAATATCCACCAATCAAATTCATTGAAACCATTATTTTCCTTTTCCAAATACTGCTCCAACTTTTCTATGAATTTAACCTCACTTGGCACATTAATTATATGATTTAAATATTCTATTTTTTCCTGGTCTGATAAAACCACCGGAATATAATAATGATTCTGAATATATTTTATTTTTATACTATCAAAGGATACCGCTTTAAGATAGTTCTTATCTATTGTTTCCTTCTTTCTATCATATTTCTCAATATCGCGGTCTTTTTCAAATTCAATACGCAGTTGTTTTATGGCTTCATCTCTCTTGTCATAATTTCGCACTCTTTCAAGATTATCTAAAAACTCATTCAGCTTTTCTTTGCCAAAAAATTTTATTTTCCTAAAATGAACGATTTCTTCTTCTAATCTTTTAAATCTCTCAAATTCTTCAGGAACCAATGAGAAATGTTTAATCAGCTGAGAAATAATAATGTCAGGATTTAAAATTATTGTTTTAGCATCAGACTTGTAAAATTCTGCTTTATTTTTAAAGCTTTCCTTTATTGCTTTGAGTGTTTTAATATCGCAGTCATGATTCATTAAAAAAACCCTGTCATCTCCTAAAAATTCAATGTAATTTTCGCATAACGACAAATCTTCGGAATATATCAGAAACTTCTGTATCCTTTCTCTTTCGGCAAACGTATAGCTGGCCAATCTATAAACAGGAATATAAAGTGGCAAATCCTGAACCTTTTTATTAACAACAAATTTATTTTCTAAGAGAAATTCTTCCCCTCTTTCGGCAAGCAGAGTGTTGGCTGTCTCTCTTAATGCCCCGGCATTAGTTCCAAAAACGAATAAGGTTTCGATGGGTAAGACGTAATTTTTTATTTGGTTAGCTATTCCTTCCTCAATGCCCCTTATTGGGAGTAATGAATTTAACCTTTTCCTTTGATTTTTTACAGGCTCAATTCTTACACCTCTTCCTACTGATTGTAAAACGAATTTCCTAGCATCAGAACCAACTCCAATATTAATAAAAAGAATTATATTAGGTCTGTTAGAATCCCATCCTTCATAGAAGCTTCTTGAACCCATCAAAATATTAATATCCGAATCATCCTGATTAATCTTTCCAAAAACGCTCTCATTGTCAAAGCTCTCATTAATTTCATATCCTTCAAGCTGATTTTTAAGCCAGGCAGTAATATCACCAATCTTAATCAAGGCAAAGGGTTTTTCTGAGGTTCTAAGCTTAAATACCATTTCCTGCCTGTTTCCGGGAATCGTCAGAACCTCAATATTGCCTGCCGATTTAGAATTAAAGACGTTATTTAAGACATCCACAAAGGAGATTTCGGCCAATAGTTTCTTGTCTAATTCGAATGTCCTATCCTCTGGTATTAACATCTTTTTTTCAGCTTCAAAACCATTCTCTAGCTCTCTTTTTGCTTCTTCAAAAATTCTATTATCCACCTGGCCTTGACCAATTTTCTCTAATTCTTCAAAGAATAATTTCAAATCAGCATCTTCCACATTGACCGAATTAACCAAGGTCAAGAGCAAAGGATTGTGATAAAGGTCTTTTCTAACCGATTTTATCTTTTCTGAAAATTTACGGATATAAGTTAAAAGAATCAAAGACTTTAAAACAATTTTTCTTTTATCAATTTCTAAAAAGTCTTCATCTTTTTTGAAAGCTTTAATTTCTTCCTGGGATAAATAGATATATTTGCCATATCCATCTTGAATAAAATTTACAAGATTAAAATTAAAGGCGGTGGTGATAAAATCTCGAGGATCTACAAAGGTGGCGGAAAAATTAAACAAAAATCCATTGCGCGATAAAATTGAATAAAGAATCTGCCTTTTTGATTCTTCCTTGTCTCCTTTATGGGCTTCATCAAGCAAAATATACCATCTGCCATTATTATCATAGTTTCTAAAATTGACGATTTTTTCTTTAGATTCATCAGAAATAAGGTCAGACCGGTAGTAAAAAATGGTTATTTCTTTATCCTTAAAAAGTGTCGGTGTCTCTCTTTTTACGGAATCATAATCTTTTAGACTTTTTAAATTGATGTAGATATCGTCATGCGAATCGTTAAACTCTTTTATATATTCCTTGAACTGGTCAATTAGATCTTCTCTATAAGTTAAAAATAAAATATCATTTTCTGGAATTTCTTTTGCCAGAACCAACTTTTTGATTAATTCAATTAATTTGACAATAACTAATGTTTTTCCCGAACCAGTAGCCATCCAAAAGGCCATCCGGTTTATAAAATTCTCAAAGCCAATCTTCCCGTTTTTGGCAGAATAATATTCTTCAAGCAGATGGGCTGTTTTTTTGCCTTCTCTTTTCATTAAATCATAAGATAAGTCTTGATCTAATCTATCCTGATAAAGTTCAAAAAGTGCAGCTTTCCTTTTATTATTTATTTCTAATTTCTCTTCATCTTTATAGTCAAATTTAGCTTCGAAATAATACCATAAGATTTTTAAAGCATTTTCGAGAGCTCTTTCCTGAAAATCGTAAAGATTCTTCTCTTTGGAGAAGTATTTCAAATCAAATTCCCGCCATAATACCGGCAGGCTATTAAATTGAATTTTGTCAGCTATGGTTTGAAGTATTAGTTTAGACATGATAGCAATCTCTCTCTTTTTCTTCTGCGATACTTTTTCATCCTTAAAAATTGGGCTGTTTTAAATGATTTATAATCACCACCATATTAAAGATTTTATGTCTTTATAGTTTAAATCCTTTAAATTTATTTTTCGGCCATCTTCAAATTCTACTTCATCCTCAGTAATCTTCTTTATCCATTTTCCTTTCAAATTAGACAAAGTTTCAGCAATATCAACATTAGGATAAAGTTTTTCCAAGTCTACTTTTACTTTATTGTTTTTATAATCAATTTCTAAAGCATATGATAGCTTCTTATCTTTCATAAAAGTATAATTTTTATATGAGAATTGCTCCGGCATACTAAATAATTCGCTACCTTTATATTGCTTAAGTCCATAATATTTGAAAAACAGATTAATATTTTTCCCATCGTCTTCTATTATTATCCTATTCATTTTGAATATCTTCAGCAAAAAATACCCTTTGACAAAAGGGGCTGATGCCTATTCCATTAGTTGCGTTAGTTTGAAATCGATAAGTTGGGATATCATCAATATATATCGTATATCCTACGCCAGTATTATCTTTTGCTTTTATGTTTTGCCAAGAATTTATCTTTTTTTCAAATGGTTTATAAATTACTACTCCTCTGGCGTTAACTATAATAACATATAGATCGGGATCGTTAGCATCTAAAATAAAATTTAAAAATCCTATCTTCTGTTTATGAGATAGATTATTAAAAGCGTTAAAGCATAATTTGTTAAGTTTCTTTTGATATATTTGTCCATTTTTTAGTGCCCTTTGAAATAAACGATCATTTTTTAATGCTTCGTTCTTAAGATACCTCTTAGATGCTGAAGTTTCTCTTAAATAATTTTTAAGATTTTCCCACATTTTTTCATATTGTTGTTTAAAATCTACTCCCAAAAATTTTTTTAAAGATCTCATCCCTAAGTTTTTTATTGTTCCAAATCCAGTTTTAAATATAGATTTAACCGAAAATTTCGTAAATTCATGAGCAACATGTTCTACATCTATATCGGAGGTAGTTTTAATTATAAGCTGTCTGCCCACCCATATTATATCTATAATCTTTCCTTTTCTTGAAACCTCAAAATTTAAAATATTATCTAATTTTGATGTCAATTTTAATAAATTGTTATTTTGCAGTTTTAATCTTTCTTTACCGTTTGGTAAATCCAAAATTAAGTTTGATAGTTTTGCTAGGTTTGCACTATAAGCGAATCTGATATTATGTTTATGACAAATATATTGGCAGACTAATAATTCAAAATAATCAGCTTGGGCTCTATTTGATTTAACTTTTCTGTTATCCATATTTACCACCATATTAGTGGTCTAATTAGCTTGTAATCTAAATTTTTAAGGTCTATTTTTTCGCCGTTTTCAAACTCTACAAAATCGGCGGTAATTTTCTTTATCCATCTACCGAGTAAGTTTGATAAAGTTTCTGCGATATCTATTTCTTTGCCATCTTTTTCCTTTGAATACAACTTATATAAATCTATTCTAACTTTATTGCCTTCGTAATCAATCTCTAAAGGATCAATCATTTTTTTATCTTTAATAAAAATATACTGATCGTAGATATTTTTATAAGAAGTATTAAAAATATCAGAATCTTCATATTTTGCCTTTCCTAATACATCCTCGTATTGTTCTAGTTCGAAATATTTAAAAAACCCTCCACCTTGCCAATTAATTCTCTTAGAAATTCCAGAATTATCGCCGGCTAATACTTTTTTCATCCTTCCGAGTACTCCTATTTGTTTTTGATTATTTATGTAATAAAAATTATTAAAATAATTTCCTATCTCTATACCAATCCATTTTCTATTAAGCTTATGAGCTACTGCTGTGGTAGTCCCGCTCCCTAAAAAGAAATCTAAAATAATATCTTTAGGATCACTGCTTGAAAGAATAACACGAGCAAGTAGTTTTTCTAATTTTTGCGTTGGAAATCGCACCCCTTCGTTATAATTTATTTTAGAATATCTTAAACTATAAATATCAGACCATAAATTGCCTACTACATTGAAAAAATATTTATCATCTTCTTCATCATCAATTTCTATCTTTTTAAATATATGAATAAGTTTAAATTCTCCATTTTCCCAAATTGGTAATAAAACATCTTTTATTTTTGTTTCGCCATTACTTACTTTAATTAGTGCTATTAAATCTGAATTAAAGGCTGGGAATAATCCTTCATCAAAGCAATTTAAATATTTGGTGTCCTCTAAAATGCTTTTAAAAAACTCAAGGTATTTATTATTTAATTTTGAATTTTTAAGTCCAATAAGATATTTAGGTTTAATAGTCACTATTTTATTAAATTTATACTTTCCCGACTTTACATAATGAAGTATGATTTCAGTTTGTTCTACAAATTTCCGCGGAATAATTTCTCTTTTAGTATTAAAACCAAGAAAATTATTTATCTCGGCATTAAAATTTTCCGGATAAAATACTTGGTTTAATAAATATCTTGCTAAATAATTAGCATTGTTATCTAAATGGATAAAAAAATTGCCTTGTGTAGAAATTAATTCTTTTGCTATTTCTATTCTATTGAGTATTAATGTGAGCCAACTACTATCTTGAAATTTGTCTTCATAAAAAAAGTCTCTTCCTGTATTAAATGGTGGATCAATATAAATTGTTTGTACTTTTTCTCTAAATTTAGGAAGTATTGTGTTTAACGCTTGGTAATTTTCTGATTTTATTAGCCAGCCATCTAATGATTGGTCTAAATCGTCAAATAAAGACAAAATCTCAAGTTCTAAATCTTTGAAATATTTGGTATCGATAGGAAGAAAATGATACTCTTTTTTAAGTTGCAAACCGGTTAAAGTATTTTCTAATAAATTATCTGGTTCTTTTTCTAAAATTCCCAATTCTTGCCATTCTTTAACTTGTTCTTTTAAGTTTTTATGTTTTTGGATTTTTTCAATGATTTTTAATCCTTTTTCTTTATCTTGCTTTAAAATTTTATCCAAAGTTATCACATAATTTGAATTCAAAACAAATTTCGGCTTATTCCAAATTTTAACCAGCTCATCTTCAAATTGAGAGATAAAATCAATAATTTTGTAAGCAATGTTCTTTAAAATCTGCAGGTGATCAATCCTCTCTTTGGGCCATTCAGATTCTTCGGCATAAACATATTGATACAGCCAGAGTTTAAATTGCTCTCTTAAGAATTCTTTGGCGTTTTTATTAATAAAATAATCCACCTCTGATTGCTTTTCAAAAGTCGAAAATGCGCGTTCTAATATTTCATCTGTAACCTTAAGGCCCTCCTTTTTGAGAGCTTTTTTAATCTCTTCTATATCCGTTTTTGTTCCGTGCTCAGAATATAAGACTTCGAATACAATCGCTCCATCTTTGCGAAGGTTCTTAAATTGATAGACTAAACTTTTCTTTTCATTGGCTTTTTTATACTCAAGATTGGAAACATCGAAGAAGAATATATATTTTTGATTATTATCTTCGAATTCGACTTCAAGGTTTTTAAAAATTCTATCAGTCTTAACATAATAAAGCATATGAGTTTTCCAAAATAAGATAACATCCTTCTCGTCTGTATAAACTTTTTCGTATAGAACCCTTTTTTGTTCATCTAATGCTCTTTCGATAATCGCTTTATCTGTACTTTCTTTATAGACTTTTTCATAAATATCGTAGTGATAAGGAGTCTGATTAAAATAGATTGAACCGCTCGGAGTAAAATAACGGCTGAAAAATGAATAAAGCTTATCAAATAACTCATCCCTAAAATTAGGATATTTTTTCAATGCTTCTTCAATGTCTTTTTTTAAATACTCTCTAATCTTGGAATAATACCGGGACTTAATCCTCATTAAATTAACAAAGCCACCTTCTCCCTCTATTTTGGCACCAATAAAAATATCTTCTAAAGCTTTGTAAAATTTTTGTTCTTTGGACATAAATTTATCCTCTTTTTAAATTATAAATGATCTTTAAAATTAAGGCAGGTATTAATAGTTGAATCACTGCTAATAGATTTAAACAGCCTTATAAATCCCAGTTTGACAAGTTCCATGCTTTGTAAAATTTGATTCAAAATTAACCTACTTATTTTTTTGTATTATAACTTAGCTTTTTTTTTAAGGCAATGATAACTATATTTACGTTCATAACAATTATACTTAGAATCTGTTAAAAATGGAGGGGAAAGGATTGTCGGAGCTAAGGGATTCTGATATTTTATAAGTTAAAAAGAACATATCCAAATATCCGCAACACGATCATTTATCCCCATTTCCCGCAAATAAACAAACGTGAAAATTCGAAGGCTGATGTATAAGAATGTTCGCAAATTTGATCTTGGAGTATGAGCCATCGTAAACTCTCCTTTTTAAGGTTTAAATTTTAAAAAAGGAGGTTTTTCTTATTATAAACATCAACATTCTAAGACAATTTAAAAGGGATTTCAAAATCAATTTTCTTTCAGGCTAGGACATGTTAACAACTTGAAAAGTGAAAAGCAGCATTTAAAAGCGGAGAGAATGGAAATGGGCCTTTGCAGGATGGAAAAAAGCAGATGACAAGGCGAGGGCTTTTCAATTGGCAAATAGATATTAGATATTAGGTGTTTAAATTGGTCAAAACTTGACAGGGCTGGGCTTAGAGTGGCAATAATATAAATGTTCAGCTTGGTATTTTGGGAGGGGTAAATTCGCATAATTTAGGGGGATATAACATGGATAGCGAAAAATATAAAAAGTCATTTTATGAATTGATAAAAAGCAGGTTTAATCGGGAGGCCGATTTTGGAAGTATAGAAAAGGGCCTGGAACACTTGAGAAATGGAGATGCCCTAACTTATGCTGATTTGGAACTGATTGGCGATGAAAGATACTGGCCTTTTAAACAATATTGGATGTGGCCAGCTAAAGAACAAATTCAAGATAAACTAAAAGAGACAAAAGAAAAATTTATTGACCCGGTAAGAAATGAGCAAAGAGAAAGGGAATTGATCCGATGTTTATCGGCTATTTTCAGAAACCTTTCATTAGTTTCCATCGTCATGAGATTTGTCTGGCCAGAATATTATGCTATATATTCGCGACCTAACCTGAAGGTTCTTCGCGTTGAGCGTGGAGCAAATGATGAAGCAGAATATATGAACTATATCCGGGTGATGCGGCTTTTAAAGAGGTCTTTCGGGGTAGAAAGAGTAGCAGATGTAGATATTATCGTCTGGGCGATTGCGAAGCGGGAAGAAGCACATGCTGAATTCTTTAGGATTTTGGCAGAGCAATTACCAGAAAACCTGACGCCGGGGGAACTGATTTTGAGTCTTCACGACAATCCGTTAAAGGTTGCCCAGGTGTATCTTAGGAAAGGAGATTACAAAACCTCAAGTTTCTGGGCTTCGCAAGCTTTTGAAAGCACCATAATTGCTGAGCACCAGAGATTAAATGGTATTGGAGGATTGAGAAAAGCCGACCTTAAAACTCTGATTAATGAGCTGTGTAGTCACTCTGAGTATGAAAATTGGAAAGGTAAATTACATGAACTGAGGAAACCGAGGAATAAAGCTATTCACCCGGAACATGAATTTACTCAAGATAATGCAAAAAAGCTTATAAAAGGGGTGAAGAAATTAAAAAAGAGGGCAGAGAAACTGAGGGAGAAAGCTCGTAAAGGAGAAAATATAAAATAATCTTTTGGTCAAAGTAATATGGGCACGAGGATTGTTTTGGTTTCTTGCGTGAAGGACAAGCAAAAGCTGCCCGAATGTGCTTAATATCTTTATGGATTCGCCTTTGTTAAGCTCACTTCTGCCGATTTAACACCAATGGTTGGCTCTACCCCTGCGTTTTATAGAGGATGTTCTTAGACTAAATACTATTTGTTAACCGGGAAGGTATAAAAATTTCACCCCTAAAGGCGATTGACGCCAACAAATATTTTCCTTAACCTAAAAATAGGAAAAAAAATGTCAGCAAGGGTTTAAAAATCAAAGGAGGCAAGCGATGAAAAGGTGTGTCTTCATTTTTTTATCTCTGGCCATAATTAGCCTGGGTTTTGCCCAGACCATCTCAGGCACCGGTGCTCAGAAAAAATACCAATATCTGGGAAAATTATCATCTAATAGCTATGACCCGGATTCCGTCTCCAACCCATATGGAAGATATGGCAGTCCGTATGGAAATACCATCAATAACCCCTATTCACCTTATGGGTCGCCTTATTCCCCTACAAGTGTGAATAACCCATATGCCACTGGAAGCAGCTCACCGATTCTGATTGGAGCGGATGGGAAATATCTCGGCAGGCTGAATGCCAACAAATACGATCCAAAATCAGTTTCCAATCCCTACGGACCCTATGGGAGCCCTTATTCGCCCGACAGCATTAACAATCCCTACGGCAAGTACGGCAGTCCTTATTCCCCTTACAGTGTCAACAATCCCTATACCACAAATGCCCCAAAAATCTATGCGCCGACAGGCCTGTCCACTTTGACCTTGCCAGGAAGGAAAACTAACCCTCTAAAATGGCCAGATAAATAGTGTTTCCTAAGTATTATTCCGAATATTAAAATTGGGGGTGTGTGATGAATAATAAAATTAAGAAAATATTTTTTAGAGCCGGTTTAATTTTTTTGCTTATCATATTACTTGGTCTTGGGCTCAGAGCTTTTTTTAATTATAAAAATGAGAAAAAACTCGAGAAATACCTTGCAGAATTAAAAGCCAAAGGGATCTTAGTTGAATTTTCAGAGCTTTTTCCTGAATGCCCTGAACAAGAAAATGCTGCTCTGATCTGGAAGTCAGTTGAATCCATTTTAATGATAGAGCCTAAGGAAAAAGGTCTGATTGACAGGATTGACGGCAGTTTGAGCTGGAAGGAATTCAGCCCGGAAGAAAAGCATCTTATTAAAACGGTGATTGATAGAAACAGAAAGCCTTTGGAATTAATGCTTCAAGCCTCAGAAAAATCCCGTTTCCAATATGATGACTGGCACAAACCATTTTATTCGAGAGGATTGCCAAAGATCTCTCTTTTTAATCGAGCTATAAAGCTCTTAATAGCCGATTCAATAATTAAGGCAGAGAACGGGCAGTTTATTGATGCTGTTGACCAAATACAAAAAGGATTTAAGCTCATGAGATTATTCGCTGATTATCCTGAAATAATATGTTTTTTAGATGCCCAGAGCAATGCAAAGATATTAATCCAGGGTCTAAATCTTGTTCTTTCTGGTAGGACCTTGTGGGAAGACAAAGCTCGAGAGATTATCAGTTCATTAGATTCAGAATGGTGGAGGAACCGTTTTATTAAGGCTATTAAGGCCGAATGCAAAAATGATTTGGAGTATTATGATATTGCGTTTCAACATGAGATTTTGGTTTATGTCAATATTGAGTGGCTGGATAGGGATATGGTCTGGCTTTTCAAGCCGCTGCTTAAATCAGAAATGTTCTGGCTGTTGAGGCATTACGAGGATTTAATTCAAAGAGTTGAAAAACCATTTTATCAAATACCAGACAATTATTCCTTTTTTGAGCCGGATAATGTTCAGCAACCTAAGATCCCTTTCTATTATGGGCCGGCCAAAAATCTTTTTATCAGTTATGCTGGGTCAATCAAAAGGCAGGCTGCACTGGAAGCTTTACAAAACGCCGCTATAGCAGGTCTAGGATGCAAACTTTATAAACAAAAATACGGAAGATATCCAGAAACTCTCTTTGTCCTTGTGCCGGAAATATTAAAAGAAGAACCGTTAGACCCCATCACCGGCCAGCCCCTAATCTATAAAGCAAATGATAAGGGCTTTATTGTTTATAGCGTAGGCTTTAACAAGAAAGATGATGAAGGGCGAATGTCCCGGCTGGAAAAAAGCATTCTGGAAAAGGATGATGACTGGTCCTGGAAGGATAACTGGTAATCAGAAAAGGTCAGAACTTACGGCTAGATAAGGAAGATAAGGCGGGGGAGGAAGTGGATTTGTTATGATTTGTTTCAAAGGATATTGCTGAACTTATGACAACTTCTTGGTTATGGTTGTCAGAGAGGCCTAGTAACGGGTTCG
>Ga0272448_1007539_pt1 | contig 11498 bp, 13 predicted proteins | sample YNPCB0191_FD_202220 | JGI IMG/M metagenome (GOLD analysis project Ga0272448, IMG submission 202220) | Hot spring sediment microbial communities from Yellowstone National Park, WY, United States - YNP-CB-019-1 | ecosystem: Environmental > Aquatic > Thermal springs > Hot (42-90C) > Sediment... | reverse complement strand
CACCGGGGGATCAAGCAGTACTGCGGGATAGAGAGGTGTCAGGGACGGAAAGAGACCGTCCAGCGGGGCCATATTCTGCTCTCGATCCTCGCGTTCCTCCGCCTGGAATCCCACCGCCTAAAGACCGATGTGAGCTGGCACGAATCGAAACGATCGATCCAGCGGTCGGCCATCTCACTCTTCATTGCTCAGCCGGTGTTCTTGGACTGAACTCTTCTCTATCGGTTTAGAGCAAAAATGACCGTACTTAAGTATCTCTCGTTAACTCAACCGCGTAAGTCCTATTACTATTGAATTCTCCGGGAAAAATGTTCCATCTCAAATAATCACAATACTTTAGTAAGGCCTCTCACCCTGATATGAATATTTTAAGAAGATTGCTGCTGATAATCCCTTCAAATAATGCATTGCCTCTGAATAAATTCATCAAATAATACCAGCGTTATCATGCGGACTATCACAGAAATTGCCAAACTACTCACCCAACTTGATTCAGTAAGAGCCGATGATCTCGAAGATCAGGATATTGATTTCAAGGAGTGGGATACCACGAGTCTTCCGAACGCTATCGCACATGTGATTGAAATGGCAATATGTATGGCGAATGGTGGCGGGGGCACGGTAGTGTTTGGCGTCAGGGACAAGATAAGAGGAAGGGCTAATGCTATTCTGGGAGTCCCTCTGGAAGTCGATCAAAATATCCTTATGAAAAGGGTATATGAGCGACTGATCCAAAAATAACCCCTATATTCGAAGATTTGCGTGTCCCGGAAGGGACTGGCCGGCTCCTCGTCATGCATATCTATTCCGGTATTCGGCCATATACCGACACAAGCGGACGAGCAAAGATCCGAGTGGGGAAAGACTGTCAGCCCCTTACAGGAACCATGCGCCGCAGTATCATGGTGGAAACCGGAGAAGGAGATACTACTTCTGATATCATTCCTGGGAATGCTGAACGACATGTGTCTCCCGGTGCAGTGGAAGCACTCAGGAAGATTGCAGCCAGGGAACAGGCCCCGGCAGATCTTCTTTCATTGCAGGACCACGATTTTCTCCTGTCCCTCGGATTAATCACCAATGGCCAGTTAACAAAAGCGGGTCTTCTCCTCATCGGAAAGGAGGCATCGATCCGGGAATTCATCCCTCACTATTACTGGATATACTTGAGAATGCGTGATGATACGGAGTACCTTGACCGAGCTGAGGGAACCGATCCGCTCATCATTGCGCTTTCAAAAATTACGGATAGAATCATGGCAGAAAATCCTGTAACCACTATCAATTACGGGATGTTCCATTTCGAATACCGCAGATACCCGGAGATTGTGCTGCGGGAAGCGCTTATGAATGCGTTGAGCCATGCAGATTATCGGATCAACAGCCCGATCATGGTAAAGCAATATCCCGGAAAGTTAGAACTGAGTAATCCCGGGGGATTTATTTGAGGAATTACCCCGAAAAACATTCTTCATCACCCGCCGGTTGCCCGTAATCCACGGTTAGTCGAGGCTCTTACCAAGTTGAGACTTGTGAACCGGACAAGTCTTGGGATTACCCGCATGTACAAATACATGCTCATAGAGGGCAAAGAGCCTCCAATTATCGAACAGTCAGGGGATTCGGTAAAGGTTATCCTCAAAGGTGGTGAGTTGTCGGCACCCTTCCGTGCATTTGTTGAGAGAGAAGCACAATCCGGGCGGGGATTTGATGTTGATTATCTCCTCATTCTCGATTATCTCCTCTCGCACAGAGAGATTGACATTCATGGTGCAGCTGAGCTCATCCAGCGAACCGATACGGAAGCCCGGGATATCCTCCATACCATGGAGCATGAACGTGGGTACCTCGAACACGGGGGTTCCGGCAGGAGTCTCTATTGGGCACTTCACCCGGCAATTTACCGTGAACTCGAACTGGACGGACATCCGTATGGAGACCGGAGAACCGAATGGGAGGCGGCGAAGATGCACGTGCTCAGTATGCTTCGTCAACAAAAAGACTCTCCAGAGAACTACCTGACCAATGCAGATATTCGAAAAATAACCCGGCTTAATCGTGACCAGGTGAAACGCCTTATGAGAGAGTTGAGGGAACAACATCCTCAAATTATTTGTGACGGCATCCGGCGTTCAGCGAAATACTATTACCGAGAGAGATAATTCCAGGTTTCCCCACTAGTCATTCTATTTATATTTTTAGAACTTATTTGGGCGAATTCCCATATTATTCCCAAACGCCATTTCATTTGGGAAATCTTTGGGAAAGTGCTCAATTCTTTCCCAAATGTTCTTTTTAAGGATGTCTGTTGATTAACGATGTCATTGGTACCCTAACTTCGCCACAAAAGGTTGAGAAGGTTACGCCTCCCCTTAGGGAGTATGTCAACCAACATAACCTTCTCACTAGGTAATATTGCGCTGATCGATAAAATCGATGCTGAAACAAACATCATCAGTTCAATTCTCGCACCATTGGCAGGCCGGAGCAGCACTTTTGTTCCCGGAGTCAAACTCCTCATCAGCAACAAACTCGGCCAATCAATATCGATCAACAGACTCCTGGACTTTACTCCTGATGAGGAATTGATGGCGCTCGGATTCGAAGAAAAAGTCTCTGCGCGGAGTCTGTACCGCACTCTTGAACGACTCGGGGATAATTATCCCGTCTTTATAGGGCTCTTCCAGGACTGGATACGCAATCAGAATCTTGTAGATCCCGTGCAGTTCATCGATTTCAGTTCGAGTTATTTCGAAGGAACCTGTTGCCCTCTTGGAAAACGCGGCTATTCGCGTGACCACCAGCCAGGAAAGCTCCAGTTCACATTTGGAATCAGTGTTGGCCTGAACGATATCCCCACCATGCTGACAATCCAGAAAGGAAACGTCCAGGATACGCAACACATGAAGTCAATTATTGGCCTCTGCTCCAAAGTTCTGCCAGAGCACAGTCTTTTAGTCTTTGACTGCGGTGGAAATACCAGCAAGAACAAAGAGAAGATCCTGGACCTGGAATTCCATTTCCTCACCCTGAAGGCGAAGAAGAGAAATCCCTACCTGAAAGAGATCGCCTTTTTCAATGCCAATCCCCACGAAATGGTAACCTTTCTCTCTAACGACAATCAATATTCATGCGTTAAACATCGTGTCGATAAAGAGATTTACTATATCTATTTCTCAAAAAAACTTGCAAATAACCAGTTTCTGAAAAAGGAACAGAAATTTAAAAGAAATCTTGAGAAGGGAGAGAAACTCTCAAAGAAAGTCAAAAAGGGAAAGGATCTCGACTGGCAAATTGCTCCTGAAGGTTGGATCGTAACCCGGGGAGAATTCCAGAAGATCTTCGGCGAGGTCCAGAATCCTTTCATCACAGGCCTTGAGGGGTTCTTCATTCTCGAGTCCAGCATCGATGATGACCCGATGAAAATCCTTGAAGCATACAAGAATCGGAACAAGGCTGAGATCTTCATCCGGGATATCAAAGAGGGTGCCGAGATCCGACCAATTCGTCACTGGTCAAAGAATGCCGTGATAGGGTATGTCTTGATCGTTTTCCTCACAAAATTGCTAACCAGTTTGACACATTTTTTCTGCAAGAATTCCGACGTGAAAAATTTGAAAGTCCTCAAAAAATATCTCATGAATTTGACATTAACGATCGTATACCCCCCGTTCGGATAGCCTGTCAGGATCATTTCGAATTTTACGCATGAATTAGGGCAGATATTTGGCGGTTTTCTTAAGAGGTATGGTCACCTGGAGGCTCCAAAAGTCTGGTAATCCCAATCTGTCAAATCGGATTGATGCTCGTTGGACTAATGGTAATTAACTAAAAGTGGCGAGGTTAGGATAAAAGAGTACTTTCACCAGCATGCGGGGATCATATGCGTTCTGGCCGGTTGTCGTGCAATAGGTGCTGTAGAGGTTGGTTAGATCCATCTTGTCGACAACGGCACTGATCAGCCGTGCCTTATGACTCGCTGGAACAATATCTTCAAGAGAAAGGGGAAGGAGCATGGTCTGCCCCTGATGGTATGGTTTGAACCCGTCCATCTGAACCATAATAACTCCAGGGAATCCCTCTTTCGGGGATTCTTACTCAGTTATTTGGTCTTTATCCATTATAGTACTTTTTAGGGGTTATGTCCCAGGCTCATCATCCCGGTTGATCTTCCCGGCAAGGAAGGAGATACAGATACCAGTCACGCTCTGCGACCAGTTTACCTCGTCAAACTACTTGAAAACCCCTTTCTTCGAAATCTCCGTTGAAACCATTCGGGTTTCTCCTGTCTCCTCCCTTTGGGATTTGACACCCCGGAAAATTCAACCCCCATATTCGCATTCTGGCGGCCTTTCCGGGCCCCAGATGAGGTAAAATAAGTGGCAAAAACCGGCACGATTTAAGAGCCTTTGGTGGCCTTTATACGAGGTACAAACCGGCCGTATTTTGGCAAACGGGGCAGTAATAGAGCTTATTTTCCACAGGAACTGAAAAGGAGCGTTATTCGGGGTTTTCCGGTATTGGCCGGGCTATCGAAAGAGGAAAAGGAGCCTGAAATGGGCTTATTTTGGCGGCTCATTGAAGTAAGGTTATGTTGAGGAGGAGATCCCTGGTATTCCCGGATTTATTAATCCTTCATGTCAGAGAATGCCGGTCTTTTCTGCTTCTTCTTCAGCCGCTCGATCATCTCCAGCGCCTTCTGCTTTGCTGCCCGTTCTTTATCATTGCCCGGTTCAGCCCATGGCTGAGTGACCTTCCAGGTAAGTTTCCCACCGAGCGGCGATCCCATCAATGGTGGATTAATTTGGGTACAATTCCGGATGAACTTCGGAAAATCCCTTTAAACTATTTCAAATATAATCCATCAGACCCGTGAAGATTCAGGTACTGGAAGAACCAGACAGATGCCTAATGGTTGTATAATCCAAGGATAACTGTTTACTCAGCTGGTGCGCATTGCTCGGCCATTCGATTGTCCCCCTGTTACGATGGGTATCGGACTTTCAAAACATCTGCAAGGGTCTTGGGACTAATCCCGTCTAACCCCTGTATCCTGTGCAAATTCCCTAACGGAACTTTCTGCGAGGAATGGACGCTCTTCCATGGCGAAAATTGCAAGCCGAATGTGGCACCAACTGCCACCCAGACAAATTTTTTTTCTTCTCTATTCAACAGCTTCCCCGCGGTAGCCATGTGCTGCCAGTGCAGCGATCACCGATTTTTCCCAGCGGGCATCATCGTTATGAGGCAGCGGTCTGTTCATCGATTTTTCCCAGCGGGCATCATTGTTATGAGGCAGCGGTGCGATCTGTTCTTTCCAGATCTGTGCCAGCAGTTCGTCCCGTGTTGTGAGCTCATCGCGTCCCATTATCCTGCCGCACTCATGACCCTCCGTGTTATAGATCACCATCCGATAGCAGCGTAACTCCCTGCAGATTCGTGGACGGGTTGCATAGATTGCACAGGCGAATCCTTGCCCCGTCAGGTTTTTCCGCATGAATGGGCAGCCTTTCACCAGTTCTCCTTCTTTTGTCGAGAGGGAATGACTGTCGGTATAATCTGCCTCAATATGGACAAGGAAGAGTTCGTTCGTTAGCCCGAACCGGCAATAATAATCGCGGCTGGTAAGCTGGCGCTCAATTTTTATAAACTCCCCAAATCTCACACAGCATTTCCCGCACCTGTTACAATCAAATGCTACCATATCGTTGATGTGAGTTTTATGGGAGGTGTAATAAAAAGTTACTGTTCATCTACCCCAGAAGTAATTAACTTCAACAATCTTTTTTCGTGATCGAGAACCATGAACGTATCCGAAAAACCGCAGGGCCGGGCAGGTAATAACAGGGCGCGGTCAGGAACTATTCTTGGCCTGCTTTTTATTGCAGGGCAATCCCTTCGGGTGACATGTGCGTCGCCGGCATACCTCCTCACACCGGTCTCCATTCCGATTATCCCGGTCCGATGCCCATCGCAGCAGGGGAATGATGGTTTTCCGAAGCTCCGCCCCGTCATCAGTTAAAAAATATTCCACGCGGGGCGGGGTTTCAGCAAATGATTCGCGTCCAATCAACCCCTCTGCCTGAAGTTCCTTCAATGTTTCCGACAGGGTTCTCGGACTGATCCCTTCCAGTTCAGACATAAGGTCATTGAACCGGAGCCTTCCTGATACCCCAAGCTTGTTAATGATAAGAAGCGCCCACTTCTTCGCTATGGTGGTGAGGATGCCCCCGAATGCACATACACACAATGTCTCGCTATCTTCACACATAGTCACTTCAATAGTATATACTGGATATTTTTAATACTATCCCGATGCTATCAATGAATAACCACAAGGTGAAACCAATGTGTGTTCCGCAAAAGAAAGGAAAGATGGTTTGTGCATGCAGCAGCACGCCAAAGGCCGGATCTGATGAGACGTTCTGTGACTGTTCTGACATGAAAGCGTCCTTCGAGAAGAGGCTTTCAGCACTGGAAAAGAGATTAGAGGCCCGAAAATAAGTTCTCTCTTATGGATCTTATAAGCGCCGCAGAATTCTCCACTACAGGACCGGTCAAAAAAGACCTGATGAAAACCGCAGGGTCAAACATCGTCCTCGTCTGCCTTGAAACAGGACAGGTAATCCCGCCCCACCCGGAACCGTATGCCGTGGTGTTTGTGGTACTTCAGGGAGAGGGCACGATCACTTCAGGAACAATTGAGCATCCCGTCAAACCCTTGGATCTTATTTCAGTGAAAAAGGATGAGAACCGGGGGATTCGGTGCAACCAGCGGATGGTCATTCTTGGAATCCGCGAAGACGTATGAGGAAATGAGAATCCTATGACCGCGATAATCCAGGCTTCAAATCTGACAAAAGTTTTTGGTAAGAGCACTGCTGTAGACCATATCTCGTTCGATGTCCAGAAAGGCGAGATCTTCGGCTTCCTCGGCCCGAACGGGGCAGGCAAGACCACGACCACCCGGATGTTGACTGGGGTAATTCCCCCCGATGCGGGGACCGCCACGATCCTCGGCCATGATATACAGTCCGAGCCGGTGCAGGCAAAACAGCGATTCGGCGTGGTGCCGGAAACTTCGAATGCATACACCGATCTTTCCGCATGGCAGAACCTGATGCTGATGGGCGAGCTGTACGGGCTGCCGCGTACCCGCGCAGAAGAGCGGTCATCCGATCTGCTCGGCATGGTAGAGCTCCTTGAGAAAAAAGACCAGAAAGTGCAGGCGTACTCCAAGGGCATGAAGCAGCGGCTCATCCTTGCGATGGCACTCATCCATGAACCGGAACTCCTCTTCCTCGATGAACCCACGAGCGGTCTCGACGTGCAGAGCACCCAGATGATCCTCTCCCTGCTCCGCGACCTGAATCGGCAGGGAACTACCATCTTCCTGACTACGCACAACATGGAGGAGGCAAACCGGCTCTGCCACCGGGTCGCCATCATCAGGTGCGGGAAGATGGCAGCCATCGATGCACCGGAGAAACTCAAAGTCGCAATTGACCGCGTGCACAAAATCGAAGTGAGTTTTGCCCGTGAGATACCTGCCGACGCTCTTGCGGGACTAACCGGTGTAATCGGAGCGAACCGGACCGGTGACAAATGGCAGGTTACAACAGAAAACCGGGATGCCACCATCCGTTCCCTCGTGACCTTCAGCCAGCAGAACAGTACGGCGATTGTCACGCTGAACACGCTTGCTCCCTCGCTTGATGATGCATTCCTCCGGTTGACGTGTGAGGCACAACCATGAACCCGGCCGGATTTTCCGAGCAGGTGCATCGGGCATGGGCGATTGCCAAAAAAGACATCCGCATCTATTACCTTAAGGGTCCCGTGCTCATATTCGGGGTCTTCATGCCGGTCGCCTTGTTCCTAGCCTTCTTTATGGGCAGCAGACAGCTCCCTCTGTCATTTCTCATTTCAGGGCTGGTCGGGATGACCCTGTTTTTCACGGCCACGGCCGTATCCCCCGCCATCTTCCCATGGGAGGGACAGGCCAAGACGCTTGAGCGACTCGCCTCATGCCCGGTCACAGTTGAGACCATTGTCTTTGGTGACATGATCGCCTCCACTCTCTTCGGCATCGGGATTACGATTATTACCGTCATCATCGGGCTGGCGCTCGGGCTTTCGCTCCTCCATGGCATCACGCTGCTTGCGATAATCTTGCTTGCTGCCTGCTGCTTCTCGGCAATCGGGATGCTGCTTGCGGTGCCACCCACGAATGTACCGTCGAACATCATGATGCTCTCGTCGCTGATCAAGTTCCCGCTGGTCTTCATTTCCGGCATCTTCGTCCCGCTGGAGCAGATGCCGTTCTGGGGGCTGGTGCTTTCGGTGTGCTCGCCGCTCACCTACTTCACCGATCTTGTTCGCTACTCGTTTACGGGCGACCATTTCTTCCCGGTGGTGATCGATATCGCTGCGCTTGCTGTGTTCACGCTGGTGTTCACCGTTGGCACGATGTTCCTGCACAAGAAGACCATGCCGAAGAGGATGTGACAGGGAGATATGTAACGCTGTAAAATTATGGTATAATTCGGAAAGCAGGTACATGGATACTAATAAAGAACCCAAAGGTCTGACATCACAGGAAGCTGCTGATAAATTTCAGCAGTTTGGCCCGAACATCATTGCACAGGCACATCGCCACAGAGCAAACATGCTTCTTCGCAAGTTTTGGGGCATTGTACCTTGGATGCTTGAACTTGCCATTATTTTAGATCTGGCGCTGGGGCGGTGGGTGGAGGCAATTATCATTACTGCATGGCTTGTTTTCAGCGCTCTTCTTGGCTTTTATCAGGAAAATCGCGCTCAGCAAGCGCTCGCGTTACTGCGTCAGCGTCTTATAATCAATGCACGTGTGCGGCGGAACGGCGATTGGAAAACGATTCCTGCATCCGAACTTGTACCGGATGATAGTATACATCTTCGCGTTGGTGACATTATACCGGCCGATATTCATCTTATTGACGGTCAAATTCAGGTGGATCAATCCCAGCTGACGGGGGAATCGCTTCCGGTTGAACGGAGCGCAGACAATGTAGTTTATGCAGGTTCATTGATTGTCCGTGGCGAGGCAACAGGAGTTGTTACAGCGACCGGCGTCCGGACATATTACGGGAAAACAGCTGAACTGGTTCGGGTAGCTAAAGCGCCTGCCCACCTTGAAATCCTGATTGTAACTATTGCCAAATATCTTGGCTTCTTTGATGTCATCCTCGCTGTAGCAGTGCTTGCAACGACAATATTCCGTGGCTTGCCGCTCATTGGTGTGCTTCCATTTGTATTGCTACTTTTAGTGGCTTCTGTTCCCGTAGCTGCGCCGATGATGTTCACAATGGCAGCATCGGTCGGGTCGCGCATGCTGGCTAAAAACGGGACTCTGGTCACGCGCCTATCAGCGATTGAGGATGCCGCGACAATGGATGTTCTCTGTCTCGACAAGACCGGCACAATAACCGAAAATCGTCTGACCGTGGAAAAAATAGTACCATTTTCTCCATCAACAGAAGAAGAAGCCCTTCGGCTGGCCGCGCTGGCTTCAGATGAAGCAACGCAGGACCCGATCGACCTCGCTATACTCAATGCAGCTCATGAAAAGAATCTTATTTCACCCCAGGTATCCCGATTGAAATTCGTTCCGTTTGACCCAAACGCGAAACGATCTGAGGCGTTAGTCCGACAAGGTGACGAGATACTGCGCATCATTAAGGGAGAGCCATCCATAATCGCCGGAATAACACGAACCTCATCAGTAGAAATTTCCAAAACCATCGCGCAACTTACAGCAGAGGGGAGCCGTGTTCTGGCGGTGGCAGCCGGGACAGAGCAGAACCTGCAATTCATTGGCTTGATCGCATTAAGCGATCCGATACGGCCTGATTCCAAAAAGTTGATCACCGACCTTAAAAACAAGGGCGTGAAAGTTCTCCTTGTAACGGGTGACAATGAAAACACTGCCAGAACAGTAGCTGAAAAAGTTGGAATTACCGGAGAAGTTGCACCTCGCGGCACGCTAAGAGAGGGCATTGACTCCGATACGATTAATAAATATGAAGTTTTTGCAGGAATTCTTCCCCAGGACAAATTCTATCTGGTGCAGGCGCTGCAAAAGGCGGGCCATGAAGTCGGGATGACCGGCGATGGGGTAAATGATGCACCTGCCCTCAAGCAGGCTGATGTCGGCATTGCTGTGGCAAATTCTACAGATGTCGCAAAAGCTGCTGCCAGTCTTGTTCTTACACGGCCTGGTCTTGATGGAATTATCGTAGCAATAGAAGGGAGCCGCAGAATTTATCAGCGGATGCAGTCATGGATGCTGGCGATGATAACCAGAAAACTTAGTATACCAACATTTCTCACAGCAGGGGTTCTTTTTTTTGGTGTGTTTGTGCTAAACCCGCTCCTTCTTGTGTTAGTTATATTTACTACTGATGTCGCGACCTTTGCACTTTCAATGGACCATGTGATCCCCTCGCCCAAGCCGGATCGTTGGATTATCCCCAAGCTAGTAAAAACCGGCTTTAGTCTCGCTATGCTTCTTTTTCTTATGAGTGTCGCAGTATACTGGGCAGGAACGAATGTGTTGAAAATGAACATTTCTGAAATTCAGACATTGGTTTTTGTCTGGCTGGTATTTAGCGGCGGGCAGGCAGTTTTATATTCAACACGTGCACGCAGCTTTTTCTGGGTAAAACCATATCCAGGCCGCTGGCTCGTTCTCGCTACAACAATTGACATTATCCTTACCGTGGTTCTGGCGACTCAGGGCTGGTTGATGGCTCCGATAAACATATCATTGATAGGATACATGCTCGTTTTGTCTATTGTATTCCTTATTAGTGCCGATATGCTCAAGATTGTCCTGTTGCGATCCGATGATAGGGATAGAATAAATAAGACAACGTGATTCATGATACAAATCACTCACAATACTGACGAGGGTAATGCTGGCTCGAGCGCGCCAGATAGCCTGGTAGTCGAGCCGGTTGCCGGATGATTGGAGAAGAGCCAGCATAAAGGCCGGGCTCTCGTCGCTCATCAAGTTCCCCCTAATCTTCATCTCCGGTATCTTCGTACCGCTGGAGCAGATGCCGTTCTGGGGGTTGGTGCTTTCGGTGTTCTCCCCGCTTACGTACTTCACTGATCTTGTTCGTTATTCGTTCACAGGCGACCATTTCTTCCCGGTGGAAATCGATATCACTGCGCTGACAGTGTTCACACTGGTGTTCACCGTTGGCACGATGTACCTGCACAAGAAGACGATGCCAAAGAGGATGTGATATCTTGCGCGTATCGGCAGGTGGAGCCGTCCAGCACGGTAGGGATGTTCGGGGAGATCCGACGATCGACTGGACACGTAATGAGCCTGTCCAATCAGTGAATTCCCTATATAAACCTACCTGATTTTCCCGTTTACAGGGGGCTCAGATCTTGTAAAACGCGTTGTATCAGACACATTTCGGTACCTTTATATACTTTGAAGTCGT